>Ga0172371_10012315_pt1 | contig 11281 bp, 14 predicted proteins | sample Lak12m_FD_114543 | JGI IMG/M metagenome (GOLD analysis project Ga0172371, IMG submission 114543) | Freshwater microbial communities from Kabuno Bay, South-Kivu, Congo - kab_022012_12m | ecosystem: Environmental > Aquatic > Freshwater > Lake | place: Democratic Republic of the Congo: South-Kivu...
AAAACAACTGAATAAACAAAAAATCAAGCCAGTGGTTATTTAAAAACAGGTTCTGTTTAATGAACTCTGCACTTTTGAACCTATTAACTCCTGAACTCATTGACTCTTTAACTCAAAAGAGGGGGGATGTTGATGATCGCATTGCCGTCTCATTTCGTTGAGTCCTTACAGCCTGCCTTCAGATTGCCTGCAGAACCACTTCTTGCTTTAACAGTTTATGACGATTTAACCCTCAGAAAAGGATTCGGATACATAATATGAAGCTTTTTTATTCGCAATATTGTATTACGAAATCCAATAAAATGGGCATTTTCGTGATATCATGTTACGAAAAGGGAGAGATTTATAAAATATGGACGATTTAGTTTCCCAAGAAATCATTGAGCAAAGAATATTCTTTATTGGAAACCAAAAGGTTATGATAGATAGGGACCTGTAAAATGTTTCTCCGAAGAATTCATGTTCCAGCTTACTCCTGATGAAAGAAATCAACCTGTGACAATTTGTCACCGGTTCAGAACAATGAAGCATTCGCTGGGGAAGATAGTAAATATATAGACACAACAGATTAACTTTTGTATAATTTGAACAGTTAAAGGGAGGCGTATATGGGCTGGCAGGATCGTATAACAATTGACCCAAAAGTTCTTGTAGGCAAACCGGTAATTAAAGGGACGCGTATAGCTGTTGAGTTTGTAATTGACCTATTAGCACAGGGATGGTCTGAATCTGAGATATTGAGGAACTATCCGGGGTTAACACATGAAGATATTATAGCTTGTCTCAGATATGCAGGAGAGACACTTCATTCGGAGAAAGTTTACCCGTTGAATGCTGCATAGAGAATATGAATGAGATTTCTGGCAAATGAGAATGTCCCTCTCGATGCAATAGTGTCTCTAAGAGAAAAAGGACATGATGTAATTTGGATTCGTATAGATGTGCCAGGAAGTTGCGATGAAGATATCCTTTCACGTGCAGTTGCTGAAGAAAGAATAGTAATAACATTCGACAAAGACTTCGGAGAATTGGCATTTCATTCATGCCTTCCATCACATTCCATCGAATACCAGCAGTTTAATTTCAAAATAACTGCCAAAGAGCCTATTATTCTTCCTGCCTATAAAGGCTCAACTCCTCATGGAGGATTCGGATATGTCTTTTAAACGTATCGTCTGCGCAATCAAGGATAAAGAATGTCCCCTACTAATTTTGGTAGGTTATTTTGTATATGCTATCAGGATAAACTTTGCCAGTTGCAAAATCTTCAGACACATGCGAAATAATGAATATCAATCAATTAAGACATAAATTGGAGGGGTAATGGAAACCACAGTCCCCACTGAAGTAATCGAAAGGAAAATCTTGTTAATTCGGGGTCATAAGGTCATGCTCGACAGCGACCTTGCAGAACTTTATGAGGTTGCTACAAAGGTGCTGGTGCAGGCGGTTAAACGCAATGTGAAACGTTTTCCGTCTGATTTCATGTTTCAACTGAATAATCAAGAGGTTGCAGGTTTGAGGTCACAATTTGTGACCTCAAAGATTGGAAGAGGAGGCCGTAGGTATCCACCTTATGCCTTCACTGAGCAAGGCGTTGCCATGCTTTCAACTGTGCTTAATAGCGAGAGAGCAATTGAGGTCAACATTCATATAATGCGTGCCTTCGTCAAGCTGAGGGAGATGATCGCCTCCAATAAGGAGCTTGCACGAAAACTCGATGCGCTTGAAAAGAAATACGATGCTCAGTTCAAGGTAGTTTTTGATGCAATAAGGCAGTTGATGACGCCGCCGGAGATAAAGAAAAAGAAGATAGGTTTTCGGCAGGAAAGTGAAAGCTGATAGCTTTTCAAATATGGAAGTTGAAAAGACAGAGATATGGATAACATGCGAAAAACCGCGGGAAGGCGACGGTAAAGCAGTTCGTGGATTCTTTGGGAATTTGTATAGAAACAGGCCGGCGTTTCATGGGCACAGGAGGATGGATGATGGACAACAATTTAATTTTAATCCATTATAGACAAGAAAATAGAGCAAATAGTCACAGAATTGTTTCTAATTCTGTGCGGCAGTACTTTGTTGACAATTATCCTTATCCGTTATTTCACAATCACGATGTTACTGGCAAATCGATTTATAGAAGCAAAGGGGCTCCGTTTCAGTTTAAGGTAATAAACAACGAAGTTTTTATCTTAGCTCTTAATGAAGGGGTTGAGTTTGCCGAATCTTTTCAATGGCCGAATGAAATGGGAATGCCATTAGGACGAACCGGATTGGTCATTGAGCTTGCATTGGTCTCAAAGTCAAAGAGACAGGCAACTTTTCAACCGACTGAATTCCAGTGTTACAGGAACATATCTCCATATATCGCTTTAAATCAGGAAAAATATAAGGCATATTTAACTCTGTCAGAGAAGGACAGAAGAACTTTTATTGAAAATGGACTCGCAAATCATATTTTAACGGCTGCCAAATGGTGTGGGATAACTGTCAATAAGAAGGAACATATAATAAAGACAAATCTTATACAGATGAAGGCTGGATGCCCATTAAAGATAAAGGACAAGTTATTCTTTACTCCCTTTGATGTCATGTTCGAGTGTAATACCGATATCCCTGATTACATGGGAATCGGTAGATTTGTATCCAGAGGATACGGGACAGTGGTGAGATATGGCTGAAATCATATTTAAGAGAACTTGTAATTACTGGATTGATGCTGGAATAGTCGGTTTATATGACACCTTAAATAAGCCTGTTCCAGCATCTGTGACAATTGGCGGATGGCCAGAGACAATAAAGAAACGAGCTGATATTTCCATAGATTTAAAGCCTGACCATCTTAAAATTGAAGGAGAAGAAAAGCATATAGATATTGCTTTGTCTTATACCTTAGAGCGAATAAGAACAACATTATATGATGTTTCAACTGAAAAGCAAATTAATAATATGGAAGGGGTCTATTATGATGAAGATAAAGGAATTGTCTATTTCCCTATGGTTAAACCTTTAGCAAGTGCAGAGATTGTTTTGGAATCTCCTAGATTCACAGATAAAGGAAATTGCAATGAGCTTTCAAATGATGTTTTCGAACAACTAAAAAACATAAAAGGTGCGGTCAGGGGCAAGAATTCTAAATATCAGAAAAGAAGGAACAGTTGTTTGCCTTTTTTCTTGTTTAATCAAGAAACAACTTATTTTGATAATGGAGAAGAAAAATTAACTGGTAAATACTGTGTTAGCTGTGGTAAGGGCTTAAAAAATTACAACTATAGCGAGGCTAAAAAATGGTTTTCGGGAGAATCTAAAAATTTTATGCCTTTTGTCGAGGGTCACGAAGCTAACAGAGCATTTCATTCGTACCATCAAGATTCTTACAAATGTTGGCAATGCGGCTTTGTTGCTTTATTTAGTCCTTTGCTTCTGTTCTTTAGACGAGTTGAGAATGATACCTATTATGTTCTCCCTCATATTCCAGGTAACCTTTTGGCTACAAACAAAATGTACCGTTCTTTGTCAGGTAAACGAGGATTAGCCCGTGCTCTTGGCACTGACCTCAAAAAAAGCAATTATGAGACTTCATTCAGTGAAATGCCGAGGGGGATACCAGCATTTGCCCTATCTTTTTACTATGATCTTTGGGAGAGACTTCTACCAAAGAGTGCAGGACAGTTACTTCAATCCTCACAAAATATTGGTTTAATAGATAACCGTGGGGCTATATTTCAGACAGCATTATTTTTAAAGCGGGATAGCGGGCAGAAAAGTTTCATTATGAAAGAAACAACCGTCGATAGGTCTGCTTATTTTATAAAACTTTTTACATATCTCAAACAGCATCTGGATGATGCTGGAAATGGAAATCTTTCTTCCGGACTTCATTTGCTGGTCAAACGAGCAACAGGCAAGGGCAATCAACTACAACGGCTCTCAGTCATGAGAGCATCACAGGCTCTGACGGAAGGAAGAAATGTTTACAGATTTCTGCTTGCGATCTTTTTACCTGACTTAAAGGAAGATACGGCATGGCCTTACGATGTTTACCAGATAACAAGGTTATTTCAAAAATATGATCAATGGTTATTTAAAAAGGAGGATGAAGCGATGGCAAATATAGTTGAGCAGGCACGGAATGCAGGATGGTATTTGAGCAAAGATTTCTGGAAGAGACAGGATTTGGACGAGGAAGAAAAAAAGAATCTCATAAAGAGATATTACTATAGCGTTGAACGGTCACCATCACCTACAAAGTTTTTGGAGCAGGTTAGGCATGCATATAAAAAGGTGGAAAGTGAGATGCCAAAAGAAATGGTATTCCATAATGAAGATGGTAGCGAAGATATTAAAAAGTTTGAGGTGTATCGCGTTTATTTTCTTGCAGGCATGTTAAACGGGTTTTTATATAAGGGAAAAGACGTAAAAGCTGTGATAGAGGACAATAATGTTGAGGAGGTATCAAACAATGAGTAATACGGGGAAGTTAACTCCTTCAAAAGGATTGGCAATTACTTACCTTGTTCGTCTCAGTATTGGCTCTCCAAGCGGTGGGCGCAGCGAAATAGAAAATCTCAATGTCATAAAAAAAATTCGTGAAGGCTTTTTTGACTTTCCTTATGCATCTTCTCAAGCCATGAAGCGGGCTTTGAGGGAAACACTTAAAGGGCTTGGCTATAAGATTTCTCCGATAGTTAGTACCTCACCTGCAAGGACAGTTGGTGATCCTATCCAATATATTGACGACGATCTCTTTGGGTTTATGGAAGCAGCGAGCAAGAAATCTGGAAGGGCAGAAATAGATAAATTCAATGGAATTCGTAAGGCTGTTGTCTCGATGACACCGTTGCTTTCCCTTTCGGCATTTGATGATAATGTAGACTTCGGTAGCAACATGATGGGACTTCAAGCTGGTGGAAATCCAATGCCATACGAAACTGAGGTGCATAGAGGATGGTATAGGGTAAGTTTGTATATTGATCTAAATAGGATTGGCACTGATGCGGGTTTTATAACAGAGATTAAAGAGAATAAGCGTGCTGATGATATTAATGAGCTTATAAAGAACAGCTTAGACGAATATGATTTTATAGCTGAGGTTCCTGAAGATAAAGATAAGAACCTCAAAAAAGGCTACGCCACCTTCAAGAGAATATGTACAAATGAGTTATCAAAAAAAGAGCGATATAAAAGGGCTAAAGCCCTCCTTGACTCTATCCGCTTCCTTGCTCCGTCGGGAAGAAACACCAATTGGCTGATTGATCTTACTCCAAAGCTAATGGCTGCTGCTTATGTAAAAGGCGCACGGACACCGTTCCTTGAGTCTCCGTTACTGGACGACAAACAAAAGGATAAGAATGTTATTAACCTTGCCGCTATTGAAACCTCTAAAGAGACCTTTGCCGATGGAATCGAGAGTCTGGTTGTTGGATACAGAGAGGATTTGATAGAGAAACCTAATGTGCAAGATAATGCAATTAATGTGCAAAAAATGAAGGCTGCATTTGACACAATCGACTGCTGGTTGAAAGAACACTTTGAAATTTGAAATAAAGGATCAACAGGGAGAATAATATGTATCTCCTCCATATTGAATTGCGGGGATTAACAGCAAGTTTTCGCGTCCCGCATATGTTCAAATATCACCGCTCTTTACCTTTGCCGCCTTATACATCGGTGGTTGGAATGTTTGGAGCGGCAATTGGTAAAGATATGGCTACTACACAGGAGATATTTAAGTCTCTCGGACTGAAAGTTGGTATCACCGGCAGTTATGCAGGCGGGTGTAATGATACATGGCGAGTATTGACGACAAAGAACCCTGAAAATGATGTTGTAGAACGGCAGATCTTATATAAGCCGAAATATCATGTTATTTTTTTTGGCGACAAGGCAGCAGTCAGTCTTTGTGAAACAGCATTCAAATATCCAGCTTGTCCACTATCGCTCGGGAGGCCTGACGACTTATCAAATGCAATTGTTCATGGTACGTTAGAGGGCGAACTAGAAGATTTGCATATCTTACGCAATACTGTTGTTGTAGGTGTTCATTCGGCACAAATTGACGAAAGTCTTTTTGACATCAATGACCCGACAGACCCGGGGCCTTGCACATTGCTTTATCGTCTGCCGGTGCATTTCCTGTTCGAGAATGGTTTTTCCTATCACCGAACTGCGGATGATTATAGAGACTTCATGTTTATAGGCGATCACAAGATAACATTGCGTGAGCCAGTTAAGGGCTTTAAGATTAGGGCGGATAAAGAAATTATAGATGTTCCGATATTGGAGATTTGACTATGATCTATTTTGGAAAGCCGAGACAGTGCTATAAATGCCACATAAAAGCAGTTCACGAATCATGGAAAAAGCTATATGTTCAAAAAGAGAAAGTCATAAAAAACTTATGTGCACGATATGGAATATCTCTTGATCGCTTTAAAGCTGCTTCTTTGTTCATTGTAGCTTTTCACGATTCAGGAAAGCCATCAGTGAGTTTCCAACAAGCCATGCACGAGATTGCAAGGAAAAATGGATGGGCAAACCCTCATGTTAGTTGTCAAACCTGTCACAATGCTATTGCAGCACCATCTGCGGATAAGAAAGCAGAACCATATAGGCATGAAATCATCAGCGGCTTGGCTTCTCTTTATATAATAACGCTCTTAGATGATCTGTATGGGAAACTCGCTCCCAATGGATTCCCTTTTGAGTTCTTTGCTGTTATCGGACACCATAAGCCTGTTAATCCTGATAGTTTCAGATTGGAGTGGAGTAGATTTTCTGATGAAGCTGATGAGTTGGTCAGTATCGGCTATGGAGAAAAAGAATGGCACCATGTTGCTGAAATTGCGGAAAACATATTGAAAAGTGAAGGCATTGCCATGCCATCTATTAAATGGAGCGATATCAAAAGAGGTGGGCAGGCAATAATTGAAGTAGTAAAAGACAGAATTGATACTATCCCCTTGATGGTTCAAGAGGCAATAAGTAATGAAGGTCAAACAAATATCATCGGGCAGATAAGAGAAACCCTTGCATTATTGAAAAGTTTATTGATTGCAGCGGACTGGGAAGGTTCTTCAGGAAGGGAAATACACTCGGTGATCGAGCTGATCACGCCAAACTTTTGGATAAAGGTCAAGGAAGAAATAGAAAAAGATCCTGAAAAGACATTCGAAGTTAAACCGTTTCAAAAACAGTTAACGCATCTTGCAGGACATGGAATTGCTGTTGCTCCTACTGGTTCAGGGAAAACAGAAGGAGCGATTGCATGGGCGTTAAATAATAGGCACCCTAATGGGAAAATACTCTATGTGTTGCCGAATCAGGTTCTCACAAATAGCATATATGAACGTTTAGCCACGTATTTCGGAAGAGACAAGGTTGGATTGCTTCACAGTGGAGCACGGCTATATCAAATATTGAACCGAATAGAATCTGATGAAGCTGAGCAGTATGACATTAAGGATTTTGCTCCGACTGAGGATGAAGAGACATTGCACACGCTCAATAAAATGATGTTTCGTCCAGTTATGGTGACGACAGTGGATCAACTCCTGATAACTGCATTTAACGGTAACAAACGATGGTCGGTAATTATGGGTGAGGTCATGGGCGGCGCGGTAATCTTTGATGAGGTGCACGCTTATGATGGCCACATGCTTGCGCTTCTTGAACGAGTGACGCGAGAACTCAGGGACTATTCGAAGATGCTTTTTATGAGCGCCACCATGCCTAACAATTTGATTACTTTTCTCTCAAGGTTATTGGGTGCTGAAGGAGAAAGCCATATAGTTAAAGAGGAGTCTTTACTGAGCCAGGCACGAAACAAATATAAGGCTGTAACTGACAAAAAAGGGAATTATAAGTCACTTCTGGAAAAGGAAAGCCTTTCCAAGGAGACCTTAAAAGAGATCAGAGAATTTATCGAACAAGAAAAGAGAGTTCTTATCGTTTGTAATACGGTCAAAACGGCGCAAGATATTTACCAACAATTAAAGAAGACTTTGGAACAAGAGGTCATGTGTTTACACTCCCGTTTTATTGCTAAGCATAGAAGAAGAAAAGAAAAACGCCTTGAGAAAGATAAATCAAAATCAGAAAAAAAAGAACAGTCATGGCCGGAAATATTGGTGGCAACCCAGGTAATCGAGTGTGGGATGGATATTGACTATGATGTTCTTTTAACCGAAGGGGCCCCATTGGAAGCCATTATTCAAAGAGCTGGCAGGGCTAATAGAGAAAGAAGCGCCGACAAAGGTGTTGTGTTTGTATATAAACAAGATGAGGCGTCTCAAAAATTTTATCCGCCAGAAATAACAGAAAAGGGACTGGGAATACTGAGGGAAAGAATCAAATCGAATCCTGAAATTACCGAAGAAGAACTTATTGGTATGATTGAGGATGTATACAAAGACAGAAAATTTGAGGAAGACCAAAGATTTCTCAATACGCGAAGGACATTAGACGAATTGATATATGATATTGGAGCTGTACAAGACCTGCCTGAAACAGACCTGCATACTCGGTTTATAACATACAAAATGGTTGAGGTCGTTCCCGAAAAATTCTGGGATGAACTTAAGGACAAGAGCCAATTTGTTATTATGGAGCACTTGGTTAAGATACCACTTTGGGCATATCAGAAATTAAGAAGCTATGAAGCTCCTCCTCTCGATCATCGGCATAATGACCATTTTCAGCGCCACGCGCCCGATAAGTGGAAAGTAATGCAAATGAAATATGACGATGAGATTGGTGGAACTTTTGAAGCAGAGCTTTTGAGTAGGATAAAAAACGAGATATTGTTTGCGTAGTTATAAACTGATAATGGTTTCCTTAAAAGAAAAGTAAAATATTATGCAAGAAATGGCTATATTTTGCACAGAAATTTACTCATTATTCTCTCAAAGGTACTCCCATGCTTGGCTTCCTCGGCACTTTCTCTGTCAATTTCGAAATCCCTGATTACTGGGGGATTGGCAAGTCGGTGTCGAGGGGGTTCGGGACAATAAAACGAGTTAAGGAGTTGAAGAGTTAAGGAGTAAAAAGCAGTAAAAGCAGTAAAAGAGTAAAAGAGTAAAAGAGTTATGAGTTATGAGTTATAGAGTTAAGTGGTTGAACTCCAGAACTTCTTAACTCCTAACTCTGTAACTCGACTATGATGTAATTGCTTGAAATGGAGGTGGTTAAAATGACGGTTATAAACAAAGAGAAGGTAAAAGATATGTAAAAGATATGTACTACGCCAACTTGATGTACGAATATCACAGGGTCACTGAAAAAATCAGACTCTTTGAAAAAAAATACGGGATGTCATTCGATAAATTTGAAAAAGGCTTAAAGAGCTCCGAAAAAGAAGATATTGAAAAATGGGATGATTACATGGAATGGAAAAGATATGAAAAAGTTCTTCAAGGGGTAATCAAGGAAAAGAAGGAGCTGGAAATTGGAGATTATAAAGTGTCTTGAAAAGAGTGGCATAATTAAAAAATATGATATTCTCGCTTTCGAAATCTTTGAAGGTGGTTTTTACATAAAATTAGAGCCTTGTTGATTAATGATTCTGAGTTGTATATACGGGAATACTCTGAAACTCTTTGAACTTAAGAAGAAGGAGGTAATACAATGGCTGTTATAGATGCTGTGGCAAAAGAACTTAATATGAAACCTAAAGAGCTTTTAAAGGAAAGTCTTAGGACTTATCTTGAAAAAAGGCTTTCAAAATTAGAAGCGGATATTTTTCTGCTGACGAAAAAGTACGGTGTCAAAGATGTGTTCGAATTTGATTCAAAGGTAAAAGAGGGATTCATCAGGGAATCCGACGGTTATGAGGATTATTTTGCCTTTGATAACTTTGAGGCGGAACGAGAAAAAATAAAGAAGTTTCTTGAGAAGCTCTGATGCCGACGGTTGAGGATATTAAGAGAATAGCCGAAATTGAATTTTCAGACATTGTCAAGACTACATCTCCAATTGAGTTTAAATTAAGGATCATTCTAATCAACAACAGTTTTGTGGATGTTTACTTGTCTCAGAGGCTACCCGATAGATTTGGTTTTCATTGGGAGTGCATGGATGAATCGAAATCTTTTTATCGCTATGATAATTTCCCTGATAAGAACTGGCAGTCAGTAGAGACATTTCCCTATCACTTTCACAGTGGCTCTCAAAATTCCGTTGATGCCTCACCGTTTCCACCGGCACCGATTGAGGGCTTTCGTGCATTTATGGAATTTATAAGACAGAAATTGAAATAGTTTCCTTGACGGTTTCTCGATAGATTTCGTGGCGCATATGCGAAAAGGAGATAATAATGTTTGGACCACCTGAGGATGTTGAAGGACAGTGTAATGCGCATTGTTATATTGTAGATGATTATGGCGATAACCGTGCAACAATAAGATGCCAGCTCCCGCCTAATCATAAAGGCATGCACAGGGAAGTTAGTAGAGAGGGCAAATTAATAATTGAATGGGAAGTAGATGAGAGAGAAGGGGACTCTGATTAGCCCCGCCACTGACTCATGCAGCTTGTTATAAACACATATGGTTCATATCTGAGGAAAAACGGAGACTGTTTCCTTGTAAAGAATGAGGATAAGGTCTTTGAGGTTTCTGCCAGAAAAGTTGACAGCATAATGATAACTACAAGCGCTTACCTCTCAACTGATGCTCTAAAAATGGCCATTGAAAATAACATAGATGTAATATTTCTTGATGAATATGGCGATCCTTATGGAAGGGTCTGGCATTCAAAGCTTGGTAGCACTGTATTGATAAGGAGAAAACAGCTTGAGATAAGCGCAGCCAATGAAGGGCTTGAACTTGCAAAGGGATGGATTGTCAAGAAGATAGAAAATCAGATAGATTTCATAGAAAGGCTTAAAAGGCCGAGGGAGGATAAGGCTGAAAGGCTTGAGGAGTCTTTAAAGAGAGCTGAAGATATAACTCAGCGGATTGCAACCTTGACAGGAACCATTGACGAAAGACGAGGCACGATTATGGCTCTTGAGGGTGCGGCAGGCAAAATCTATTTCGATGTCTTAAGCTATATCTTGCCTGAGAGGTTTAAGTTTGATGGCAGAAGCAGGAACCCTGCAAAAGATGAATTTAATGCATTATTGAACTATGGATATGGTGTGCTCTATTCCCTTGTAGAAAAGGCATGTATCATTGCAGGGCTTGATCCCTATATCGGTTTTCTCCATACAGATAACTACAACAAAAAATCTCTTGTATTTGACCTGATAGAAATGTTCAGGATATTTGCAGAGGAGACTGTT
>Ga0172371_10012316_pt1 | contig 11281 bp, 9 predicted proteins | sample Lak12m_FD_114543 | JGI IMG/M metagenome (GOLD analysis project Ga0172371, IMG submission 114543) | Freshwater microbial communities from Kabuno Bay, South-Kivu, Congo - kab_022012_12m | ecosystem: Environmental > Aquatic > Freshwater > Lake | place: Democratic Republic of the Congo: South-Kivu...
CGTCAATGGCTTGTTCCAGCATACGCAACCCATGCCGCACCTGACCGGGCGCAAGCCCCTCTTGCAACGCGGCTTCTTCTGCGGGCAGATTGCGGCGCAGCGTGCCAAATTTAGTCGGCGAGCCATCCAACATTTTGTCCACATCAAAACGCGGCGAGGCGGGGTCATTGAGGATGTAAAGCAAAATGTGAATTTGCCCGTTCATGGTATCGGTTAAGTGGGCGTATAAAATTGGGTCTGGAAAATCAGCCTGATGATACAGACTCATCTCCACGTCAGTAGAGCCGCTATCAAAAGAAAATTGCAACAAGTTATCGCCAGCCGCCGAAGTCAGCGGGGGCAGGTTGTATTTTTGGATGAGTTCCAAGGGAATGTAGCGCGCATAGATGGCGCGTTTTTCCGTCTCTGGCAATAGATTAATGCCGCCAATAGTGGAAGGGAACATAAATTCTTCTTTCTGGATTGTGACGCTTATCGAACGCGCATGGCGCGTTCTTTGTCGCGGGCGTCGTCTCGTTTGGCGATGGCGGCGCGTTTATCAAAGGCTTTTTTGCCTTTGGCGAGGGCTATCTCCACTTTGGCGCGTCCATCTTTAAGGTACACGCGCGTTGGCACAATGGTCATGCCTTTTATGCGGACGTTATTCCATAGCTCGCGGATTTGTTTTTTGTGCAACAGTAGTTTACGTTTGCGTTTTGGGTCGTGATTAAAGTATTTCCCCGCCTGTTCATAAGGCGCAATATGAGATTCTAATAGCCATGCCTCGCGGCTGTCCACGTCCACATAGGCTTCTTGAATGCTGACCTGTCCGGCGCGAATAGATTTAATTTCAGAGCCTTGCAGGGCGATACCCGCCTCAAATTTTTCCAGTAGAAAAAATTCAAAGCCAGCTTTACGGTTGGTTGCGATGATTTTTATGTTTTCAGTCACGCTTTGATTTTAACATGGAATCTTCGCGCCCCAATTACCCGCGCCAGATAATGAACCCACCCGCCAGCAGGCGCATAACGCCAAAGATGACTAACGCCGAGGCTAAGCCTGTCCAATTGGCGATGAGGGGACCAGCCAGCGAGCTGCTGAGGATGGCGAAATTCAGCGCAATGTTATACCACGCCAAGTGCGCGGGTCTATCGTTTGCAGGGATTTTCTCTAATAGGTAATTGGCGTAAGCGCCATTGACGAGCGCCCAAACAAAGCCGCCAAAAAAAGATAGCAGGTAAAAGTGCAAAGGCGTTTGCGCCGCCGCCAACGCAAAGACATAAAAGGACATACCAGCGACTCCAACTCCCGTCACGTTTTTGTTGCCGTAACGCTGCGCCGCTTTTCTAAATTGCGTTGAGCCAAGTAAAACGGCGAGATAGTAAAACGCCGTGCCGTTGCCAATGTGATTATCGTTGAGATGCAGGACATTCACGTTGTAAATTTGATAGATGGGCGCGGCGGCTAAATGCGAAAAGTGGAAAAAAAACAAAGCCAGCAGCGTGGCGCGAAAGGGCGTTTTCCAAATATCCAAGCGCAATAGCGTTGATACCGTTTGAGGCTGAGATTCTTTTGGCAAGGCGGAATCTGCCAGCGGGTGGCTCGGCGGCGGTTCTTCCATCGCGCGAATGCGGTAGAGGTGATAGCTGCTCATCGCCGCGCCAAAAGCGCCAAGGGCAAAAATTATCTGATAGCCATAGGGAAAGGCAACGCGCTCCAAGATGTATCCGGCGGCAAAAGAGGTTGCCGTGAAGGCGATGGCAAAGGTCACGTTGCGCGTGGCGGCAACTTGAGCGCGGTAGCGCACTGGAACGGATTCTGCAAACAGGGCATTAAAGCCAACGCCCAATGGCGTGAGCGGAATTGCCATGAAGAAGGAGAGCGCGATGAAAATCCAAATTTGACTTTGCGCGTCCGCCAGCAAGGGCAGCGGAATCCACAACAGGTAGCCCGCGCGAAAAGCAACCGATGACCAAAAGACCGCCTTGCCGGTAGGGCGGGCTTGCAGCCAACGCGCCGCAGGGATGGCGAGAAAGAGGCTAACGACTGCCGACATGGCGGCAAGCAGCCCAATTTGAAATCCGTTTGCGCCCAAGCGGGCGACATAGACATTAAGGAAGTTAACGGCTGTGCCGCTGATAACGCCAAACCATGCAATGTCAAAGTAAAAGTGGATGAAATTGCTATGATATTTTTTGGGAATATCGGATAAGTTAAATAAATTTAAGCGCATGGGAAGATTATAACCATAAAAAAATTTGTTATTTTGATATTCTTTTGGCGGGAGTGGCGAAAAAGGGCGGGCTAACAATTTGCCCACCATAGAGAGCGCAGAGTCCACAGAGTTTTTTAGTTTTTTTCTCCGCGTTCCCTGTGAACTCTGTGGTTAAATCTTTTGGCAGGTTCGCCCATAAAAAAAACTCCCGACTTTATGGGTAAAAGTCGGGAGTTTTGGCGGTTGAGAATTTTATTGTACGAGCGTGCCAACCGACTCGCCGCGCAGCGCGCCAATGAGGGCTTTAGAATCCCATAAGTTGAGAACGAGAATGGGGATGTTGTTTTCCATGCAGAGGGAAATTGCCGTGCTATCCATCACTTCTAATCGGCGGTTGAGAACTTCAATATGGCTGAGTTGGTCAAATTTCTTTGCGTTTGGATTTTTCTTCGGGTCCGAGTCGTACACGCCGTCCACCTTGGTGGCTTTGATGACAACTTGCGCGTCAATTTCTGTGGCGCGCAAGGCGGCGGCGGTGTCTGTGGAGAAGAACGGGTTGCCCGTGCCTGCGCCAAAGATGACCACGCGCCCTTTTTCCAAATGGCGCACGGCGCGGCGGCGAATGTATGGCTCTGCGATGGCGCGCATTTCAATGGCAGTCATCACGCGCGTTAGAACGTTGTTGCGTTCGAGCGCGTCCATCAACGCCATAGCGTTCATCACCGTAGCCAACATGCCCATGTAGTCTGCGGTGGAACGGTCCATGCCGCGCTCCAAGCCTTGTTTGCCGCGCCATAAATTTCCCGCGCCAATCACTACGGCAACGTCCACGCCCATTTGACGAACTTCTTTAATGCGGAGCGCGATGGCTTCGGCTTCGTCCACGTTAATGCCAAAGCCAGATTCGCCTCCAAGCGCTTCGCCGCTCAATTTGAGTAAAATGCGTTTGTATTTTAATTCTGCCATTCTGCCTCCGTAATATTTTTTTTATAAAAAAAGCCAACCCGAAGGCTGGCTCTTTTTTTTATTCGTGTTTGGTCGCTTCGCCAAGTTCCCAGCGCTGGAAACGGCGGACAATGATGTTTTCGCCAATGGCGGCGACATTTTGCAAGACGAGTTTTTCAATCGTCAGCGATTCATCGCGGATGTAGGCTTGACGCATGAGGCACGCTTCGTCTTTGTATTTTTCAAGCCGTCCTTCCACAATTTTTTCGAGCATTTTTTCGGGCTTGCCTTCTTCCAGCGCGCGGGCGCGGGCGATGCCAGATTCATGTTCAATGTCTTCTGCGGAGACTTCATCCGCAGTGATGTATTTGGGAGCGCTGGCGGCAATTTGCAGGGCAATTTCATGCGCTAGGGTGCGGAATTGCTCGGAGCGAGCGACAAAGTCGGTCTCGCAGTTTACTTCGACCATTACGCCCACGCGCCCACCGCCGTGCGAGTACAGTTCAACCACGCCGTTGGATGCGTCTCGGTCGGCGCGTTTGGCTGCGGTAGCCATGCCTTTTTCGCGCAGCCAATCTACCGCTTTTTCAAAGTCGCCATTGGCGTCTTGCAGGGCTTTGCGGCAGTCCAGCATGGGAGCGCTGGTCGCGGCGCGCAGTTCTTTAATCATTTGAGTTGTAATTTCCATCACAGTATCCTAACGTAGTTATTCTGCTGCGCCTTCGGCGGGAGCGTCTTCTGAATTGCGGGTAACGTTCAATTTAGCCAACGTGGACTCTCCGAGCAAAATGTCTTCCGATTCTTCATCGGACGAAGTATCCACCGTAGGTTTGCGCGCGCCGCGTTTTTCGGGTTTGGCTTCCGGCTTGGCTTCCGCGTCAGATTCGATGTTATCTTCTTTTCGCATGGCTTTGCCTTCCAACACCGCGTCCGCCATTTTTGCCACCAATAATTTGATGGCGCGAATCGCGTCATCGTTGGACGGGATGACGTAATCAACATTTTGAGGGTTGCAATTGGTATCCACCATCGCCACAATCGGAATTTTGAGCAGGTTGGCTTCACGCACGGCGGCTTCTTCGCGTCCCACGTCAATGATGAAGAGCAAATCCGGGCGGCGGCTCATGTTGCGCGCGCCAGAAAGGCGGGTTTGCAGGCGGGTAATATCGCGTTCAATCAGCAAGCCTTCTTTTTTAGTGAGGCTGTTAATTTCGCCGCTGTCGCGCAAGTTTTCCAAACGTTCCAATTCTTTGATGCGCTGGTGCATGGTCGCCCAGTTGGTCAACATGCCGCCCATCCAGCGTTCGGTCACATAGGGCATTCCGCAGCGTTGCGCTTCTTCCGCAATGGTTTCTTGCGCCTGACGTTTCGTTCCCACAAACATCACCGTCTTGCCATCCGCAACGGTATCGCGGACAAGGTTGTAGGCTTGGTTAAGTAACTTGACCGTCTGTTGCAGGTCAATAATATGAATCCCGTTTCTCTCGGTGAAGATGTACGGTTTCATGCGGGGGTCCCACTTGTTAGTGCGATGTCCAAAGTGAACGCCGCTCTCAAGCAGGGCTTTCATAGAGATGACTGCCATTGTATTGCTCCTTTGATTTCCATTTACCGCGCGCATTTAAGATGGCGCAAAATGGATTGAGTTTAGCGGGGATGCAACCCGCTCAGAGACGCTTTTGCCCGTCTCAGGCAAGATGTGCCTTTTTCAAGGCGGCGGGATTATACCAGAAAAAAAACGCCCCGAATTTTATTCGGGGCGTTTTATGTTACGCCGCAACCGGCTGACTGATAAGCGTATGCCAAATGCTTTCGGCTTTTTTCTTAAGTTTCTCGTCTTCTTCCACACGGCGAATTCCATACATGATGGTGGTATGGTCGCGTCCGCCAAGCATTTCTCCAATTTGCGGCAAAGAAATTTCGTTAAACTCGCGCAGCAGATACATGGCTAACTGACGCGGAATGGCAATTTTCGCCGAGCGGTTTTGCCCCAGTAAATCATCCACGCCAATACCTTCATGTTCCGCCACCGCTTCAATGATGCGGTTTGGCGCAATGTTTCGTTTTTGAGGCAGCAAATCCGCCAGCGCCACTTCCACCAAACTAGGAGTCAGCGCCGAGCCGCTTAAATCCGCAAAGGCAATTAAGCGATTAAGCGCGCCTTCCAATTCGCGGATATTGGATTGTACGCGCGTGGCGACGCTTTCTAAAATTTCATCTGAAATATGCCTGCCCGTGCGCTCCGCTTTGGAACGCAAAATGGCAAGACGAGTCTCAAAATCCGGCGCTTGAATATCGGCGGTTAGCCCCCACTCAAAGCGCGAGCGCAGGCGTTCCTCTAACGTTACCAAAGACTTGGGCGGACGGTCGGAAGAAACGATGATTTGTTTATCCTGTCCATGCAGCGTGTTGAAGGTGTGGAAAAATTCTTCCTGCGTGGATTCTTTTCCGGCGATGAATTGAATATCATCCACCAGCAACACGTCCGCCGAGCGGTATTTTTCGCGGAAGGCTTGCGTGGTATGCGTGCGGATGGCTGCGATTAAGTCGTTGGTAAATTCTTCGGAAGAGACATATAAAACATTTAGCCCGTTGGCATGGCAGACATTTCCAATGGCGTGCAGTAGATGCGTTTTTCCCAGCCCCACGCCGCCATACAAGAAAAGCGGGTTGTAAGCGCGCGCGGGTTTTTCGGCAACCGCCTGACAAGCCGCATGAGCAAGACGATTTCCAGAGCCGACTACATAGGTGTCAAAGGTATAGCGCGGATTAAGGGTGAAGTGACGCGGCTTCACTTCGGGCTGAGATTCATCAGCGGGCGAGGGTATCTCCGCCTCAGGGCGCGATTCGACTTCATCTGCCTGCGAGACCACAAAACGCACCGAAGCGCTGGCGTTGAGCGCGTCCACCAACAAGCGATTTACAGTTTCAGAAAGACGGCTTTCCAGCCAGTCGCGGGCGTAAGCGTTTCGCACGCTAACGGTCATTACGCCGTTTTGATAAACCACAGGGCGGGTGTCTTTAACCCAAGTATCGTAAGACGCGCGCGGCATATCCATTTGAAGTTGTGAAAGTACAGATTGCCAAGCTTGCTCTGTGTTTGCGGTCATAAAAAATTCCTCGATGCAAAAAATATGAAAATCAACTATCGGCTCTTCCAAAAGGAGCGGGATTTTATCACGACTCGTTTATAAAAAATAATGACAGGGAATGCGCTTGCTCCCTACGGACGCTCATTCATTCTAGCAGATATTAACGGATGCCAACAAGACAAAAAACCTACGTTCAGTTAAAAAAATCCGTTTTGTTAAGGTTTATCTATCTTAAAAAACAGGGGGGCGCGGCGCTCCATTTGGCGCTGCTCCTAGAACGGGCGTTTCAGCCACCTGCGCCAGAGGAACAAGACCCACCCCCCATATCTAGGCTTTGAGGGCAATAAAAGGCAAAACTAAAAATTTTGAACGAGAAGACGCGGCGAAATCTACGCAGACATTATCAAAATGAATCTTCTGTTTTAGAGACTCATTGCGCGGCGGCGGCGTTTTTAGTCTAAATAAGGGCTAGGCTTTGTCTTGCGCGGCGCCCACGCCAATACGGTTGTGCCTTCTCCGCTTGCGGCGGAAATATCGCAATCGCCGCCCACTGCATGAGCGCGCGTTTGCATGTTGGCAAGCCCATGACCAATAGACGTTTTCATCGTCTCCAACTCAAAGCCTTTGCCATCGTCTTGCACTTCCAACAGAACACGGTCAGGCGTCGTCCAAATTGCCACTTGCACGTTTTTTGCTTTGGCGTGTTTGGCGGCGTTTGCCAGCGCCTCCTGGCAAATGTGGAAAAGCGCCATAGCGTGCGTATGCGGCAATTCTTTTAAATCTGATTCTGGCTCGGTGAAATTCACTTCTGAAAAGGTGTTGGCGCGATACTCCGCCAATAAACGTTTAACTCCGCTAATTAAACCCTCGTTGCCTAACTGACGCGGGCGCAAATCTAAAATATAGGAGCGAATATCGCGGATGGCTTGATTCAAACCGTCTATAGCGTGTTGAATGCGCTGATGAGCGACTTGCGCGTTTTCTTGCAGCGCATGTTGCGCGCCTTCTAGCGAAAGCCCCACGCCATAAATAGATTGGATGATGCCGTCATGCAAATCCATGCCAATGCGGTCGCGTTCCTCCAACACGGCGAGGCGGCGCGCATTGGAGTGTAGCCGCGCATTCTCTATGGAGAGTCCCGCCCAGGCGCCGACAGCGCTGAGGAGCTGCACGCTTCTCTCGTCAAAGGGTTCGGTGGCGCGGGTGGCGACGCTCATCACGCCCATTAAGTTTTCGCCGCAAGCCAACGGCACGCAGGCAATTTGCTGAAAGCCGGCGTCCACAATGGCGTCTCTTAAAAAGTTGGAATCTTTTGAGAGGTACATGCCGACCATTGGCTCGCGCGTTTTGGCGACTATGCCCGGATAGCCCTCGCCCACTTGAAAGATGTTTCGCGTCCAAAAAGCTTCGGCGGCTTGCCCGCGATGAAGGACCATCCGCAAGGTAGTTTTGTCTTCGTCTAGTAAAAAAATTTCGCCCGCCTCGACCTTCATATAATTCACCACCAAACCCAGCGTTTTGTTAAGGATTTCATCCATTTCAAGGCTGGATGTCAGCGTGGAGGCAATGCCGTTGAGCAGCGCCATATCCACGTTGCGGCGGGTTAGCGCGATGTCGCGCTCGCGCATTTGCTCGTATAAAATTGCGTTTTGGATGGCGGTGGCGGCGTAGGCGGCGAGCATTTGAATAATCATCTCGTCATCGGCATTAAATTCGGATGCGCCTTTTTTTTCGGTGAGATAAATTTGCCCCAGTTGTTTTTCTCCGGCGCGAATTGGAACGCCGAGAAACGACTCCATGTATGGATGGTTGAGCGGAAAGCCGACAGATTGCGGATGCCCCTTGATGTAAGAGACGCGCAAAGGCGTTTCTCGATTCATTAAAGCGCCCAGCAGCCCGCGTCCTTGCGGCGGATGAGGAATACGACTCATTTCTTTTTCGCTCATTCCAACCGATATAAATTTTTTAAGTTCGCCATTTTCACCCAACACGCCCAACGCGCCATAACGCGCTCCGGCTTGCTCACAGGCGACAGTAGCAATACGCTCCAAAAGCGTTTCCAGTGAAACGTCTTTGACCAGTTCCAAACTGGCGCGATGCAGGGCAAACAAACGCTCTTGCAGTTGTTCACGGGTAAGTAACATGGGCGCTATTATAACGGCTTTGAGACGCTGAACCGTAGAGCCAAACGTTTATTTTTTTTGCATGAGAATTTTTAGCGATTTAATAACTCCATCGCGGGCAAAAATATGGCGGCTGTTGTCTTCGTCTAAACTGCGCCCCGACAAGGCGCGGGTAGTTTCATCGGCGTAGTGAATGACGATGGAGTCGCTTTCGCCAAATTGCACGGTGACTGGCGTCTGGCAGATAAAACAGGTCAGTGAACCGGAGGGCAAGTTGAGGGTTTGTTGTTCGCCGCTAACATCCAAATAAGTGAAGGATTGCGGCGCGGCGAGCATTTCTGATTCTGCCACCAGGAAGGGGCTAAAAACAAGGCATCCATCCACAAAGGTTACGCCAGTTTCCGCCTGACGGGTGAGGATTTCTTCCTTCACTGCGCCGGTCATGCCGGGCTGACGCGCGCCGCTGTGTTTGGGCGTGTGGGAATAGGGGTCGGCGGGAAAAGCGCCGTACTCGGCTGGCGATTTATGACATCCCAATCCGGCGCGAATATCGGCGACTGCGGCGCGCAATGCGGGGGCGCAAGAGTCATTTTCAAAACGTTGAGCGGTTTCTTGCGCGGCAAGCAGAAGTTTGGCAACCATGTGCCAATAGACGCTGCCCAGCCCTTCATAGGCAAAGAAAGCGCCAGAGCGCCCGGTAAAACCAGCGTGATGAAAAACGCGCTCAAACAGCGCCAAAATAGATTCGCTTTCGGCTTGCGCTAGGGCGGCGTATAGCGGATTGTCTTTGAGTTCGTCTAACGCCAGACGAACATCCTGCGCGTTGCGAATGCCGCCGCCAAAGTGGAATTGTCCGTTCACATCTCGCGTGAAAAGCGTTGTCTCGCCATGCTGAATCAACAAGGCGGGTAGTTGGAGGCGTTGAACTTCTTCCGGCGCTATCAAATTTTTTTGTAAAAAGCCGGGGAGCGCTTTATCGGGATAAAGCAGATAGGCGCGTTGGTCGGGGCGATACAGCGCGCTCTCGCGCAGGCTATGCAGCAACGCCAAGGATTCTTCGGCATTGAGCAGCTCGGAAGAGAGAATGGCAACTTGCCCTTCCAACATTTCCTGCAAGCGGTCAATCTCTGCCGCATTGTCTTCTAGCCGCAAGAGGTTGTAAGCGTGATAGAGCGCATCGGGGCGGCGGTTGGCGCGCAAGCTGTGTTCCACATAGCGTTGCGCCAGTTCGAGAAAAGAGCGCAAGTCGTCCGCTGAAAGGGAATGATGTTTTTCGGAAAAGCCGTTTTCATACACCCGCCAGCGGTAGTCGCTGCCCGCCGCGACCTTGACGCGTTTCAGTATCCACATTGGATCGAAGAGTAATGCAAGTCCGCTAATTGTTTGGTAGTGAGTTCTGTGTTCATGCGTTTCAGTATCCACATTGGATCGAAGAGTAATGCAAGAGTATCATCACGCGGCGGATGGAATGGGCAAAGTTGTTTCAGTATCCACATTGGATCGAAGAGTAATGCAAGTTACTTGTCGCCTGCTTCTGCCACTGGCGTGGTTTTGTTTCAGTATCCACATTGGATCGAAGAGTAATGCAAGAAAAACACGGACAATATATTCGCCGCCCGCCTCATAGTTTCAGTATCCACATTGGATCGAAGAGTAATGCAAGAACTCATCGTGTGTATGCGTCTGACGATTTGGCAGGTTTCAGTATCCACATTGGATCGAAGAGTAATGCAAGCTGAACTTTTTTCCCCCCCCTCCCCCACTCCCATCGCGTTTCAGTATCCACATTGGATCGAAGAGTAATGCAAGGGAAGCCGCGCTCGAGGGGCAGGTGTGTTACGGCGTTTCAGTATCCACATTGGATCGAAGAGTAATGCAAGGACTCGCCGCGTCTTGGTGCAAGTTATGACGAACTGAAGTTTCAGTATCCACATTGGATCGAAGAGTAATGCAAGGCGGTCATGTCGTAAGTCGTGCGCGGTACGTAAACTTGTTTCAGTATCCACATTGGATCGAAGAGTAATGCAAGGGCAACACTGCTTGACCCTGCCCGAGATTTCATTGTGTTTCAGTATCCACATTGGATCGAAGAGTAATGCAAGATAAATGCTTTTATCGCCACTGCGGGCGACTTTGTAGTTTCAGTATCCACATTGGATCGAAGAGTAATGCAAGACCTACGAACCGCCTGACCCCGAAAGCATTTCCCATCCGTTTCAGTATCCACATTGGATCGAAGAGTAATGCAAGAACCCATAAATTGTAAGGTCGAACCTAGACCACGAGTTTCAGTATCCACATTGGATCGAAGAGTAATGCAAGTTGTGCGTATCATCACCGTAGGAGGCAATGTATGAGACGTTTCAGTATCCACATTGGATCGAAGAGTAATGCAAGATAATAACGCGACCGTAATCGCAGAGAGCAACAGCATGTTTCAGTATCCACATTGGATCGAAGAGTAATGCAAGCAACCGCGCAGCGACTTTGCGCTGCGGCATTTTGTAGGTTTCAGTATCCACATTGGATCGAAGAGTAATGCAAGAAGACAACGGCTTACTTGCGCGATACGCGAGTCTGGTTTCAGTATCCACATTGGATCGAAGAGTAATGCAAGTAAAAAAAATGGCGTGGGCGCGGTAAGGCCGCCTCGCTATCTCGCGGAAGCACTTTCCTTCTTGCCGCCATTCGTAGATTAGCCTACGCTCTTCACTGGTCACGCGCGTGTAAGACACTTTGTCTCCTTCCTTGATGTTTCACAAGAAGGAAGTGTACTTCACCGCGTGGCCTTTTTCAAAACTTCAGGTGTTGCACTGGCCGATCGCGCGCGCGGCCCTATTCCATGAGTGTTTCAACTCTAAAATGAAGTTTTACTTCTCTGCTTCTTTCTCTGCCTTCTGGCAAGGTCGTTCAGGTCTCCCGAGTTA
>Ga0172371_10012317_pt1 | contig 11281 bp, 13 predicted proteins | sample Lak12m_FD_114543 | JGI IMG/M metagenome (GOLD analysis project Ga0172371, IMG submission 114543) | Freshwater microbial communities from Kabuno Bay, South-Kivu, Congo - kab_022012_12m | ecosystem: Environmental > Aquatic > Freshwater > Lake | place: Democratic Republic of the Congo: South-Kivu...
ATAAACCTAAAATAACATCAAAAGTGGGAGTGGTATAGTTGTTTTGGCTCAATTTTCATGAAATATTGATTAGAAACGCCTGTTTTTATATGTAAAGTGGGAGTGTTATCCAGATTCCGCAATTTAACTGAATTGGCGACGTGGAATTCGGGTAAAAATAATAATATATTTTTAATTTGTTTTTTCATCTATACCTCTCCTCTTAATAATTTATTATAGACGCATACTTGTTCGCTAACCTGTACGGTCGCTGCGAACAGGTGACTCTCAAGCCTGCGGGCATCGAGCCCTGGGCTTGAGTCGGAAAAGAACTGGTTTTGTCCGGGCGGGTCATTCGTCAGCTCATTTGCGCCCATAATTCGGGCTTAAATCAGCTTTCCTCAAACCCCCGCTCCCAAAACCAGAGCGTCGGGGCACTCACCAACCTAAGTGCATGGTTGTCTCGACCCCGACCACCTACGGCTGCGCCTCCGCTTAATGCTCCGCATTAACCGTCGGTACCATCGCACGAAAAACGCGTGCTCAGCGCCACGCTCGGCGCCAGACTCGCTGCGCGAGACTGGCTCCTCCCTGACGCCGTAGGTGGTCGGGCTCTCCGCGCCCGACGCTTTACGCCCCTGACATCTTTTCCGAACCTTATCTGTCAGGGGCGTTCACATGCCCATCGTTTGGATTCAGACGTTCTTGAAGATAATAGGTGCTAATTACACCATTCGACTGTTTCTAACTCTGAGAGTTAGTTAATTGACTCAATAGAAAAATCGCTGAACGAGGGGCATGATCCGACGTTTCCACATTTTGTCATCAAGACAACTCCGCCTTTTTCATACCCGGTCATCGAAAACTGGTCTATCTTTGCACCGTTCACCTTGGCAATAAATGTGTTGCCTTTAACCTCAATTTCCAATGTTACATCCGTGCTTCCAGCGTCTTTATCCACACCGGTTACGGCAGGTTGGTAAAACGATAATTCACTCAAACTTTCAATGAAAGACCATTTGAAGCGACCATTGCTGTCCATGTAAAAAATAATATTCTCATCTCTGTTGGAACCATAGCGGACGATGACACCAAACTGCCCCTGGTTAGCAGACCACATATGAGGAGTATGCACCTTTACACTCATTTTGTAATCCGATAATGTTGGATCATCAAGCACTATTGAACCGGAATCATCATTGAGATCGCCGATTGATATTGAAGCGCCGCTGTCGGTGACAAACCAGTTTCCGTATCCTACTTTCCAGGGTGAATTAATCCCATTTGAAAAATTATCATAAAAAGGCAAACTGATTTTTGGGGATGGTGTTTTTGTCGGTGCAGGTGTAGGTGGGATTGCTGTATTGGTAAGAACAACAACTGCTTCTTTTGTTGGTTCAATTGTTGGTTGAGCTGTAGGTTGAACAAATCCTTGAGCAGGGACCACTTGTGGAGTTTCCTGGGCAACCATAGGGGCTACAACATCGTTTAAAAAGCCTCTTGCCCAAGAGTAGACCTGTATACCCCCAAACACAATGAGGGCGATGATCATAATGACCAGCATCCATCGCCAGAAACGCCTTTCCTTTTTCCCATTTTTCTGTTTTATTTGTTTGACTTTCTGTTCTTTACCCTTGGGATTTGTTACTGGTTCTTCTTCAAATGGAGGTATATCGACGATGATCGGTTCAACTACTACCAGAGCTTTTTCATCTTTCTCGACCATTTCCATAACGTGATCAGACACAGGTTCAGGTTCCACCAATTCAGGTTCTTCAGGCTCAGGGTTCACTGGTTCTTCTCCTTTCGGGACAAGGACCATTTCATGAACTGCCGGGCAATAAGTCTGGTGAATGATCATCCTGCGCGCAGAACTTGGTAATTGGTCTAAACTCAACTTGATATAAATGTTTCCCATGTGGGTTTTGACAGTGTTTTTGCTAATGAATAATATCTCCCCAATGGTTTTATATTCATTTCCTTCGCAAAACAGCTTTAAAACATCGCGCTCTCGGCCGGATAATAACTTTAATTTGTGAATTACTTCTTGATCTACCATCAACCCTCCGTTAATTAATTAATTTTAAACCCAGGTTTACCCCAGTTTTTACGCACTCATTCCCATGTTGATAGACTTCGAGGTGTGCGCGTGCTATTGTGGAGGTGGAAAAGAAAATCCTTTAACAAAATTATAGAACAAATCAAATTGGAGGCAAAATGCAAACCAAAAACAGTTTTTCTCATCTGAACTTTAGGAGCAGGATTTCACGCTTGAATCCGCGGTTGGTGACTTTTTTGGTTTCCCTGGTCGGGTATTTATTTCTGATGTGGGTATTGCCATCCGGGTTATTACTCGCCATCCTGCTGTTCATCGTCCCCATCCTGGTATGGGTGGCCAGTTATGGTTGGAGAACTGCACTCAACCAGATAATTCGCTATCTGCAGCGCTATCAAATCAATTAAGAGGAGATCAAAATGAAAGAACAATCAGCTAATCAACTTTTTCTGAAAACCCCAGGAGATTTAACTACACGCAGCCAGGCACAGCAATTACTTACACTGGGCGACCGCATGGGATGGCAAACGCAAGTGATCGGTCGAGCGCCGATGCTCAAAGAAGCCGTCCGCCTTCAGGACTGGATGTTGGTACCCGCACATGAAGATACAACAGCGATCCCGGCAAGAACCATGCATCGCATTCGCACTATCTTTTCTCAAGGTCTGAACCCGCAGGGATTTGTGGTGGTGCATGAAGCGCCCATGCAGCTAGCGGCACCCAAACCGGTCATTGAAGAAAAACCTCCAGTGGAATGGAAAGGAGTTAGCAACGCAGTAGGTGCGATCGCCAAAGTGCTGGGAGTTCTACTTCTTGGCAGTATGTTGTTACCCTTGGGATTGATCGCAGGCGCGGTCATGATTGACCCTATCCTAGTTGTGGTCACCGAAGACGGGTACTGGATCGAGATCGATCGCTGGCAGGTGTAAAGTGTTTTTCGCCCGAACGATTTTCTCCATTTGCCTGCTCTCTACCAGCCTGATGATGGTAGCAGTTGCTTTGCTGGTGCGCAGCATCCCAGCCTTCGCAGAGCTGCTCGGCCATATCATCCGCTTCCTGCTGAAATGGGCCTTTCGCTTGTATCGCCGCATTTTTCTTCTTCTGGATCCGGTGGCGCAAAACCAGTTGGGTATCTGTGCAATGGAGATGCCTTATCGTTTGTTTTTTTCGGTAGTGATCTCTGCTTGCCTTGGCTTTCTGGTCATGCTGATCCTTCACTTGCGGATCTCGTGGATTGCTGCCGTGGTATTTGGGTCGCATGGTATCGCGGTGGCATGCTTGTGGACAGATTTCTTTGAACCACAAGGCCTGCATATCGGGGAGAAAATCTAATGAAACTCAACCAATTTTTATCCTCAGATTACAAAGGGTCCATCATGAGGTCTTCCCAGCGTCAGACGCATGTTTATGTCATCGGGCAGCCGGGTACCGGAAAATCGCGCCTGTTTGAATCCTGGTTCATGCAGGATGTGCTAGCTGGCAATGGTGCTGGGATCATCGATCCGCACGGTGATTTATTCAATCACCTCATTGCCAGGATCGCCGTACATCCAGAAGTCTGGAAGCGGGTCATCATTATCAATCCCTGCGATCCTAAATGGGCAGTGCCTATCAATCCGCTGGTCGCTGCCAGCGGGAATTCAGCTTCGCGCATGGCCTGGTTCCTGACCGATGTCGTCCTCAAAATCTGGTCACTCAAAATGACTGAAGCCCCGCGTATGGCCTGGTTGATGGGGAACACTTTCGCGGCTTTGGCTGAGTTGAACTTGCCGCTCACATTCCTGTCGAGTTTCCTGCTGGATTCTGATTTCCGGGCGGAGCGGATTTTAAAAATCAGTAACAGCGAAACACGGGCATATTTTGAATACGAATTTCCTAAAACCTCCAATGGGGTCAGACAATGGGCGGCGCCCTTGCTCAACAAAATGGGCGAATTTCTCTATGATCCCGATATCCGCTGTTTGTTGAGTGGGACATCCAGCCTTGATTTCCGCCAGGTGATGGATGAGAACTGCATCCTGCTGGTAAATATCCCCAAAGGTATTCTGGGAGAAAATGCCAGTGCGCTTTTGGGTGCATTTTTAGTAGCACAGATGCAAAAAGCGGCATTAGCTCGCGCCCATTCATCGTGGCGTAATCCCTTTTATCTCTACCTGGATGAATTTCAGAATTACACCACCGACAATATTAGAGATATCCTCTCCGAAGCCAGAAAGTATGCGCTCTCATTGATCATCGCCAACCAGTACATTGCGCAACTCACTCCAGAAATCCGTGAAGCGGTGCTCAATACCGCCGGAACGCTGGCCTCATTCCGTATCGGGTACAACGATGCAAGCAAGCTGGCCAGGCACATCTTCCCCACCCCCGACTTCCTGGGATCCAGGAAGGTCACTTTAAACCTCAATGGGTCGGGTCTGCTGCCGCGCTTGCGCATCCGAGAAGAAAGCACGGATGAAGGCTGGGAGGTTTGCGCGCAGGCACTGGCAGGATTACAGAAACGCTGCTTCTGGATCCGATCCCGAGCAAACTGGACGCCAGCGCGATTTAAATCACTGGATATGCCCGATCCTCCGATGAACAATGAAATACGTACCCGAATTTCAGATCTTGTGGATACCTCCGGAATTCGCTATGCTAGGTTGAAAAAAGACATACGGCAGGGGGAAGAAAGCAGCGGATATACCAGGGGAGAATTTCAATCAGATCGCAATCCGGAATCTGAACAGAATCCATTATGGGAACCATAGCAAAGGGAAGGATGAAAAACACAGCAACCACCTCAACCATCAAGCAACCAGGCTTGCGCTTTCAAGCCAGGGATGCGGATGTCCTGCAGACTATTCAGGATATGGGCGGTGTGATGGCTAAACGCCAGCTAAAGGCTTTGTTCTGGCCCAATAAAAGCAAACGTGCGATGGAGAAACGCCTGGCTAAACTGAAAAGTTATGCCTACATCGATTGGGCATCCCTGGAGCAGCGCCGGGTGAATCCTAATCCCGAGCCGGTCGTCTGGCTGGATTGGAAAGGCGCGTGTTATCTGGCAAGTCTGTCAGGTATTCAGGTTGATTTGCCTGAGAAGAATAATGAAAACCAGAAACGGACGCTCCAGAAGAATCTAAGAATGGGTGGTTTTTCCTGGCTGAGAGAACCGCGCTGGAGCCAGCTTTACCACGATCTAACGGTAATTGATGTGCGCTTAACCTTTCAACATTACTGCGCGCAATTCGGTTTGATCCAGCTTGAGGAGTGGGTTAACGAAAGTGAATTTCGTTCCCATATGGATGTGGTGGATGTCAAATTCATCACAAGACAGCAAAAAGTGATCACTAAGAAAAAAGGCGTCTGTCCAGATGGAATGCTGGTGCTGGTGGATGAAAAGCGACGTCGAATGAATCAGCCTTTTAGGGCTCGTTTCCTTCTGGAAGTGGATATGGCCACACACGACAACTTCAGCTTCGGCTGGGAAAAATCTCTGCCAGGTTCTGCTTATATCAAGAGTAAAGCTTATCTGGAACGCTTTGGCAATAATTCCGGGCGCTGGCTGGTAATCACAACTAGCGGTATCCGTATGAAGCACCTGATGAAACAGACAGAGAAAATGATTCACAAAGATGCCGATCTGTTTCTCTTTACCACCTTCCAGGACTTCTTTTCGGCGAATACCCTCCAGGAAAGTATCTGGAGCAAATGCGGTAAGGATTCAAAGGTCTCGGTGTTAGAAGAATGAGAGGTTTTAAATGGACGAATTAATAGAAAGGTATTATCAAGAAGAAAAGCTGCTCAAAGCCAAGGAAGTAGCACAATTGCTAAATATCAGTCGGGCATTGACTTACCATCTGATGCAAAACGGCCAGATCCCGGTAGTGCGAATCAATCGTGCGGTTAGAGTCATGGCATGTGACTTACGTTCCTATATAGAAAAGCAGCGAGTGATTTCCTGAGATTTTTTTACAGGCTAAATTGCGATGAAACCCTTGCGCGCTTTTCTCTCTTGCAGTATAAAAAGTTCCATACAAGGTGCACGGTTGCTATGGGGGAATCGGAACTTTAACAATTGGATAGAGCAAGAAGAGTCGCCTTTCCTGAAACTCAAAATAAGAGAGGAGTAAAGGAAATGGCGAATAAAAGAGGAAATAACGAAGGTTCGATCTACAAACGGAGTAACGGAACTTGGCGAGCGCAGATTTCGTTTGAAGGAAAAAGGCTAAGTTTTACATCAAATTCGCGCGCGGAATGCCATGAATGGTTGCGCAAGACGATGATCCTTATAGATCGTGGCATGACGCTTCAAAACAGGAACGCTTCACTCGAAGAGTTCATGGTGGAATGGTACGAGGTGAAAAAGACAACCATTAAACCCAAGACTGCTTACGATTACGAGAGAATTATCTTTAAAAATATTGTCCCTTATCTTGGGAAAGTCAAATTAAAAGATCTCACCACTCACCAAATTACAAACTTCTTTGCCAAGCAACATGAGATGGATAGAGGAATTCGAACGATTCACTACATTCACAGCGTCCTAAGAATGGCATTGCAGCATGCAGTAAAAACAGGGGTTATGGATAGAAATCCTTGCATCGGAGCACTGCTGCCGCGAAAAGAAGAAAATGAAATGCGAGTGCTGACAGAAAATCAGGTCACCCAATTCTTGATCTCTGCGGAAGAATCGCGTTACAAAGCGCTGTATCACCTGGCAATCACAACAGGTATGAGATATGGAGAACTAACCGGTTTGAAGTGGACCGATATTGATTGGGAAAGAGGTACGATCAGAATCCAACGGCAACTTCAATATGTACCTCGTAAAGGATTCCAATTCAACCGGCCAAAAACTCGAAACAGTATCCGCACGATAATTCTTGGTGAATCAACGCTACAAGTCCTTCGGGAACATTATCAGAAATTTGCACATCAAGACAGGACTGGAGAAAACCTTATCTTTACGAACGGCATCGGCACTCTCATATACTTCAAACGATTCTATAAGGATTTCAAGCGGATCTTGGAATCTGCTAAACTTCCAGACATCCGTTTTCATGATTTGAGGCACACGGCTGCAACGCTTATGATCTCCAACGGCATTCCTGCAGTAATCGTATCAAAAATACTTGGACATGCTAATCCCAGTATAACCATGAATATCTACGCTCATGTTTCGATAGAAATGCAGTCAGAAGCAGCTAAATTAATGGAAAACCTGGTGACACCCATTCCTGTGAATCTGGATGCTGATTTCAAAGGGGAAAACATCAAAAGCCCGTTGCACCCGGTTGCACCCGATTCAAAAAATTCCGTTTAACTATAAAATATACCCCCATGGATAGGGGTATTTAAACAAAAATACCGCCTATTTACGGTATTTTAGTGACGCACCAGGGAATCGAACCCTGAACCTACTGATTAAGAGTCAGTTGCTCTGCCAATTGAGCTAGTGCGCCAAACGTGCCGGTATTATATCGTATTAAAGGTCGCTGTCAATCGAAGCGGCGCGGGTGAATCCGCGCCGCTCGAAATTTATTATGGGCAGGTCACATTAAATTTGTATGGCCCAAAGGTTTGGTTGTTGGGCTGCGCAATGAATACTTTTAACCAATATTCAGTTGTCACACCGTCCTCTCCTAATCCATCGATATTCATTTCAATGACCTTTGTTCCAGCAGCATCATAATTCAAGGATTTCGTTCCGCTGAAATCGCCCGTGCTGGTCTCGGTCTCATAGGTCACCTTTCCGGCTGCGCTGGCAGTGATGCTGATATCCACAGCATAGGTGTACGGGCAGCTGCCTGGAATGACATCACTTAAATTGGTTACCACCCTGGTAACAGCAAAGGTTTGCGTTTTAATCTTGATCCTGACCGTTACCTGTCCAAACAGGGTGCCATCATCAGCCTGCAGCTTCCAGGTTCCCGTATAAGTTCCCGCCAAAGCAGGCGCCACAAGCGGCACCTGGATAGTGATCTGGTCATTGGGTGCTACGGTCTTGGAGAATTTCACAGATGCCGGTCCACCCATCGCCTCGCCGCTGGCGAAAACTAATTTGTAATTGGTGTTCCAGGTGCAAGTTCCCTCATTTTTGAAGGTCCAGCTCTTTGTGAAAGCCTCACCGGGACCAAATTCAGTGTCATCTTTAATCGTTTCGGATACGAACAGTGCTTTATTGCACGGCTGCGGGGTGGCCGTTGGCGGCGCCTGTACAGTGAAAGCCGCAGTGGGCATCAGAGGTGTTACCGTTGGCAGGCCAGCAGAAGTAGTAGGTTGAGACACGGGTGGCTGTTGGGTCGGCATTGGCTGTTCAGCCATGGCCTGTAGTGTCTGCGCGACTGCTGTGGCCAGCGCGTTTGGTTCTTCCGCCGGTTGAGCAAGTAATGGGAAATTGCAGGCTGATAACAAAAGCCCGATGGCTAGAATTATTGGCAGGGTTAGTTTTTTGGTCATGTTCAATCTCCTCTTTAAACGTTAAGAGTCTTTTTAAACGAATAAAGAAATACGATATCTGTTAAACGAAAAAAACAGGGTTTAAGTTCCACAGGCCGGCAAAGCGATTGCCGGCCTATGATTTTTTTTTGAAAAAAGAGGTTTACTCGACGATGATCTGGACCCAAACCTGGCCGAACTTAACACCTTTATTTGTCTCCATCTGCCAGACACCTTTATAGGTGCCAGCGGATGCGGGGGCGGTCATCGGAACTTCGATCTTGATCTTCTCGCCAGGGTCAGTTTCTTCGCTGATATTGACATATCCCTTGACGCTCATATCCTTGCCGCTTTTAATGGATAACTTATATCCCGTGTTCCAGTCGCAGGTGCCGGTATTCTTTAACGTCCAGCTCTTTGTAAAAGTCTCACCCGCGCTAAATTTGGTATTGTCGGGAATGGTCTCGCTGACCATGGCGGCAAACAGGCATGGATCAGGTTCTTTGGTTGGTATGGGTGTTATGGTTGCAACTGGTGCGACGGTCGGCAGTGCCAGGGTCGGCATGAGGGTTGGGATAGCCAATTCGGGCTGCTTTACCTCTGATTCAAGCGCTTCTACGGTCTGTGCAACCGAGGTGGCCAACGCCGAATCTGACGCCTGCGCAAAAGGGAAATTGCAGGACGAAAGAACCATCGCCAGCGCTACAACCACAATAATCCAGGTTTTTTTCATTTTGAACCTCCATTCAATTTGCTCATTTGATATGAGTTAAACCTATTCGCGTTAATTGTTGCAATATTTATACCAATTATTCTTACTGCCCTATTCTGTTGATTATGTAAAAAGCATTTCACCTTTTCAGAATGAACAAATCTCTAAGGGTTCACACCAAATGGCGATATGGTTTTGGTGTTGTTGCCTTCGTTGCTCTCATCGACTGAATTATTCGTGTCAACAATGGCAATGCTTGTTTTATTGATCGGGTACCAGCTGGCAAAGACAAAGTCACATTCCAGCAGAACACTTCCGCCGGCAACAACCCCGCCATTCACATTCCAGTAGCAGCTGGGATCTGCAAAAGTGTCCAAGCCATACCATTGCACTTTGAATCCGCCGCTATCCACTGAACCCTGGTTCTTCACGCGAACTTTTGTATGAGTATTCTCATCTGCATTTGGTGTTGCCGGATCGATGGTAAATAAATTAATGATCAGGTCGGGTTTTCCAACCGGTGGCGGAGCAAGTATCGCCTTTGCCTTGATTTCCACCCAAAGGTTATGAACAAATATTTTGCCCTGGTCATCTGCGATCTGCCAAAAGCCCTTATAAGTGCCGGCAGTATTCGGCGCAGTCAGATCAACCAGAAAATCATACTGTTCGCCCGGGGCAACCGAAATGGTCAAATTCTTGCTTGATGGGCCGCCCATTTTGTCGCCATCTGCAAAGATGATCTTGTAATTGGTGTTCCAGGTGCAGGTGCCAACGTTTTTCAGGCGCCAAGACTTGTCAAAATCCTGCCCGACATTGAATTCAGTACCATCCGGGATCGTTTCGGAAACAAATTGTGCCTGGTTGCAAGGTAATGGCGTCGCAGTGGGTGGAACAACCGCTGTATTTGCTGGGGCAGTGGTTGGCTGTAAAGTGGGTGGTGCTGCCGTTGGTACAACCTGCGCAGGTTGATTCGCGGCAATGGTCGCCGCCACTGCAGTCTGAAGTTTTTCAGTATCACTTAAGCCCGTATCACCAAAGGAAAAGCCACAAGCCAATAGAATAGTCATCATCAGGATTGCAGTGACCAGGATCATGATTCTCTTTTTCATTTTGTGCTCCTTTTTTTTTAAAATCCTTCTCCTTAATTATTTTTTATAGGGCAAATCCCCTGCCTTTTATATTTTCTTCGCAGTTATATACTTAACCATATACGCAGAATTTGTCTCTGGGTTCCGAAGATCAAAAACTAGGTAATTCGATTTTCGGCATTTCAAATATCGGCGTGGGCTTAAGGATATATTTAAAAATATCCGGATTGAGCAAGATGTCCGGATTTATCAGGGATTTCGCTTTGGTATCGATCTCCACCCAAAGATTATTGACAAAAGTATTTCCCTGGTCATCCCGCACTTTCCAGAATCCCTTATAGGTATCTGCAGTGCCTGGCGCCTTCAGTGGAACACTGATATCCACAAGCTCACCTGGTTTTACATTCTGGGTCAGGTTTATATCCGATGGACCGCCCATTTTATCGCCATCAGCGAAATAAAGTTCGTAGTTGGAATTCCACGTACAAGTTCCCACATTCATTAATCGCCAGGATTTGTCAAATTCCGTTCCCACAACAATATCAGAGCCATCCGGAACTGTCTCCCCAATGAAAGCTGCAGCATTGCAAGGCAAAGGCGTTGCGGTTGGCGGTAGCGGTTGAGTTGCTGTCGGTTGGGGCGCTGGCGCAGCTGTATCTGTTGGAACTGCCAAAGTGGCTGGAACTGGAGAAGGCTGCATGGCTGCCACAGTCGCAGCTACTGCTGTCTGCAGTTTTTCCTCTTCGCTCAAACCCGTTTCACCGAAAGAAAAACCGCGCGCCATGATAAAGGACATCATCAAGATCCCAGATATCAGGACCATCCAATTTTTCTTCATTTTGAGCTCCTTTCAATAATCCAAAGGCATCCTCTAAAAATATTATATACGACTTAATAGTATTATCTTCAGTATAATAGCGCCACAATTATTAACGTTTGGACAGAAATTTGAAAACTACTTTTGTGATACCAACCTATAATGAGGCTGAAAACCTTCCAAAATTAGTCAAAGCGCTTTTAACTTTG
>Ga0172371_10012321_pt1 | contig 11280 bp, 12 predicted proteins | sample Lak12m_FD_114543 | JGI IMG/M metagenome (GOLD analysis project Ga0172371, IMG submission 114543) | Freshwater microbial communities from Kabuno Bay, South-Kivu, Congo - kab_022012_12m | ecosystem: Environmental > Aquatic > Freshwater > Lake | place: Democratic Republic of the Congo: South-Kivu...
ATGTTTGTTTCGCGTAAGGTACGACAATCCTGTTGAAGCAAGAAATAGTAAATAAATGTGTATTATTTGAAAACTTCGAGTATGAAATAACGGGCGAACGAATAGAGATACATCGAGGATAATCAATGCAATTGCTACACAAGTTAATATTATTACGGATAATAATTTTGTATGTTTTCGTTGGCGCCATAAAACAATTGTTCCAAGAGTAATTATTGCGGTCATACTGATAGTAGATGGGATATTGTTTACACTTCCAAGGAAAAAAGGAATGAAATATAACGGATTTAGATACGGTTTCATCCAGGCGATACCATCAATACCATGACTGTAGGTAGACAACACAGTAGGATGAACAATAATAAATAATCCCGTACTTATACATAACGACGTGACAATGATTTTTTGAAGTGAAGAATGCTGTCTGAATGATGTTATTAAGCATGTAAGACCCAATGGCGCGATATACCACAAAAAGCCGTAATCATAGTAAAGACCTGCAGTATTTATAAGTGTAAATGCTAACAGAGGAAGTTTGTGTATATTGTTGTTCAATTTAAAGAACAGGATAAGTGATATGAGAATTAGTGTGACTAAACCTGTATACATACGGCTTTGCCAGTCAAACACAAGCGCATATCCGCTTAATGCATACATGAAAGGAGGAAAAAGGGGTGACATAAATTTCTGAAAATATTTTTTAGTGATGGAGTATATGAGATATATATTGATTATGGATAACAAGACGCTGAGCATGCGTGCCCAGACGAGATGGTCTGAGATACGAAGCCATAATCTTAAAAGGACATATGATCCGGGGGGGTGAACAGGATCAACTGCAGAAGAAAATATTCTATGAATCGGTTCGGTGCTAGCCCAAAGAGAATACGCCTCATCGTGCCAAAGGGGAAAAGAAAATACCATATATATTCTAAGAACAACTCCAAGAATAATACAGGTGAGTAATGCAATGCGTAAATGCATGATTTCTTTACTATAACAAACACACCCCTCTGTATATACTAGGGGTGTGGTTGTGATAAAACGTCTTACCAGAAAGGTTGGTTAGCCACCGATTTTGTACATACCGGTGCCACAGACCGGGCATTTTCCTTTCATCGCCGGTTTGCCGTTTTTCATTGTGACTTTTACGGCATTTGGATCCTCGCGCTTCGCGCGGCATTTTACGCAATACATTTGTGCCATGGTGTTGTTCACCTCCCTTCAACAATACCTGTTATGTTGGCAGCATGCGGGAAAGCATGATTTCGAATACTATCAGAACTCCTGTAATGATAAGTGTTTTTTTCAGATCGTTGTGTATGGTATGGAAATCCGTATCCTGTACATCAGCATGCTTGCTGTACGGCATTGACAACGTATACGTTCGTGGAGTACTCGCAGCCTGATCTATAGGACGAGAATGATCAGATAGCGATGCAGGGGCAGATGGAAGAAGTTTTATGCGCCGCACGTGGGCTTGCATTTTGTGCTTCTTGGTTTTTTTTGGCATATGTCAGAGATTGATATACCTGTCGCGCCTGCAGGCACGATGTGCGCATGAGCGTAGCATAGGAGGTTGACAAAATCAAGTTCACAATCATATTATGTGGATACGAATGGTGTTCAATGACCCAACAAGTTTTACTGTCTTTATTGTATTGATTATTTGGCAGATGGTGCTTACCATACTGGTCTTGCGGGCAATTGCACACTATAATAGACTGACAAACGGGATCACGACAAAGACGCTTCGCGAAGTAATGGATGCAATTCTGCGTACAGTAAGCTCTTTGCGTAAAAACACGGATACATTACGGGTATCGGTTGATAGGCTGAATAGCAATGAAGTGCAGTACCTCCAGCGTATCGGCGTGGTACGGTTTAATCCGTTCGCGGATACCGGAGGTGCACAGAGTTTTTCGATTGCGCTTCTGAACAAACAGAAAAGCGGCATCGTGATGACGTCGCTGTATGCACGAAGCGGAAATCGTTGGTACATTAAGCAAATCGTCGAAGGCAAAGGCAAAGACCTGTCGCTTTCAAAAGAAGAAGAGGAGGCCATACGTACAGCAACGGTTACAGGGGCGGCAATACTATGACAAAACAACGCTTTATTATGACAATGAGCATTGGCCTGATTTTGTATCTGGTGTCCACGGGTATTTCGTACGCGATTTTTTCAAAGTCGGTGCACAAGCCTTTGTCAGAAGTAGTAACGGTTACGACAGATGGGGAAGGGCAGCAGCATTTTGAAATCGACCCCTCCGTTCCCAGGACGGAAATGTGCCCGCTAAACGGAAAGATGTATACCGAGCAGGAGCGGAAACTGTGGGAGAAAATCCGGCCGCTTGCGGTTATGATAGAAAACCATACGGAAGCAAGGCCGCAGTCAGGGCTTTCGAGCGCCGATGTCGTGTACGAAGCAGTTGCGGAGGGCGGTATCACGCGGTTTATGGGAATATTCTATTGCGGTGTCGCCTTGAATTCAGTTAATTTTGCACCGGTCAGAAGCGCCAGGACGTATTATTTGCCATGGGTGCTGGAATACGATGCTCTGTATGCGCATGTCGGAGGCGCAGGTTGCGACAGTTCGGTAGATCCGAGGGCACGGGCGTTATGCCAGATAGACGAGTACGGTATCAAAGACATGGATCAATTTAATCTTGGAATAAAAACAAGGGATAAAAAGCAATATTTGTGTTATAAAAATCCTAACCGGACAGGAAAGGATGTAGCGACAGAGCATACAATGATATGCACCAGTAGCGGGTTGTACGATGAAGCAGCTCAGCGGGGCTGGACAAATGTTGATAAAGAAGATGTTCCGTGGGATGAAAATTTTGGTGCCTGGCAGTTTGCGGATGATGCCAAAGAAAATGAGCGCGGTACACAAACGCCGATTTCATTTGTGGCGTGGGACGGGTATGAGAAAGATTTCGGGGTACGGTGGGACTATGATCGGCAGGCAAATGTGTATAAGCGGTTTATGGCCGGAGTCGCGCATATTGACCATGAAAATGAGCGCCAGCTTGAAGCAAAAAATGTGGTTGTACTGTTTGCCAAAGAAACCAGAACAGGTGATGATCACGCCCATCTTTTATATGCAAATATCGGCACGGGTACGGGTATTCTGTTCCAAAACGGGACAGCCACAAAGATCACATGGAAGAAACCGGCAAAGACTTCACGGACACGGTTTTATGAAGCTGCGGCCAATAACGAAATTACGTTTGTCCGCGGACAGATTTGGATAGAAATGCTGCCGACCGGAACAGATGTGGAATATTAATATGGCTAAAAGGGTTTTATGGCTGCATGGCTATACACCATCAAACCATCTAGTCATATAACCATGGTTTTTATTTTCCTGCCCTGGAACGGAGGTATATGTTGCTGGAAGATCTGATAATATCGAGGGTCAGGGTAAAAGTGCTGACTCTGTTTTTGACGCATCCGGAATCCATGTACCATGTGCGCGATATAGTACGGAAAATAGAAGAAGAGATAAATGCAGTCCGCCGGGAGCTTGCGCACTTAGAAAAAGCAGGGTTGCTGTCCAAGGAACGGAGGGCAAACCGCCTGTTTTATTATTTCCGGAAGGATTATCCATTATATTTTGAGCTGATGGGGCTTATTGCAAAAACACAGGGATTAGGATTGGAGATCATAAAAAACAAGGCAAAATTAGGAAAAATAAAATTTGCTATGCTCTCAGGAAGGTTTGTCCGGAAACTGTCACACAAAGGATCAAGCGACGTTGACCTGTTAATGGTAGGTACGGTTGTCCTGCCGGAATTAGGGAAGCTTGTAAGAAACGAAGAAATGCATAGGGAAAGTGAATTGAATTATACCGTAATGACGGAAGACGAATTTGCTTTCCGTAAACGCCGTCGCGATCCTTTTGTCCAGGAAATCTTGTCCAATTCAAGGGTGATGCTTATCGGTGACGAAGAAGATCTCGTCAGTTGAAGACAACTCCGTATGTTTAAAAAACCTAGAAATGTCTTTTTTATATTAATGGCCCTCACTGTGCTATTGGGCATTATTGATCTTCCCGAAAACTTCAGGGTACAAGGTACAGTATTCGGAAAGACAATAGACAGGGTCATTAATCCTCCGACGATTCAGTTTTCAGTATTCGGAATGGATTTTTCGAAATCATTCCGCACGTCGTTGGGGTTGGATCTTGCCGGAGGGAGCCATGTGGCGCTTGAGGCAGACATGAAAAGTATATCCGAAGGAGACCGTGTATCTGCGTTGGAATCAGCGAAGGAAGTTATCGACAGGCGCGTGAATTTCTTCGGTGTGACGGAGCCGGTGGTGCAGACAGCGGTATCAGACGAAACATACAGGATACTTGTCGAAATGCCGGGAATTACCGATATCGATCAGGCTATTTCATTAATCGGTCAGACGGCAAAACTGGAGTTTCGTGAGTTTCGGGATGTTTCGCACGCAACAGATTCCGCATTTGTTATTCCGGCAATAGACAATACGGTTTCTGCCGGAATAACAGGCAGCGACCTTGCCCGTTCAAGCCTTTCCTACAGCCAGCAGACAGGCTCTCCGGAAGTAGCGATAGAATTTACTGCAGAAGGAAAGAAGAAATTTTCGGATGTCACCACCCGCTTAGTCGGAAAACAGCTTGCAATATTCCTTGATGATATGCCGGTTACAGCGCCGGTTGTCCAGACGGTAATTTCCGACGGAAGGGCAGTCATAACCGGAAATTTCACACGGGACACTGCCAGTGAGCTTGCGTTGCAATTAAATGCCGGTGCTCTTCCCGTTCCTGTGTCCGTCGTTGAGCATCGCATGGTTGGGGCAACGTTGGGAGCGGAGTCTATTGCAAAAAGCATCCGTGCGGGTTTTGTAGGGTTAGGGTTGGTTGCCGTATTTATGGTGCTATTGTACGGAAAGTTGGGGGTTATTGCAGACATTGCATTGGTATTGTACGGATTGTTGTCATTCGGCGTGTTCCGGTTTTTCGGAATCACGCTGACACTGCCGGGCATTGCCGGGTTTATCCTGTCTATCGGCATGGCAGTGGACGCAAATATCCTGATATTCGAGCGGTTCAAAGAGGAAAAACGTGAAGGAAAGCCGTGGGCTATTGCCATGGAGCAGGGGTTCGGCAAAGCCTGGGACAGTATCCGCGACGCAAACCTCACGACGATCATCACCTGTCTTATTCTGTATAATCCGACAAATTGGCAATTCCTTCCGTCATCCGGAATGGTACGCGGTTTTGCCGTGACACTGCTTATCGGTGTGCTGATAAGCTTGTTTACGGGCATTGCAGCAACCCGTACATATATCAGGGTGTTATATAAGGAAAAAACAGTATGATCAGATTTTCAAAATATATTTTTGTATACGCAGTGATATCTGCGTTGGTCATAGTACCCGGCGTATATTTCATGATCCGGTATGGTTTCCGGCAATCGATTGATTTTTCCGGCGGGACGCTTTTAGAAGTGTCAATAGATAGAGATATCAATACGCAGGTATTCTCAGACGCGGCAGAATCTGTTCAGGCCGAAGTGTCCAGTATTCAGCCTTCAGAGAACAATGACTATATTGTACGGACAAAAGCGCTGAATTCCCAAACAGCCGCTGCGTTTATCCGGGCAATACAAAAGTATGCGAAAACTGAAGTGACAGTCCTTCGTAATGAGACCGTAGGCCCGACATTGGGCAGCGAGCTTCTGAAAAAAACAGTGTTTGCCGCGTTATTTGCGATCGCGGCAATTCTTGGGTATATCGCCTGGGCGTTTAAGAATATCCGGTTCGGTGTTGCCGCTGTTGTTGCGCTCATCCATGATTTGCTTGTGGTTTTGGGAAGTTTTTCTATTCTCGGACAATTGTACGGCGTGGAGGTCGATACATTATTTGTCACTGCATTTCTGACCACAATGAGCTTTTCCGTACATGATACGATTGTTGTGTTTGACCGTATCAGGGAATATTATCGTCGTGACCGTTTTGCGCCGTTTGATAAGATAAGCGACCGGGCGCTGACGGAAACAATGAACAGGTCGCTGGTTAATTCGTTTACGATAGTTTTCATGCTGCTTGCCCTCATCCTCATGGGCGGGGAAACAATACGCTGGTTTGTCGTCGCGCTTCTTATCGGAACCGTGTCAGGGACGTATTCATCACCGTTTGTCGCCACTTCCGTCCTTGTCTTGTGGCATAAGCATACGCATGCGGGCAAGTAACGCTTCCCGTTCGTTTTGGAGCGTCCCGTCCTCAACTTCCTCAAATAGTGTATCCAGGATTTGTCCGATTATCGGACCGGGTGTCAACGCGAGTATATTCATCACGTCATGGCCGTCTATTTTCAGGTCTTTTACTGAGAAGGGCTGTGTTTGTACCTCCGCCAGGCGCTTTTTGAACAATTCAAGTCTCCAGGATGTTTCCGTAGCACCCCCGCCTAAGCGGTCTCCGATCCTGAGTGCTAAAATTTTAGAGAGGTTCTCTAAGCCGACTCTGCGGATAAACCGCCGAAGCGCGCTGTCTGTCTGACGTTCATCGACGCTGAATTGGTGCCATCGAACGAGCATGATAAGAAGATCTGCCTGTTTTTTCGAAAGCCGGAACCGTTTTGCAACATTTTTCGCAATGTGAGTGCTTACAATTTCATGGTTGTAGAACGTAATGACACCGTCTGTATTCTTATTGAATGTCCGGACTTTTCCAAGGTCATGGATAAGCGTGGCAAGGCGTATAATCGGATCGTCTGACGGGCAGTGTTTCAGCGCCTGGACGGAATGCGTTCCGACGTCGAACACGTGATGGCGCTTCGGGCTTTTTTGAGGGACGGTGAACGCTGTTTCCAGTTCCGGAAGTACATAGTGCAGAAGGCCGAGATTCTTCAGCACCAGTATGGCGTCGTGTGCATGGTCAGCGGTGATGATCCGCAAAAACTCATCACGAATCCGTTCGGCAGAAATTTGAACAATGGCATGTGCATGGCGTGTTATTGCCGCAGCAGTGTCGGATTCTATCGAAAATCCAAACCTGGCGGCAAACCTGACTGCCCTTAGCATCCGAAGTGAATCCTCCCGGAACCGTTCGTCTGCGTTTCGTACTGCACGTATCAGGCTGTCCTGTATGTCTTTTTGGCCGTTATATGGATCGACGAGTGATTCTCCGTCGGATGCGATTGCGTTTATAGTGAAATCCCGTCTGGAAAGATCCTCTTGCAAGGATGTACCCCAGGTGATCTTGTCCGGATGGCGGTGATCCGAATATCCTTCTTCACTTCTGTAGGTCGTAATTTCATAAATATCCTCTATCTTCGGCTCGTCCGCCGTAGTCTGAGAAGCGGAGGGTTTTCGAATCTTTACCCCCACGGTGCCGAATGTATTGTCGTAGAAGCTATCAGGGAATACTTGTAAAATTTCCTCAGGGGTCGCGTTTGTCGTAAAGTCCCATCCGTGTGTTTCTTTTCCCATTAAGAGGTCGCGCACTGATCCGCCTACGGCATAGCATGCAAAACCGGATTTTTTCAGTGTACGGATTATTTCAAATGGTTTTTTCGGAAGCGAGATCATAGCCGTATGATATCATAAGAATTCATGAAGAGATGGAAGATTGGTAAACGGATAACAGAAAGCAGGAAGCACAAAAGCGAAGAAGAAATTATTACGCTTCTTTTCAAGGAACGCGGATTGAAAAACCGGAAGGATATCGATGAGTTTCTCAACCCGAAAAAACCGGAAAAACTGACGATTAAAGATGTAGGCATCGAGCCAAAAAAAATGTCAGCATGTGTATCGCGTATTCTCAAGGCAATCAAAAATAAGGAATCGATAGTGGTATATGCCGATTATGACGCGGATGGTATTTGTGCGGGGGCAATACTGTGGGAGGCATTGTGGAAGATGGGTGCGCAGGTTATGCCGTATATTCCGCACAGGGAAAATGAGGGATACGGATTGTCAGAAAAAGGCATTGATGCAGTAGTAAAACAGTATGACCCCAAGCTTATAATCACTGTCGATCACGGCATATCTGCGCGCGACAAGGTGGCGTATGCGCAAAAACAGGGGATAGACATGATCGTGACGGACCACCATACGAAACCTACAGCATTGCCGGATTGCACGATTGTCCATACAACGCAGCTCTCCGGTTCCGGTGTATCGTGGTTTGTGGCTCAAGAAGTAACAGGCGGCGCTTCTGTGGAGCTTGCCGCAATTGGTACGATAGCGGATTTACTGCCGCTGACTGATGCCAACCGGTCAATTGTCGCACATGGCCTGCAGGCTATGCATACGACACGCCGTATCGGGCTTCGTGCGCTGATGAAAGAAGCAGGCAGCGTTAATGTCGATACATATGCAGTATCCCATCAGCTGGCTCCCAGATTAAATGCCATGGGCAGGATAGACCACGCACTGGATGCACTCCGGCTGCTTTGTACGACAAGCGAGGAAAAGGCCAAGCTTTTAGCAGAGAAGCTGGGGCTTACAAATCGGGAAAGGCAGAAGCTTACAGAGGAAACGGTGACTCACGCCCGTTCCCTTATTCCCCAAAATTCCCTCAAATCCCTGATTTTTCTTTCTCACGAATCCTACAATCAGGGCATTATCGGACTCGTTGCCGGCCGGCTTGCGGAGGAATACTACCGACCTGTAATCGTACTGTCAAAAGGTGAGACGTACGCGAAGGCTTCTGCCAGATCCATCCCGGGGTTTAATATCATTGAGGCGATACGGTATTGCAGCGACTTGCTTGTTGATGCCGGGGGCCATCCGATGGCAGCGGGGTTTACCGTAGAAACAAAAAACATATCACGCCTGCATGCAAAGCTTACGGGGCTAGCCGATAAACAGATTACCCAAGACATGCTGCAAAAGACATTGGCTATCGACGTAGAGATGCCGTTAGAATATGCCACAGAGAAGCTTTGGCAGCACATACAGCAGTTAGCTCCGTTTGGTATCGGCAATCACCAGCCGGTGTTTGCTACAAGGAGAGTCCTTGTAGCGGACGTGCGCCTCATTGGCAAGGATCGCAATCATCTCAAACTCCGCATTTCTTCCCCGAATTCCCCGAGTTCCCTTAAGCCCCTTATCATTGACGCAGTCGCCTTTAACCTTGGCTATCTCTATGGCCAGCTTGCTCAGGGGACCACTGTAGACCTTGCCTACACGCTCGACACGAATGAATGGAACGGCCGCCGCAGTCTGCAACTGAAAATCAGAGACGTGAAGCAAAGGTAAACGCAGCAAAATATTTTTGCCAGAGGATGTCGGTTGATTTGTAGATATTTTCTCCTAGTTGCCAGTCTACGAGTAATTCTCTCATCCGTGAAATTTCTTTATATTCCGGAAATGACAGATGGCCTGCTAATGTTAAATCAATGAGTTCAAGTGCCCGTTTGAATGCATGTGAGCTGTATGCAGTGTTTCCTTTTTGTTTCCACTTGATGGTACGTTCTATTTCGCTTCCTATGTTCGCCATACGGAAACATAGAGGATATGATGACCAATCGTCAGGATGTATCGTGTGCTGCATTATTGATGGATGAACCTGTGTACTATTTCAATTATTTGTTTTCTTATCTGTTCGGATTCTACCCCTCTGCTTGTATTACCATATCCCGGCCTGACGTTAATCATTGAATCGAATTCGATGAAATCATCACCGGATTGTTCAGGATAGAGATTGATGCCCCAGAGATGTTCCTGTTTGCTTCCAGTAGCTAGCAGTTCAGCTTCTTGGTCCGCATGAAGATCAGCGTCAATGACAATAATGCTTTTTTGTATATCCACTACAGCTTTTACAAAGTCACCGAATTTCATTTTTGCAATTTTTACTAATTCGGATTTCGTGATAGGTGATGACAGTGTACGCATATCTCAGCTTATTGTAGCATAGGGTTTTCAAAGAACCTCGTGTTTGTTCCGGAATTATGTCAGAATAGATCTTGCAGTTCGTTTATTAAATTTATTAGTCTTTGACTTCTTTTAGCTTGATTATGCGCTTTTGCGGTTTCAATTGAGGACCTGACTTGCGTGATAATCCGATTCGCATCCTGTTTAGGGACGCGTAGCGCGCGATAGACGTGAGAAAGTTGCGTTAATGCGTCATTAGCGCCATCGATATCAGCAACCCTTCCGTGTGTAACGGCATTACGAAATATATATTGTTCATTGTCTGATGATTTCATAGTACATAATTTGCAGTAGTTCAGTATTGTTAGTTGCCGGCGCCGGCATAAACAATCCACTATTTCATCGGACCATTTCTGAAGACTCTCATGTTATACTCTGCATTTGTCACACGGGACGACGTTGTTCCACCCTTAAATAATCTTCTTCTTTGTAGGTCAACAGGCTTGTGTGCGTCATGTTGTGCTTGTACAACTTGAGTTACCTGATCTTTTGGTTTTAAATATGTTAATACTTGCTCTGCTGTTTGTTTCATAAATTAATCTTCACCTCCAGTCGTTGTTGTTTCGTTTTGGTTTTTTGCGTTGTTATTCGGAAACCAGATATTTACCGTCTGGTTCTCGTTTGTTACCGACTCGATTTTCCACATCACCGGCGCCCTGGGTTCAGGGGTTTGCTTCTTTGCGGTTTTCGGTATTGGTGTTTCTGTCATAAGCCAAAAATAAACCCCGACTTGGTCGGGGTTCGTGTGACGCGTATTTGTAAAATATTTATGCAGGCATCACACGGCCCCCTCCAAACATTCGGAGTGTAATAAGGGTTTGAATGTGAAGCCAACGCATGTTCTGCATAACGAAGTCTTATTATAAAAACATTATTTTCTTCTTGTCAACCAGGCAAAATCTACCTACAATACAACCACCATGCGGACACTGACAAAAGATACGGTGGACAAGATAGGTGAAACAGTAACGCTCAAAGGCTGGATCAACGCCAGGAGGGATCATGGAAAGATTATGTTCCTTGACCTTCGGGATCGTTCAGGTGTTGTACAGTTGGTCGGAAAAAAAGAGTTGGGAAATGCAAAACCGGAAGATGTTGTCGAGGTTGAAGGCCACGTTCGGAAACGTCCGGAATCGATGGTGAATGCTGATATTTCCACAGGTACGGTTGAGGTGGAGGTGATGAAGCTTACCATCATCTCCAAGGCGCATGAATTGCCTTTTCCTATAGATACCGACGGACATGATATAAACGAAGAAATCCGCAGTAAATACCGTTACCTTGATTTACGGCGAAGCAGGATGGCGCAGAATATCAGGATCCGCTCGAGAGTCGTGAATTTCATCCGGCAGTATTTGTTTCACGAGGA
>Ga0172371_10012324_pt1 | contig 11278 bp, 10 predicted proteins | sample Lak12m_FD_114543 | JGI IMG/M metagenome (GOLD analysis project Ga0172371, IMG submission 114543) | Freshwater microbial communities from Kabuno Bay, South-Kivu, Congo - kab_022012_12m | ecosystem: Environmental > Aquatic > Freshwater > Lake | place: Democratic Republic of the Congo: South-Kivu...
ACATATATATTTATATAAAATAGTTATATTTTTATATGTATAGGTGTCTGTGTGAGTTTAGTCAAATTATCATTTATGAATTTGATGAGAAGAAAAAGCAGAACAATACTTGCATTAGTTGGTATTGCAATAGGTATTGCTGCAATGACAACATTAATTGCACTGGTTGATGGAATTCAACATGATGCAACAGATGTTATTGGAAAAATGAAAGGAATCCAAATAATGGATAAATCTTCTTTTGATCAAACTTTTTCACGTGTTCCTATTACTTATGAATCAAAACTTCATTCTGTTCCAGGAGTAAAAGAAGTTGTTCCTGAAATCTGGCACCTTATTGGAAAACTCAGCAATAAAAGTTTGAGTGCAGGATTCAGTGCAGACACATATGTATATGGCGTTCCTCCAGGACAGTTTGAATATGGAATGTTTGGTACAATGATAAATAAAACAACTTCAGGCAGAATCTTAAAAACAAGCGACAAAGGAAAGATTATGATTCCAAAAAAGATTGCAGAAGATTATACAAAAAATGTTGGAGATTCATTAAAAATAGAAAACAAAAAATACGAAATTATTGGTATATTTGAGATGGATTCAGAATTAATAGGTAAACCAATTATTATGTCTCTTGATGATGCAAGAGATCTCTATAGTCTTGAAAAAGACAAAGTAAATAATTATTATATTACACCAACAGAAGGTACAGACACCTCAACTCTTACAAAACTCATTGAATTTAAATTTGACAAATTACAGGCAAACAGCTCTCAAGATATGATGGAACAAATTGATTCAATTCTAAGTAATCTGAAAATGCTTGCAATTATTGTTTCAATTGTCTCTGCCATTGTTGCAGGAATCGGAGTAATTAATACTATGTTAATGTCTGTTTTAGAAAGAACAAAAGAAGTAGGCACATTAAAGGCAGTTGGCTGGACAAAAAGTAATATTCTAATTATGATTTTATTAGAATCCATTTTCATTGGATTGATAGGAACAATTGTAGGCTTAGGAATTGGGTATATTGCATGTTATTACATCACAGCATCATTTAACATAACAACATTAATCACATTATCATTAGTAATACAAAATTTCTTCTTTGGATTCATGTTAGGTGCATTAGGGGGAATTTATCCTGCAGTTGTTGCCTCACGAATGGATCCAATTACAGCACTGCGATTTGAATAGTTTAACTTAATAGTTCTAATATCTTTTTCATCAATATATATGTGTTTTTAACTGAGCTAATTGATACTTTTTCTAAAGGAGTGTGCGCTCCTATTATTGTAGGACCTAAAGAAATCATTTCTACATCACGATACTTTCCTTTAAGTAGACCGCACTCTAAACCTGCATGAATTGCTTCAACTAATGGTTCTTTTCCAAACAAATCTTTATATGTTTTTATTGTCAGCGAAACAATCTCAGAATTTGGCTCTGGATCCCAGCCAGGATATTGTCCAAAACATTTTGCATTAAAATCGCCAAGCTCAAATAATGAAACAATTTTATGTGCATATCTGTCTGTTGAATTCGTATTAGAGCTTCTCAAAAGACAATATGCTTTCAGATAATTACCGTCTGTTTTAACAACACCTAAGTTATTTGAGGTTTGTACCAATCCAGAAATTGTATTGCTTATCTCTAAAACATTACTCGGCATTACAAATAAAGTTTTTAATATTTGATGTGTTTGCGGTTTCATTACAAACGTTTCTACATCTATCTTTTTCAATTCATATTCCAATCCAATATGCTTTTGTCTTATCTCTTCAATAATATCTATGATTTTGTCTTCTGCCCTCAAAGATGCAAATTGGCACATACAAAACTTAGGAATAGAATTTCTTGCTTCTCCACCATTAATTGAAACTAACTGAACATTATCTATCAACAAGAGTATCTGAGCTAAAAGCTGAATTGCATTTACTCTATGATTTTCATGGATAGTTATACCTGAGTGTCCCCCTGGCAAATCTCTGATAACTAACTCATACCCTTGTACTTTCTCTAAATTATCAATATAATATAATTCAGTTAATGCTTCACAATCTAATCCACCTGCACAACCTATACTGAATTTTCCGTCATCTTCTGAATCTAAATTAAATAACATTTTTGAGTCTAATCTTCCTGGCTCAAATCCTTTTGCGCCTGTTAATCCTGTTTCTTCATCAACAGTTAAAAGAATTTCTATGTTTGGCTTTGCAACAGAATTATCAAGAGCTAATGCTAATGCAATTGCAACACCAATTCCGTTGTCTGCACCCAATGTTGTTCCTTTCGCAGAAACAAAACCTTCTTCTTTTATTTCAAACTGAATTGCATCGCGCGTAAAATCGTATTCAACATCATTCTTTACACAAACCATATCAACGTGCGCTTGCAAACAAACTGTTTCTTTAGAATTGGAATTAGATTGTACTTTAATCAGAAGATTTCCTGTAGAATCTTTTTCTGCTTGCCACATATTCTTTTTTGCAAAGTCATATATGTATTCAATTACCTCTTTTTCATTCTTTGACTGACGAGGAATAACACTAATTTTATGAAATAGTTTCCATACATTTTTTGTTTCCACATCATTTAATAGAAATTCCATAACATCTTCTGTACTATCAAAACCCATATTAAATATTTTATCATTAGTTTTAAAAATATATGTAACAAATGTTACACTGCTTTTTAAAAATATACAACAAGAATTCTATTATTAAAATATTCAGAAAAGGAGTGATATATATGGGTAACGGACAACAAGGAATAGATGAAGAGAGCGCATATATCAATGCAAACTACAGTAGTTCATCAGATTCAGCCGGGTCAAGCAATTCTGACTCTTCAAGTTCATCTGAATCATCTAATTCAAGTTCAGAAAGCGGAGATGATAAATAATGAAAATAGAACCCAATAAAATAAAAGAATGTATGCCAGATGCAAACGATGACTTTGATGAATATCATTAATTTTTTATTTTCTTATTTTCTCAAAATCGTATTAACAAACTCTGCCAAGATATGGCAAAAAGATTTTTAAATACTCCTATTATATATAATGTAACTTTACTAATGAATAGGAGAGGTGAGCAGATGGCGATGCCAAAGAATACACCGGTTGATAAAGACTTAATATTTAATAAAGGAGGAATAAAGGGACCTCCTGCAAAAAAAAGTACAGATTTGCGCAGAATGGAATCAAGAGCACCAGTAGAACAGCCAAAAGCACCACCAAAGAAAAATTCAATAGGTGTTTACAAAAATAATGTGCCAGATTCTGCAACACCAAATCTTACAAGCAATGAAGTTATGACTGGAATTTTATCTTATTTAGGAATTCTTGTATTAATACCTTTATTAGCAATAAAGAAAGAAGAAAGAAATGAATATATTACATTCCATATTCAGCAAGGAATTAATTTATTTATTTTAGAAATAATTGTATGGGTTGCATGTGCAATAATATTTGGTGTATTAACAGTTATAACTTTTGGATTATTCGGGATCATAGGTGCAATTATTAGTTGGTTGATTTCACTTGTGTTCTTAGTTGTAATTGTAATTGCAATTGTAAAATCTATGCAAGGCGAAAAATGGGAAATCCCTGTTTTGGGTGCAGCTAAATTTGTAAAGCTGTAAAATCCTTTTTATTCTTTCTTTTATGGTGATAAAAATGTCTATGAATATAAAAGAAATACCTAAACCAACACAAGCTGAAATAGATAAATATCTTAAACAATTAAAAGCAAAGCAAAGAGCTGCAAATGATCATGCATGGGGAATAAAACCATCTGTCAAACTAAAAAACATTAAAAAGAAATAATTTTCATCTTTATTTACCCCTTGACATACTTATATGCGGTTTCAGCACTTATAGCACCCATTGCAGTTGCAGTAACAATTTGTTTCATTTTGTTTAAGCCGTTTGTACAGTCACCTGCTGCAAAAAAACCAGAAATATTTGTTGACATGTCTTCATTTACTTTAACAAATCCCTCTTCTGTTTCAACACCTAACTCAGAAATTAGACTTGTTGTAGGAATTTGACCAACCTCAACAAAAACACCATCTACTTTTAATTCTATTTCCTTTTCTGTTTCAACATTTGCTAAAACAAGTTTCTCTACTTTTAGTTTTCCTTCAATCTTTCTCACAATACTATTCATAATATACTCCGCTTTATCTTTCATATATTCTATATCTGTAGGATGTGCTCTGAATTCATCACGTCTGTGAATAATGTATATTTTTCTTGCAAACTGAGACAAATGTCTTGCAGCACTAAACGCACTATTACCGCCACCAATAACTGCAACTGTTTTTTCTTTGAAAAAAGGAGCATCACATGTTGCACAATAACTCAAGCCTCTTCCAAAGAATTTATCTTCACCATAAACATTAAGTTTTTTTCTTTTTGTACCTGTTGCCAAAATTATTGTTTTTGCATAAATTACTTCATTTGCAAGTGTTTTTAATTTAAACAAATTATTGTCTTTCTGTAAATTAATTATAGCGCATTCTTTCTGTGCTCCTCCTAATTTCAAATAGTGATTGCACATTCTATTCATTAAATCAAGACCAGATATTTTGTCATCGCCGGGCCAGTTCTCTATATGTGACACAGAAGCAACAAGTCCTCCCTGCTCTTCTCCAACAATTAATACATCTAAATTATAACGCAAGGCATATACTCCTGCGGTATATCCTGCAGGACCAAAACCGATTACAACCAAATCCCATATTTTATCTTTTGTTCCTTCACTCACTTTTTTATCCATACAATCACCATTTAGAAATAAATTAAATAACTATTTTTAAAGCTGTTGCTATGTGTTAACTCAAATAAATATTATGTTGTCTTTCTCAGATATATTTTTTTAAACTCTTTTTCTTCAATTAAAGGTAAGATTTTACGCGCAACTTCTTCTGGAATTAATTTTATATTAATAGATTTCACAAGACCATAAGAATCAACCGTAAGATATTGTTCTAATCCACTTTCTTTCAATATCTGCTTTATTTTTTCAAACTTAGCAGAACCTTTTGCTGGCAATTTAAAACTTGCGTCTTTGTATATCTTTATGACTCCTATTCCCGCATAAATCGTATCTATTTTTTCACGCGAGGAATATTCAAATATTTTTTGCTCTAATGCATCAAATTCTGCACCCAATTGTCCTTTTCTCTCTGATAATTCTATGTATTTATTTGCAAGCTGTACTCCATAGTCTTTGCTAAATGCCTCTAAACCTAATTGTTTAGTTCTAACAACATGTTTTCTTTTAGGACAGAGAGATGCAAATTCACACCATTCACATAAAATAGATTCTTTTGGTTCAAATTCTTCTTCAGATAGAGATTCGATTTTATCAACTTTATCTTTAAGTTCTTCTTTCAATGCAGAATAATCTTCTGTTTTTTTTGTAATTCGGAATTCTTTATCAAATGCTAAATAATGCCAGACTAATTCTATATTCTCTAAATCAATATATTTATCTTTTAATGCAAGTGCATACAATGCAAGTTGTTCATTATTTTCTATATCTGATTGTGTTGATAATGTATTTGATGTTTTGTAATCATGAATTATATAAGTGTTATTTATAGTAGATAAACGGTCAATATACCCTTTAAAAATATACTTGCCATCACCAAACAGATCAACTTTAATTTCTGTTTCTAATCCTACAGTATAATCTTGATTAAAAGGTTTATAATGATTGTAATAATCTGTTAAGTACTTCAATCCCATATTGTGATACTCTTTTTTTGTTCTTCCGTCTCTGATTACCTTTATATTATGTGACATTGTTTTTTTCCATTGTTTTTTGTAATATTCCAAAACATCATCAAGACTCATTATATTTGCGAATTTTAATTCTTTGTATAACTTCTCTAATGCATCGTGCACTTTAGAACCCATAAAAGCTTCAATTGAATTTTCAAAATCTCCTTCTGCTTTAGCAATATAGCTAAACTTGTAACGCAAAGGACAATTATCAAATGTATTTAATCTTGAATAAGAGTACGTAGTCATAGACATCATCTCCAGCTAAATCTCAAAATTTTCTATACTTGTATATAGAAAAGAGATAATTAAATAAAGGTTTTGTTTGTTAATTAAGTATGGCGGAAAGAATTCAGAAGCCAAAAATTAGACTCAAAATAGATGATATGAGGCATATTTCTTATGAATTGCCATATGGCGTGCCAGAAGTACTACTTGCAGGAAAGATAAAGTTAAGAACAAGATCAGGGAGAAAGGAAGATCCTATTGAAACACAGCATGTAGGATCAAAAGGAACGATTAATTTTTGGGAGATTAATAATTTACCTTCAATGAGACCCATCTCTAAAGCAAAATCACTCATTGCAAAACTTAACGGAAAAAAAGGTATTAATATCTTAGGCATTAGATCACACGAACCCGGTTTAGCAAAATCTTTATTAGAAAAAATGGAATATATTGCAAAACTAAAGAAAAGTGCATATCTTTATTTCATAACAAAAAACATCAAGATGCATAAAATAGGACAACAACTCGGATACAAAATGATAGGAACAACATATGCCGATGGCGGAAAACTACATGCAGTTTATATAAAACAGATTTAATTTTCTAAGATTGCTTTTATTCTTCTTATTCCATTTGCAACTGCTTCTTCTTTTTGTATTTTAAATTTGCCAAGCTCTTTTGTGTTATTAACATGTGGACCCACACAAATTTCTTTTGAATAATCACCAACACTATAAACTGTTACTTTCTCAGGATATTTTGCTCCAAACTCTGCTTGAGCTCCGCTCTTCAATGCTTTTTCTAAAGGCAATTCTTCTCTTTTTATGTCAATCTTCTGTGAAATAACTCTGTTAACTTCATCTTCAACTTTCTTTATCTCTTCTCCACTCAGTTTTCTGTCAAAATTAAAATCAAATCTTAAACGCTCTGAAGTAATATTACTTCCTTTTTGTTTAATATCTTTTGAAATAATTATACGCAATGCTTCATTAAGCAAGTGTGTTGCAGTGTGCAATTTTGTTGTTTTACCAGATGTATCTTGCAATCCACCTTTAAATTTCTGTTTTGCACCAACACGAGATAAAGCTTGATGTTTTTTGAATTCTGCATTAAACCCATCAATATCAACCTTTATTCCTTTTTCTCTTGCTAATTCTTGAGTCATTTCAATTGGAAATCCATAGCTTTGGAACAACAGGAATGCATCTTCTCCCGTCATAGAAATATCATATGAAGAAATTTTCTCGAACATTTTCAATCCTTTTTCTAATGTATTTCTAAATTTGTTTTCTTCTTTTTCTAATTCTGTTAAAATAAATTTGTCATTTTTGTTTAATTCAGGGTACATTTCTTTGTAATTTAGAATAACTGATTTTGCAATTTCTTCTGCAAAATTCTTGTCTATATTTAATTTCTTTGCATAAACAATTGATCTTCTAATCAGTCTTCTTAAAATATATCCTCTATCTGTATTAGACGGAATTACATTCTTTTCAGATAAAAGAAAAACACTTGCTCTAATATGATCTGCAATTATTCTCATTTCCCGTTTATTTTCTGAATATTTCTTTCCACTCATTTCTTCTAATCTCTTTATTATAGGTAAAAATAAATCTGTTTCATATGCACTTTCTTTTTGGGATAATATTGCATATGTTCTCTCAAAACCCATTCCTGTATCTATGTTTCTGTTCTTCAGCAATTCTAATCTTCCAGTCTCATCTCTATTATAAGTCATAAAAACATTATTCCATATTTCAACCCATCTGTTATCTTTAGGGTCAAATTTTTTAGGAGCAGATTCTTTTCCTGTCCAATAAAATATTTCTGTATCTGGTCCGCAGGGTCCTGCTTCACCAGTAGACCACCAATTGTCATCTTTTCCTAAGAAAATAATTCTCTCTATAGAAATTCCATGTTTTTGCCAGATTTTAGCTGAATCTTCATCTCTCGGAGCAACCTTATCTCCTTCATAAACAGTTATTGCAAGTCTCTCAATAGGAATTGCCAACCATTTTTTATCTGTTAAGAATTCAAAGCTATAGGTAATTGATTCTTCTTTAAAATAATCACCTAAAGACCAATTTCCTAACATCTGAAAGAAAGTATGATGTGTATTGTCTCCTATTAAATCAAAATCAACTGTTCTAAGACATTTTTGAACATTTACAAGTCTCTTACCAAAAGGATGTCTTAAACCAAGCAAGTAAGGCATTAATGGCTGCATACCCGCAATATTAAAAAGAACTGATACACCTGTTTCAGGTATAAGGGAAGCTGAAGGAATTTCAACATGCCCCTTACTCTTAAAAAAATCAATATATTTTGCTCTAAATTCTTTTGCATTCATAAAAATCATTTACCTTTAAATTAAAATGTTCAAATAATATATAGATATAAAGAGAGATATTTATATAAATAATAAAGAACGGGATTTCAATGAAACTAATTCTAAAGCAAAAAGTAGATGATTTTTATGTAGAAGAGATCTTGCCAAAAGAATATTTCAAGAAATCAGAGTCTGAAATAAGACTTTACAGTGCAGAAAAGATCTGTTTGAGTCATAAAGAAATGGAAAAAATACTTTCAGACAAATCAAATAATAAAACAGTACACTTCTCAGGTATTAAAGACAAAGATGCACACACTTTTCAGTACTTTACTACCTATGCAAAAATTCCTGACTTTGAATGGATAGAAAACGAAAAGTGTTTGAGAATAAACTTCATTCAAAATACAGATAAACCAATTCACATAGGCAGTCATAAAGAAAATTTCTTCAAAATAAAAACAAATCATTTCAAACAGAACAAGGGGCTTCTTTACTACGGAACACCAAATTATTTTGATACCCAGAGATTTGGGAATGAATATTACTCTGATTTTATTAATGCATTATTAACGAAAGATTATGAATCTGCATTACGTTTTTATCTGACAAGAAAAAGCAAAAATAAAGAAACAAACAGAATGCGTAATGAAATAAGAGAAAAATGGAAAAACATAGAGAAACTAAATACAAAAACAAGAGATAAAATATTTGAACAAAACCTACACAAAAAAGAAATATACAAACTGATTATATCTAAAGATTTCTATAATGCAATAAAACAGTTAAACAAAAGGGACTTGAATACAATTTACAAACAATACCAAAGTGCGTTATTCAATGAAAGGCTGAATGAATTTGTAGCAAAATACAAATACAAAAAATTTGAAAATAAATTCTTTAACGTGGAGAGAATCCCTCAAACAGAAATAAAGATAAATGCAAACAAAGAGCTAAAAGAGTTAGGAATTGATGCAAGAGACCTTGTCAGAAAAAGTGTTTTTTATCCAAAAAGATTTAAACTGACAAAAATAGATAATGAACATGCAAATATAGAATTCAAATTAGACAAAGGCAACTACGCAACTCTCTTAGTTAAACATCTATTTATTTTTAATTATTAATATTAAATTAATTATATTACATAGAAAATGACACAATATCTATATTTCTTTTGCGTTCAGACGTCCATTAATCAACAAAATATAAAAAAATAAAAAAGAGAGGAAAGAGTTTGCACCCTTAAAATATTTTTCTTATTTTTACCAGCCTTTGCTCTTTGGCTTAAACACAGCATATGAAACTGCAGCAACAATTAATACTGCTAATATTACAAATACATACCATATACCTGAGCTTCTTTCTGTTATGCCGCTTTCATCAGTAACTGTCTCAGATGTTATTCCTTCTGAACTATTAGCACTTGACTCTTCTCCAGAAGATGGTGTTGTTTCTGTTTTTCCTGACGCTGCGGGAACAGTAACTGTTTCTTTATATAATATTTCATTGCCTTTGTAAACTAATACAGTTACTGACTTTCCTGCAAATGCGCTTAAGTCTATTTCACCATCAACAACATTCTGGTAATATGTCTTGCCATCTGCAAATATCTTTGCTACTGCTTCAGTAACAACATTTCCCGAATCATCAGACACAGTTAATTCTAAACCAACAAATGTAGCTGAACCTGTATCTTCAACATCTTCAACTGCTTCTGCCGTTAATGTTGATGGATTTGATACAGAAGATGATGTTGATTCTTCAGCAGACACTGTTTCTTCTTCATCATCACTCGAAGATCCTGAACTTACTCCACCACCACTTGTCAGTATTGTAAATGCTTCAGAATACGTATTGTTGTCTGTGTTTGAATCATATCCACTATAGTCAGACACATTATAATCAACAGTACATCTTAATGTGCTTGCACCAGATGTTGATGTCCATAACAAATCAACTGATGCTTGGCCATCTGCAGCAATATCTGTTGTTTCATCTGAACTTGTTACATAAGTTCCATCATCATACAATATCACATTATAATCTGATGATGCAGTAACACTTCCTATATTGTTTATGTCACAATATACAGTTACTTGTCCAACTGTTGCTTCACTTATTCTAATATCAACAACTCTCAAGTCAACTTGTGTGTCAGCACCTACATTCTTATCTGTATAGTGACTGTCATTTGATGTATTTACATCTGTATTATAATAGTCAACAACACAACCTATGTTTCGGTCATTCTGCTCTGCTGTTGGAGTCCAGCTAAATGTAACCAATAAGTTTGAACTTGCGTTCAATGTTGCTGTCTGTGTATTTGTATCTGTCAGAGTTCCATCAACATATAAATACACATTATAATCTCCGTCTGCATTTGCAGTTCCTATATTATAAACTCTACAATTAACATCTCCTGCATGACCTGCATTAACATCTGCAACAGAAGTTGAAACATTCAAATCAACATGTTTTACTTGTAAATTCTTATCAAACAATATTGTATGATTATTGGAATTATAATCTGTCTGGCTGGTCAATACTAATACATTCAAGTCAACATTTGCATCTATTGTTGAAACCCAATCTGTATTCAAACGCAAACTTGTATTTGCATTTATATCTTGCAAAGTCCAGGTATTAATTGTTATAATATTATCTGTGTTTGTATCTTGAATTGCATAAAGAACTACATTAAAGTCTTCTGAGTTATAATCTCCTAAGTTGTAGATATAAACATTAATATCTACGTTTGTATCGTTGTATGTTGGAGTATAACTGCTTGCTTGTATAGAGCTTGTATTTACATCTAAATCTCTATACTGAACAGTTAATGTTGCTGAATTACAGTCATTTAACGTATTTGCATCTGTGCTACTATATATTGCACACACATAAACATTCAAATCTGTTCCAACAGCTGATGCT
>Ga0172371_10012325_pt1 | contig 11278 bp, 7 predicted proteins | sample Lak12m_FD_114543 | JGI IMG/M metagenome (GOLD analysis project Ga0172371, IMG submission 114543) | Freshwater microbial communities from Kabuno Bay, South-Kivu, Congo - kab_022012_12m | ecosystem: Environmental > Aquatic > Freshwater > Lake | place: Democratic Republic of the Congo: South-Kivu...
GGTTGATCACACCAATCATCACGTTGTTGCTGTGCAGGTCAATGCCTGCTATTAATCTATCTTTAGGTCTTCTCATGGTATTTGCGTTGTTTGCTAACTCACTACTGACAACAACGTTCTTACTGCGAGGAGACCTTCGTCTCAACTGCCCTTAATGTTTATCAACCCGTACATTCGCGGCGGCGCTGTTCCTGAGCGCAGTGTCTTGGTTGTTGACGCAGGGCGGTAAGCTGACAGGCTGGGGTTCATGCCGCACGCCATGCGAGTGGAGTATCCGGGCGCGATCTACCAAGTCATGGACTGTGGTGGCCGCCAGGAGGACATTTTCGTTCGGGTTCTGTCTATTCACGAGCGACTTCATCGAGGACATCCCCAAGAGGCTGGCCGGCCTCGGTCGGTTCCGCTTTATCCTTTAGGATGAACCTCCCACTTCCAGCCTTAACTTGGCTGCGCGCCTACAAGAGGCCCTGGCTGCGGGGTGACTTGATCGCGGGCGTCACGCTTGCTGCCTACCTGCTGCCGGCTGCATTGGGCGACGCCTCGCTTGCCCGGCTGAATCCCGAAGCGGGGCTCTACGCGTGCCTGTTTGGCGGGTTGGTCTTCTGGCTGTTCTGCAGTTCGCGGCACACGGTCGTCACGGTCACCTCCGCCATTTCCTTGCTCGTCGGCGCGTCGCTGGGCGACATTGCCCACGGCGACACGACCCGCTTCGGCGCGCTGGCGGCGAGCACGGCGTTGCTGGTGGCGCTCATCGCATTTGTCGCGTGGCTGGTCAAGGCGGGCTCGATCATCAACTTCATCTCCGAGAGTGTGATGGTCGGGTTCAAGTGCGGCGTGGCGCTGTTTCTCGCCAGCACCCAGTTGCCCAAATTGTTTGGCGTCCCCGGCGCCCACGGTAATTTCTGGGTGAACAGCCGCACCTTCCTGGAGAACTTGGGTCAAACCAACCCCGCGGCGCTGACCGTCGGCGGCATCGCCCTGGCAGTGCTCGTGCTCGGGAAGGTTTTTCTCAGGAGCAAACCCGTCGCACTGTTCGTGGTTGTGGGAGCCATTGTCGTTTCGGACTGGCTGGTCCTGAAGGATCATGGGGTGAAGCTGCTGGGCACCGTGCCACAAGCGCTGCAGCAGGTCCCGCCGATCCAATGGGCCGACTTGAACGACCTGCTGCCGCTGGCTTTCGCCTGTTTTCTGCTGGGCGCAGTGGAGACGGCCGCCATCGGCCGCACGTTCATGACCAAGCACGGCGGCCGGCTGGATGCCAACCAGGAATTCCTCGCGCTCGCCGCTGCCAACCTCGCCGCCGGGCTGGGCAGCGGTTTCCCGGTGAGCGGTGGCATGTCCCAATCGCTTGTCAACGAAGGCGGAGGCGCGCGCACGCCGCTGTCCGGCGCCTTCGCGGCGGGGATCATTCTGGTGGTGGTGCTTTGCTTCTCGGGCCTGCTGGCCGGGTTGCCCCAGCCGGTGCTGGCCGCTGTTGTGTTGGTGGCGGTGGCCGGCCTGTTCCAGGTTTCCGCCCTCAAGCATCTCTGGCGGGGAGATCGCCTGGAATTCCTCGTAGCGATGGCGGCCATCGTCGGCGTGCTGGGCCAGGGCCTGCTGCGCGGGGTAATGATCGGCGCGATCATCTCACTGGTGCTGTTGATCCGTCGCGCGTCGCGGCCGCATGTCGCCTTTCTCGGACGCATCGCCGGCACGCGGCGTTTCTCCGATCGCGAGCGCCATCCGGACAACGAGCTGATTCCCGGCGTGCTCCTGTTCCGGCCGGAGTCAGGCCTCCTCTATTTCAACATGGACCATGTGCGCGACACGATTGCAGAGCGGGTTCACGTCGAAGCTACGCCGCCGAAGCTCGTCGTGCTGGACCTTTCCGCTGCGCCCTACGTAGACATGCACTCCGCGCACATGCTCGCGGAACTCGCCGGCGAACTCACCGCCGCCGGCATCCGCTTTCAGGCGGTCGAAGCCCGCTCATCGGTGCGCGATCGTTTACGCAACGAAGGGGTGGAGGAGAAACTCGGCGGGATCAACCGGTTCACCTCGGTTGCCGACGCGGTGGAGGCATTTCAGCCTCAGGTATGAGCGAAACGATTGACCTATAAGATGACTACCGTCGCCGTCTTCGACACCAAGCCCTACGACCGCGAGCCGCTTCAGCGCGCCTCGGCTGCCAGGACCATCGAGTGGCGCTTCCTGGAATTCCGGCTGACCCGGGAGACGGCTTCCCTGGCACACGGGGCGCAGGCTGTCTGCGTCTTCGTGAATGACCAGTTGGACCGGCCCTGTCTGGAAATGCTGGCGGCCCAGGGCGTTAAGCTCGTGGCCCTGCGCTGCACCGGATTCAACAACATTGACATTCCCGCCGCCAAGGAGTTGCACCTCGCTGTCACGCGCGTCCCGGTTTATTCTCCTTACGCGGTGGCCGAGCATGCCGTCGCGCTTCTGCTTACCCTCAACCGCAAGATCCACCGCGCGTTCAATCGTGTCCGCGAGCTGAACTTCTCGCTTAATGGACTGGTCGGGTTCGATCTGCACGGCAAGACCGCCGGCATCGTGGGCACGGGCAAGATCGGGTGCATTGTTGCGCAGATCCTGCGCGGATTCGGCATGAAGGTGTTGGCCTATGACCCGTTCCCGAACCGGGACTGGGCCGCCCAGCAGGGCGTCGAGTATGTGGACGCATCCGTGGTTGCAGAACGCAGCGATGTCATCTCAGTGCACGTTCCGCTGACCCCAGAGACCAAGTACATCATCCGGCGCGAAACCCTCAGCCTGATGAAGCCTGGCACCATTCTCATCAACGTCAGCCGTGGCGCGCTGATTGACACAACGGCCTTGATTGAGGCGCTGAAGTCCGGCCGCCTGGGCGGTGTGGCGCTGGACGTTTACGAGGAGGAAGAAGGCATCTTTTACGAGGACCTTTCCGGCCAGGTTCTGCATGACGATGAACTGGCGCGGTTGCTCACGTTCCCCAACGTGCTCATCACCTCGCACCAGGCCTTCCTCACGCGCGAGGCGCTGACCGACATCGCGCGTACCACCGTCGCCAACCTGGAAGCGCTGGCCGCCGGCAAGTCTTTCGTTGAAGGCTCGGTGCTAACGTGATTTCATCCGCGACAGGTATGCTACTGCCAAACCACAAGACCAAGATCGTTGCCACCATCGGACCCGCCTCGGACTCGCCCGAGATGCTCGAACGCCTCATCCGCGCCGGGCTGAACGTGGCGCGCCTCAACTTCTCGCACGGTGACTTCGCCGGCCATGCCGAGTGCATCACCCGCATCCGCGCCGCCGAGAAAGCCACCGGCGGGCGCGTGACCATCATGGCCGACCTGCCGGGTCCCAAGATGCGCCTCGGCAAGATCGAGCCCGAGCCGATCCAACTGCAGCCCGGCGAGGTTTTCACTCTGACCAGCGAGGATATGGTCGGCAACTCGCAGCGGGTCTCAATGAGCTTCGAGCGGCTGCCCAAGGTCGTGAAGCCAGGCGACCGGCTCTTCCTCAACGACGGGCTCGTGCAACTGGTCGTCGAGCATGTGGCGGGCAACGATGTCCGCTGCAAAGTCGCTGTCGGCGGCGAGCTGCGTTCCCGGAAGGGCCTCAATCTCCCGGGCATTGACCTGGGCATAAGCGCTTTCACCGACCATGACCGGGCTTGTCTGGAGTTCGCACTCAAGAACGGCGTGGATGCGGTGAGCCAGTCGTTTGTGGAAACGGCCGCTGACATCCAAGCCGTGCGCACCGCCGCGAAAGCCGTCAGCAAACAGCCCTTCATCATCGCCAAGATCGAGCGCGCGGACGCTCTCCGGCACTTTGACGACATCCTAAAGGCGGCGGATGGCATTATGGTGGCGCGCGGCGACCTTGGGGTGGAGGTGCCGATCGAGGAGATGGCCATCCTGCAGAAACAGCTCATCGCCAAAGCCAGCCTGGTGGGCAAACCGGTCATCACCGCCACGCAGATGCTCGAGTCCATGGTCTCGAGCCGACTGCCCACGCGCGCCGAATCCACGGATGTGGCCAACGCCATCCTCGACGGCACCGACTGCATCATGCTCTCGGGCGAGTCCGCCATGGGCAAGTATCCCGAGGAATCCGTGGCCATGCTGGCAAAGATTGCCGCGTTCACCGAAACACACCGGCCGCCTACACGGCTCAATGACCTCAAGGCGCTGGCGAGCCAGCGCCAGCCCGCAACGGCGGCCGAAGCAATCGCCTCGGTGGTGGAGACCGCGTTGGAGACGGTGCCCTGCGCCGCCGTCTTCGTGCCGACCCGGACCGGCACGACGGTGCGAATGATCTCGCGCTTCAATCCGGCGGTATGGATTGTTGCCCTGAGCCGAGATGCGGCGGTTTGCCAGGGACTGGCCTTTTCTTATGGCGTGCATGCGGTCCACCTCACGGATGATCCCGAGAACTGGAACAACTTTGCCCGGCAGTGGCTCCGCGACCACCGGATACCCGGGCCGGTCGCCATGCTGGTCGCCGGTCCGTCCACGCGCAACCCGGAAGCCAACTATCGCCTCGAATTCCTGCGGGTGGGCGAGAAGAACGAAAAGGCCTGACCACTCGCTTCGCCATGCAACACGACTCAAAGCCAGGCAGTAGCTATCCGCTCGGGGCTGCTCCCGGCGCCAGCGGCACGAACTTCAGCCTGTTCTCCCGCTCGGCCTCGCGCGTGGAGTTGCTGTTCTTTGATCGCGCGGACGACGCCCGCCCCCGCCGGACGATCGAATTGGATCCACCCACCCACCGGACGTATCACTACTGGCACGCGTTCGTCCCGGGCGTGAAGGCCGGGCAACTCTACGGGTATCGCGTGCATGGGCCAGCCGATCCGGCGCGGGGCATGCGATTCGATTCGACCAAACTGCTGCTGGATCCCTATGGCCGGGGTGTCGTTGTGCCACAGAAATACAGTCGTGAAGCCGCCGCGCGGCCGGGCGACAACGCCGCCACAGCGATGAAGAGCGTGGTGGCCGATCCGGGCGCCTACGACTGGGAGGGAGACGCGCCGCTGCACCGGCCTTCGGCGCGGACGATCATTTACGAGATGCATGTGCGCGGTTTCACCCGCCATCCCAGCTCCCGCCTGACCGAGGCGAAGCGCGGCACGTATGCCGGCCTGATGGAGAAGATACCCTACCTGCAGGAACTCGGGGTGACCGCCGTGGAATTGCTGCCCGTCTTTCAGTTCGACGCCCAGGATTGCCCGCCCGGCAAGACGAACTACTGGGGTTACGCGCCGGTCTCCTTCTTCGCGCCACACCCGGCCTACAGTTCACGCCCGGACCCGCTGGGGCCGCTTGATGAGTTCCGTGACCTGGTCAAGGCGCTCCATCGGGCTGGCCTCGAGGTTATACTCGACGTCGTCTTCAACCACACGGCCGAAGGCGACGAGCGCGGGCCAACCCTCTGCTTTCGCGGGATCGAAAACGAAGCCTATTACATCCTGGAACCGGACCGCTCCCGCTACGCCAACTACAGCGGCACGGGCAACACGCTCAACGCCAATCATCCCGTCGTCCGCCGCATGATTCTGGACAGTCTCCGTTACTGGGTCGGGGAAATGCATGTGGACGGCTTCCGCTTCGACCTCGCCTCGATTCTCGCGCGCGATGCCAAGGGCCGCGTGCTGCCCAACCCGCCGGTGCTTTGGGACATTGAGTCGGACCCGCGGTTGGCGGGCACGAAATTGATTGCCGAGGCGTGGGACGCCGCCGGCCTTTACCAGGTCGGCAGCTTTGTCGGTGACAGTTGGAAAGAGTGGAACGGGCGCTTCCGCGACGATGTCCGGGACTTCCTTCGCGGGGCCGAGGGTTCAGTAAAGCGCTTTGCCGACCGAATGATCGGCAGCCCCGAGATCTACGGTCACAAGGAGCGTGAGCCGGAACAGAGCGTCAATTTCGTGACGTGCCACGACGGTTTCACTCTGAACGATCTCGTTTCCTATAGCGACAAGCACAACGAGGCGAATGGGGAGGGCAACCGGGATGGCGCGAACGACAACCGGAGCTGGAACTGCGGCATCGAGGGCCCCAGCGACGACCCCGTGGTGGAGAGTCTGCGCAACCGGCAGGTGAAGAACTTCCTGACGGTCACCCTGCTTTCGCTGGGGGTGCCGATGATCGTAATGGGGGATGAGGTCCGCCGCTCGCAGGGCGGGAACAACAACGCCTATTGCCAGGATAACGAAACCAGTTGGTTCGACTGGACGCTGCTGAAGAAGCACTCCGATGTGCATCGGTTCTTCCGGCTGCTGACGGCCCGCCGGCTCCTCCGCGGCACCGAACACGAGCGCCGGCGGCTGAGCCTGAACCAACTCATCCGGGAAGCGGACAAAGCCTGGCACGGCATCCGCCAGAACGAGCCGGACTGGAGCGACCACTCCCGCAGCGTGGCGTTTACCGCGGCGCTGCATAACGAGGCGCTCCTGTTCTGCTTCATCCTGAACTCCTACTGGGAGCCGCTCGACTTCGAGCTGCCGCCCGCCATCCAGGCCGCCGGGAACCCCTGGCGCCGGTGGATTGATACCGCCCTCGACACGCCGAACGACATCGTTCCCTGGGAAGAAGCGCGCGCCGTTCCCGGCCTGACTTATCGGGCTGAGGCTCGCTCCGCGGTCGTCCTTTTTGCGCTCCGGACCTGAAGTTAACCCATGAATCACCACTGCACTGGAACCCTCCGATGTCAACGCCGGATCGCCTCACGCTGCAATCAAATCCACTCTGAATAACCGCCATCCATAACAACCAAGAACCTGGAAAGGACCTCTCCTCATGCCTCCACTAAAGAAGGAATCGCCGCCGAAATCGCACGAACTGTCTCCCGCCGCGGGGGTCCGCACGGGTCATAGTGTGGCGGACCTCAAGCAGTCGTTTCTCGACAACCTGTTTTGCGGCCTCGGCCGTGTGCCGATGGCCGCAACCAGGAACGACGCTTACACAGCCTTGGCTCTGACGGTCCGGGACCGCGTGTTCAAACAGGGCGTCCGCACCATGCAGATCTACGCGGAGCAGGACGCTCGCGTGGTAGCCTACCTCTCCGCCGAGTTCCTGCCGGGACCGCACCTGGCCAACAACCTCCTCAACCTCGGCCTCACCGAAAATGCCCGGCAGGCCATGGCGGAACTGGGCATGAATCTTGACGACCTCGTTGAACAGGAGGAGGAACCCGGGCTCGGCAACGGCGGCCTGGGCCGGCTCGCGTCGTGTTACCTGGAGTCGCTCGCTTCGCTCGAAGTGCCGGCCATCGGCTACGGCATCCGTTACGAGTTCGGCATTTTCGACCAGACCATTAAGGACGGCTGGCAGGTGGAGATCACGGACAAGTGGCTGCGCCTGGGGAACCCGTGGGAGATAGCTCGGCCTGAAATCGCCCACGAAGTGAAGTTCGGCGGGCACGTCGAGCCCTGGACCAATGAGCAGGGTCGCTACCGGGTGCGCTGGGTGCCGGACACCGTCGTCAAGGGAGTGGCCTACGACACGCCCATCCTCGGTTACCGGGTGGGCACCTGCCACCACCTCCGGCTCTGGAAAGCCGAGGCGGTCGAGTCGTTCGACTTCGCCGCCTTCAACCACGGCGACTACTACCGCGCGGTCGAGGACAAGATGGAGTCGGAGAACATCACCAAGGTCCTGTATCCCAACGATGAAGTCGTCCAGGGCAAGACGCTCCGCCTCCAGCAGCAGTTCTTCTTCGTGAGCTGCTCCCTGCAAGACATGCTGCGCGTCCATCGGGGGCTGAAACGCCCGCTGGACAGGTTTCACGAGAAATGGGCCGTCCAGCTCAACGACACGCATCCGGCCATCGCCGTAGCCGAACTGATGCGCCTGCTGGTGGACGAGCACGACTTGGAATGGGACACCGCCTGGAAGGTGACGCGGAACACGTTTGGTTACACCAACCACACGCTCCTGCCCGAGGCCCTGGAAAAATGGCCCGTGGGGCTCTTTGGCCGGCTCCTGCCCCGCCACCTGGAAATCATTTACGAGATCAACCGCCGCTTCCTCGACGAAGTCCGCGCCCGGTTTCCGGGCGACGACGCCCGCGTGGCGCGGATGTCGCTCATTGACGAGAGCGGCGAGCGCTATGTGCGCATGGCGAACCTCGCCACCGTCGGCAGCCACCACGTCAACGGCGTGGCGCAACTCCATTCCGACCTGCTGAAGCAGACCGTGCTGCGCGACTTCGTCGAGCTCTGGCCGGAGAAGTTCTGCAATGTGACCAACGGCGTCACCCCGCGGCGCTTCGTCGCCGTGAGCAATCCCCCGCTGGCGCAACTCATCACCGACCACATCGGCGGCGGCTGGCTGCGCGACCTGGACCAACTCCGCAAGCTGGAACCCCTGGCGGATGACGCGAAGTTCCAGCCGCAGTGGCGCGACGTGAAACTCACCGCCAAACGCGGCCTCGCCGCGCTCATCGAGCAGCGCACCGGCGTGAAGGTGAACCCCGAATCGCTGTTCGACATCCAGGCCAAGCGCCTGCACGAGTACAAACGCCAGCACCTGAACGTGCTCCACATCCTCACGCTGTATCTGCGCCTCAAGGGCAATCCGCAGGCGGATCTGCCCGCGCGCACGTTCATCTTCGGCGCCAAGGCCGCGCCGGGCTACGTCATGGCCAAGCTCATCATCAAGCTCATCAACTCGGTGGCCGACGTGGTAAACAACGACCCCGCGGTGCGCGACCGGCTCAAGGTCGTGTTCTTCCCCGATTACAACGTGAAGAACGCGCAGCACGTCTATCCGGCGGCCGACCTGTCCGAGCAGATCTCCACCGCTGGCAAGGAAGCCTCGGGCACCGGCAACATGAAGTTCTCCCTTAACGGCGCGCTCACCATCGGCACCCTCGACGGCGCCAATGTCGAAATCCGCGAAGAAGTGGGCGTGGATAACTTCTTCCTCTTCGGCCTCACCGCCGAGCAGGTCCAGGAATTGAAGTCGCGGGGCTATCGTCCACGCGAGCGCTACGAACAGGACGCCGCGCTGCACGCGGTGTTGGACTTCATCAGCTCCGGCGCGCTGGCGGGCGGCGACGCGAACCTCTTCCGCCCACTGGTGGACAATCTGCTCGAGCACGATCCGTTTCTAGTGCTGGCTGATTACCCGGCTTACGTGGAATGCCAGGACCAGGTCAGCGCACTGTGGCGCAACCCGCAGGAGTGGACCCGCAAATCCATCCTCAACGCGGCGCGCATGGGCAAATTCTCTTCCGACCGCTCCATTCGGGACTATTGCGAGCAGGTCTGGAAGGTGAAGCCCGTATCCGTGCGGAACGTGCTAGAATAGCCTCGCCCTACCTGAACCCATGCGAGCATTGTTAAAAGAAATCCGGCACAACCCGCTGCTCTGGCTGCTGGCGTTCGTGCCCGCGGTGCTCGCAGCACAGAGGCTGAAGCCCTCGGCGCATACAGTGCTCTTCGTGCTGTCGGTCCTGGCCATCGTACCCCTGGCGGCGCTGCTGAGCCACGCCACTGAATCCGTGGCGGCCAAGACGGGCGATGCGGTGGGTGGCCTGCTTAACGCCACGCTGGGCAACCTGACCGAACTGGTCATTGCCATTACGGCCTTGCGCGCCGGGGAATACATGCTCGTGAAGGCGTCTATCGCCGGCGCCGTTGTCACCAACACCCTGTTTATGTTGGGCGCGTCCTTCCTCCTGGGCGGCCTCAAACACCATGTGCAGGAATACAACCGGGTCAGCGCCCGCGTCCAAGCCGGCCTGCTCTTCCTGGCCACAGTCGCGCTCTTGATTCCTTCGGCGGTTTCGCAAGCTGACTCCGCCCCGGGGGCGGCATTCACCCAGAAGCTGAGCGTGGGTCTGGCGGTGCTGCTCATCCTGGCCTACGGACTGGGCATGCTGTTCTCGCTCAAGACGCACCGCGAGCTGTTTGCCAGTGCGGAATCCGGCGAGGCCGGCGAAGCGCCGTGGCCAATCGGTCTGGCGCTGGCCACGCTGGCCGGCGTCACGGTGCTGGTCGCGCTGGTGAGCGAAGTGTTCGTCGAGTCGGTCCAGAAGGCAGCGGAAGCCTTTGGGATGACCCCCGCGTTCGTGGGTTTCATTGTCGTGGCTCTCGTGGGTGCGGCGGCGGAAATGGCCTCGGCATTTGCGGGTGCGCGAAAGAACCGGCTGGACTTGAGCGTGGGCATCGCATTGGGCAGCGCGTCCCAGATTGCCCTCTTTGTCGCCCCGGTGCTCGTGCTGCTCAGTTACGTCCTCGGCCCGACGCCGATGGATCTCCAGTTCTGGCCGGGCGCCGTGGTGATGATGCTCATCGCCACGATCACCGCCACGCTGGTGACTAACAGCGGGCGCTCGGCCTGGTTTGTCGGGGTGCTCGTGCTAATGGTGTACCTGATCTTTGCCCTGACGCTTTACCTCTTGCCGCCCCGAGGGCAGTGAAATGGCAGTCCAATCAAGCGCAGCTAACTACCAAACTCAGGCCGCCCATGTCTAACGAACCTGTCAAATCCTCGAAGCGCCTCCTCGAACCGTACGAGCGCATCTCCGAAGTGCTCTTTGCCCTGATCATGGTCCTCACCTTCACCGGCTCGCTCAGCGTCGCCGAGGCGGACCGGGCCGAAGTCCGGACGATGCTCATTGGGGCGCTGGGATGCAATCTGGCCTGGGGCATCATAGACGGCATCCTGTATCTCATGGGTTGCCTGAGCGAACAGGGACGCGGCATCCGCGCGCTGCGGGCCGTACGAAAGGCGGCGGCCCCCGAGGCGGCACACCGTGTCATTGCCGACGCGCTGCCGCCGATGGTGGCCGCTACGCTCGGCCCCGCGGAATATGAGTCCGTGCGCCAGAAGCTGGTTCAATTGCCCGAGCCGCCATCCCGCCCGCGGCTAGGCAAGGACGAGTGGCTGGGGGCGTTCGCGGTGTTTCTGTGGGTGTTCCTCACCACGTTCCCGGTGACGATCCCCTTCATCTTCATGAACGAAGTCGGGCCGGCTATGCGCCTCTCCAACGCCATCGCCGTGGTCCTGCTCTTCCTGACCGGCTGGGCGTTTGGGCGCGTCACAGGATACCGTCCGGGGCTGACTGGCCTTGCGATGGTCGTGCTCGGAGGCGTGCTGGTGGCGATCACGATTGCGCTCGGAGGATAAGAACCATGCGTTCATGTTCGGTCATGCTTTTGGCTCTGGCTTTTTGCACCTGTCGGGCGTCGAGCCAGACGACGACCAACGCGCCGGTCGCGACCAATTCCCCGCCGCCGGCTGTCGAGCACGACGCAGTGGAATGGTCGTTCTCTGCCTACGCTTATACCTAC
>Ga0172371_10012327_pt1 | contig 11277 bp, 7 predicted proteins | sample Lak12m_FD_114543 | JGI IMG/M metagenome (GOLD analysis project Ga0172371, IMG submission 114543) | Freshwater microbial communities from Kabuno Bay, South-Kivu, Congo - kab_022012_12m | ecosystem: Environmental > Aquatic > Freshwater > Lake | place: Democratic Republic of the Congo: South-Kivu...
GTTATTTTTGGTGAGTTTATTAATAATGGATATCAGTTTATCAATATCAGCCATATGCAATCCGGTCGTCGGTTCGTCCAGCACATAAATATTCCCATGCCGGTGCAATTCGGCGGCGATCTTGATTCTTTGGGCTTCACCGCCGGATAAGGTACTGAGTGCTTGTCCGATGCTGAGGTAATCCAATCCGACATCAGCCAGAATATTCAGCCGTTTGCGGATTTCCTTATGCTCGAAGAAATCGACTGCCTCGCCGGTTTTCATGTTCAGAATATCGAAGATGTTTTTGTCTTTATATTTCAGCGCGAGAACTTCATCTTTGAAGCGCTGGCCGTTACATTCATCGCAGGTCATCTTGATGTCGTCGAGGAAGTTCATTTCGAGGCTAATGAATCCCATGCCCTTGCATTTCTCACAGGCGCCCTCGGAGTTGAAACTGAAAAGGGCGGGAGAGGCGCCGGTCGCCGTGGCAATTTCCTTGCGAATAAGATCGAAAACTCCAATATAAGTGACCGGCGTGGAGCGCGATGACTTGCCAACCGGTGACTGATCGATCAGGATTGCATCGGGATAATCATGCATAAAAACGTCATTGATCAGACTGCTTTTCCCGCTACCAGCCACTCCGGTGATGCAGGTCAAGATACCCCTGGGAATTTTAACGGTCAGGTTTTTCAGGTTATGTAAAGTAGCATTGCGGATTTCGTAAAATTCCATCCATGGTTTGCGCTGGAAAGTCTGTTGGCGGTGGTTTCGTAAATAACGTCCGGTTAAAGTATCCGCCCGGCAGAGCTCGGTGTACGTTCCGGAAAATACAATCTGTCCGCCATTAATGCCGGAGTTCGGTCCAATGTCGATGATATGATCGGCATTCCTTATGACATCCGGATCGTGTTCGACGACCAACACACTGTTCCCTTTGTCACGCAATTCGTTCAGCATTTTAATCAGGTGTTCGGTATCTTTCGGATGTAATCCGATCGAAGGTTCGTCGAGAATGTACATCATATCCACCAGATCGCAATCCAGCTGACGAGCCATCTTGACTCGCTGACTCTCGCCGCCGGAAAGCGTCGAAACCGGACGTTCGAGTGATAAGTAACCAACACCGATGTCGATCATATGCCCCAGGCACGAGCGCATCTTGTTCACAAGAGGCGCGGCTTCCGAAACAGATAGTTGGCCAAGGAATTCCGACAGGTCAATCAATTCCATACGCGACAGATCGCCGATGTTTTTCCCTTCTAGCCTGATCGAAAGCGCGCGCTGATTCAGCCGCATCCCATGGCAGGCCTCACAATCGAGATATAGAAAATAACGCTGGTAGGCATCTTTGCGCTTGTCGGGCAATTCGTCTTCACTTTTATCTACGTACAGGCGCTCCAGCCGGTGGGCAATTCCCTCATATTTTTTCATATATGTTCCGGCACCGTGCGGTTTCACGATTGGGATCGCCTCGGCGTACAGCAGATCGTGAAGTTGTTTATCATCGAATTCTTTGATCGGCTTATCGGGATCGAACAATCCGCAGACCAGAATTTCCCGCCAACTCCAGCCTCCGATCTTAAAATCGGGATGCGTGACCGCCCCATCACGCAGAGATTTTTCCTTATCAAGCAGGAGATTGATATCCACCACGATGCGCTTGCCCAATCCTTTGCAGTCCGGGCATAATCCTTCGGGGTGATTGAATGAAAAATAAAATGACGGACCGATGAACGGCGACACAAAGCGGGAAAAAAAGAGGCGCAAATAGGTAGAAATTTCGGTAGCGGTTCCAACGGTACTGCGGAGATTACGCCCCATTCTTTTTTGGTCAATGATAATTGCGGTCGAAATATTCTGAATCTCATCGACTGGCGGACGGGATAGTTTGGCCAAGCGCCGTCTTGCAAAAGAGGAAAAAGTCTCGATGAGTTGCCGTTGGGCTTCGGTATAAATGGTATCGAATACCAAGCTCGACTTCCCCGAACCACTAACGCCCGTGAACACCACGACTTTCTTTTTTGGGATTGAGATATCGATGTTTTTCAGATTATGCGTCCGCGCGCCGCGAACAATAATTTCATCCGTCATTAAACTCTTACCTTTCGTAATATAGTCAATCGGAATTAAGGTTATCTTCGTGATTCCAACTAACGTAATTTAAGTAAAGGCATAAAAATATGCTAAAATTTGATCGTAGTTATTGAATGGCCTTTTCCGATATGGGGAATAGTAGAATAATTGATATTTCTCATGAGGTCGAATAGGTTTACGAATTGGCCTTGATTTAAGACTGGCAAATGATTAATATGTCAAAGTTACGGAGTTAGAGAAATGATGATCGCACATTTATTTAGGAGGATTGAATATGTCTGTCAATTATGAGAATTTTCCGTTCTGGATAATTGCGCTGGCGACTCTGCTGGCGTGGTCGATATATGCCATCGGCATAATCATGTTCGCCCGGTTGGGGCTAATCTGGGCACTATTATATGTGGCTTACTGCTTATGGTGCGAGTTCAATCTGTTAAAACGCAGTTGCCGGAACTGTTATTACTACGGTAAATCCTGCGGATTCGGTAAAGGTCGGCTGTGCGCCCTGTTTTTCCGTCCGGGCGATCCCGCCAAATTCACCGCGCGCAAAATTACCTGGCGTGATCTCATCCCGGATTTTATGGTATCGGGCTTACCGTTGATTGCCGGAATAATTGTGCTGATCCGCGACTTCAGCTGGCTCATCGCCGGATTACTGGTATTGTTAATTATACTGACAACTACCGGCAATAGCCTTGTGCGCGGAAATCTGGCATGTAAGTATTGCAAACAGCAGGAACTGGGTTGCCCGGCGATCGAGATGTTCAAGGCGGCGAAGAAGAATAAAAGATAAGCGATGACTGATTTTTTAAAAAAGATATCCAAAAAATTGAAAATTCTGATCGCAATATTCTGCATTGTGATGTCATTAAATCCCAGCAATCCCCAAAGATTAACGGAATCATTTTTTTTGATCCAGAATATACAATATTTTCCGGACGGTGATTCTCTGCAAAAGCTGGATATAATCCTGCCCGGTAATATGGAACAGCCGGTGTCCATTATTCTGGCCATCCATGGTGGCGGAGGCGATAAATCAGAATTCAATGCCTGGGCAAAATATTTTGCGGAACTCGGATATGCAACGGTTTCAATCAACTTTCGCGGGATGCCGGATCGGGATATGTTGCCGGAAAAAAGTCTCTATCCGGCCGCGGTCAAGGATGCCTTCTGGGCGTTAGCCTGGATTTGGGCCAATGCGGACATTTATCGATTCGATCTGGAACGCTTCGCCGTAATAGGGTTTTCATTAGGCGGAACGCTGGCGGCAATGCTGGGAACGGTAGACGACCGGACGCCCTATCTGAAAGATTGTCCTTTGACCCTACCTGACGAACAGAAACTGAAAGGTGTGATCACGGTTTCGGCTATCTTCGATTACCGGCTTCCGATGAATCCGGCTATGGAACGATATAGTTCGGCTTATTTAGGCGCTGACCGACAATCAAATCCGCAACTCTGGGCAAATGCTTCGCCGATTAATTATGTAAATGGCAACGAACCGCCATTCCTGCTTCTACATGGTCAGTCCGATAAATCCATTGATGTCAATCAGCCCAACGCTTTTGTATCAGTCTTACAAAAAATGAACGGAAACGTCGATTTAAAGTTTTTGCCGGGTGGTCACATAGCGGTTATCAGAAGTCCGGAAGCCTATCAAATCGCCGGCGATTTTTTAAAGAAGATTTTTGAATAAGGATTGGCTCCATTACTCAGATCAGACTGGATGGACGAATCATTGATAATAGAAAAAAGAAGGATTAGATCGAATATTGTGAAATTGAAAGACAAAAATAAATATTTCATAATAGCCGGAAATGTTTCCTATATGCATCCGACTTTTCATATTAATAGGAAAAAAACCGGAGGTAAACAAGGCATCAAATAGAAATGATAGGCGCTAAGTAAAACCTGATACAATCTGGGTATGACGTTTCAAAATTGACGTTGACCAATCTATACTGAGGAATAAAAAAGAAATGGCAAATAACACCAAAGAAGAACCCATCGAAAAACAACTCTGGAAAGCGGCTGACAAGCTTCGAAAAAATATCGATGCCGCTGAATATAAACATGTCGTTTTAGGACTCATCTTTCTAAAATATATTTCCGATGCTTTTGAAGCATATTATGAGAGACTTAAAAAAGGCGAAGGCGAATTAGCAGGTGCTGATCCTGAAGATCGCGACGAATACAAAGCAGAAAATATTTTCTTTGTTCCGCCTTCGGTGCGCTGGTCTTATCTGCAGAAAAGAGCAAAGTTGCCCGAAATAGGTAAAGACATTGATGCCGCAATGGATTCTATTGAGCGGGATAATCCTTCACTAAAAGACGTGCTACCCAAGGTCTATGCCCGAGGAAATCTTGACCCGACCAATCTTGGCGGATTAATCGACTTGATTAGCAATGTCTCCATGAATCAAGGAAACGGTAAGGGTGATTTTCTCGGTAAAACATTCGAGTATTTTCTTGGTGAGTTTGCACTTGCTGAAGGAAAGAAAGGCGGACAGTTCTACACTCCCCGTTCAGTTGTTGAATTACTGGTTGAAATGTTGGAGCCGTACAAAGGACGCGTACTCGATCCTTGTTGCGGTTCCGGCGGTATGTTTGTTCATTCTGAAAAATTTGTTAAAAATCATCAAGGAAATGTTAGAGATATTTCTATCTATGGTCAGGAAAGCAACCAGACAACCTGGCGGCTGGCAAAAATGAATCTTGCAATCCGCGGAATTGACAGCTCGCAGGTGAAGTGGAATAATGAAGGTTCATTTCTTAATAACGCTCATAAAGATTTGAAAGCCGATTATGTAATTGCCAATCCACCTTTTAACGATAGCGATTGGAGCGGCGAACTTTTACGCAAAGACGGGCGCTGGCAGTACGGCGTACCTCCCCCAAGTAATGCCAATTATGCCTGGATTCAGCACTTTATCTATCACTTAGCGCCCGGTGGGCAGGCTGGATTTGTGCTTGCTAAAGGCTCGCTGACTTCTAAAACATCCGGTGAAGGCGATATTCGTAAAGCATTGGTGGAAGCCCGCCTGATTGATTGCATTGTGAACCTTCCGGCAAAGTTATTTTTGAATACACAAATACCGGCAAGCCTTTGGTTCGTGCGCCGCAATAGAGAAAATGGTAAATTCCGTAACCGCAAAGATGAAATCCTGTTTATTGATGCCCGCAATATGGGGCATTTAATAAACAGAAGAACCCGTGAACTTGCCGAAGAAGACATACAAAAAATTGCCGGCACTTACCACGCTTGGCGCAATGTCATTGCGAGCGGAGCGAAGTAATCTCAACCTTACGAAGACATAAAAGGTTTCTGCAATTCTGCTTCTATTGAAAGAGTGAAAGAACTTGATTATGTGCTTACACCCGGTCGTTATGTTGGCTTGCCCGATGAAGAGGATGATTTTGATTTTAATGAACGGTTTATCAAACTGAAGGCTGAATTTGAAGAACAGTTGAAAGAAGAAACACGACTGAATGCGCTGATTATCGAAAATTTAAAGAAACTCAAATTAAGCGAAGAATTAAAAACCAAAAAATAAACTTGAAGTCACAATTTGTGACATCAAGAGGACCAGAATGTGAAACATACCAAACTGATAAAAACTGAGGACATTCAAAACAAGATCTACTCCCTGCGCAAGAATCAGGTTATGATTGATCGTGATTTAGCGGAGCTGTATGGCGTCAAAACCAAAGTCTTGAATCAAGCCGTTAAACGAAATTCAGAGAGGTTTCCCGAAACATTCCTTTTTCAATTGTCAGATTGGGAAAAGGACGAACTGGTCACAAATTGTGACCGGTTTGCATCGCTAAAACATTCCTCGGTGAACCCCTATGCCTTCACCGAACAAGGTGTCGCCATGCTGTCCGCCGTACTGAAAAGTGAAACAGCCGTGAGGGTCAGCATCCGGATTATGGAAGCCTTTGTTGCCATGCGGCGATTTCTGGTGGCTAATGCCAGAGTATTCGAACGACTTGATTCTCTCGAATTAAAGCAGTTGACCACGGACAAGAAAATCGAACAGGTTTTAAACGCGATTGAAAGTAAAAAACTTCCTCCAAAACAAGGCGTTTTCTTCGAGGGACAGGTCTTCGATTCGTTTCAACTGCTGTCTGACCTGGTGCGCTCCGCAAAGTCCTCTATCGTCCTGATTGATAATTATATTGATGATTCGGTACTTACTCTGTTTTCCAAACGTAAAAAGAATGTGACGTTATTGATTCTTACGCAATCGGTATCCGAACAGCTCCGATTGGATGTCGAGAAATTCAATGTCCAGTATCCATCGGCTTCCGTACGCGTATTCAGGAAAGCGCACGACCGCTTTATGATCATAGATGACAAAAACGTTTATCACCTCGGCGCTTCACTCAAGGACCTGGGCAGGAAGTGGTTCGCGTTTTCGAAGCTGGAGATGGGCGCACTTAACTTACTTGATAATCTGAAAAGGATTACAGATGATGAGTAGAAAACAGTGTTTTCTTAGTGATGTAATAGATTTGGGTAATGGGCAAGCAAGATCAAAATCTGAAGAAGGAGAATATCCTGTTTATGGTGGTAATGGAATTTTAGGATATGCTAATGAATCAAACTATAACGGTGAAACAATAATTATTGGTAGAGTTGGAGCATATTGTGGTTCAGTGTATTATGAAAATAAACCAATTTGGATTTCTGATAATGCATTATCAGCCAAGCCTAGAAATTTTAATCATGCAAAATACCTGTATTATTTCCTAATCAATATGAACCTAAATCAGTTGGCTGAAGGATCGAGTCATCCGCTTTTAACACAGACACTTTTAAATTCAATTGATATTGAAATTAGTGGCGATGAAAAAGAGCAAAAAGCAATTGCCGGCGTGCTTAGCAGTCTGGATGATAAAATCGACCTGCTCCACCGCCAGAACAAAACACTCGAAGCAATGGCAGAAACGCTTTTTAGGCAGTGGTTTGTGGAGGAAGCGGATGAAGGGTGGGAAACCGGTACTTTAGGTGATGCAATCGAAATATTTGATAGCAAACGTATTCCATTATCAAAAATGGAAAGAGATAAGATGAAAGTTGGGCAACTCTATCCATACTATGGTGCTGCCCAGATAATGGATTATATAAATGAATATATATTTGATGGTGAATACATTTTACTAGGAGAAGATGGAACTGTACGTACTGAAGAAGGCTACCCAGTAATGCAATATGCTACTGGTAAATTCTGGGTTAATAATCATACGCACGTTTTACAAGCAAAAGAACCTTATAAAAATTTCTTTATCTGGAATTATCTAATTAAAAAAAATATTGATGAAATAGTCACCGGTGCCGTTCAACCCAAGATCAATCAAGCGAATCTAAAGTCAATTGATTTCCCCAAATATCCAGTATCACTTATAGAACGATTTAATTCAGGTACCGAGGCAATTTTTAGTAAAATTCATCAAAATAAATAACAAGTTATTACACTCGTAAAACTGCGGGATACATTACTGCCAAAGCTGATGAGCGGCGAAATACGTCTTAACCTTGATTAGAAAGATGAAAAGATTAACCTGATTATTTTAGAATTGTATTGTGGTTATGATCAAAAAAGAAAAAATAGATGAATCAAGAAAATCTTTAAATCAAATAAATCGCGATTCAGACAATGTATGAAGATTTAACAAAAAGAATAATTGGCTGTGCAATGAAGGTTCATTCAACTTTGGGAAATGGATTTCAAGAAGTTATATATCAAAGAGCTTTAGCAATAGAGATGGAATACGAAGGACTACAGTTTGAACGTGAAAAAGAAATGGATATTTTTTATAGAGATAGAAATATTGGAACAAGAAGAGTTGACTTTTTTGTGGAAGGGAAAATAATGGTTGAATTGAAAGCCGTCATTGAGCTGGAAGATGTTCACCTGGCGCAGGCAATCAATTACATGGAAGCCTATAATATGGAGATCGGCTTGTTGATAAATTTTGGATCAAAGAGCCTGCAATTTAAAAGAGTGCATAATAATGCCTTGATCAAGAAATCTTTAAATCAAGTAAATCAAGGTTAAGACAATGTATAGAATGACCGAATCAGAAATCGAATTGTTCACAATTGAACTTCTTGAGAAATTAAAATATCAATACATCTACGCGCCCGATATTGCCCCGGATGGAGAAAAGCCCGCGAGAAAGTCGTTTGAAGATGTTCTTTTAATTGAACGACTGCAAGAAGCGGTAGGAAGAATAAATCCTAAAGTACCGGCAGAAGCAAGAGAAGAAGCGGTTAAACAAATTCAAAGGCTTAACTCGCCCGAACTGATTGCCAACAACGAAGTTTTTCACAGGATGCTTACCGAAGGAATAAAAGTAACCTATCAAAAAGATGGCAACAGCAGAGGCGATTTGGTTTGGCTAATAGATTTTAAGCATCCCGATAACAACGATTTTATTGTTGCTAATCAATTTACCGTTGTTGAAAACAACATTAACAAACGTCCGGATGTTATTCTTTTTGTAAACGGCATTCCATTAGTGGTAATAGAACTTAAAAATGCTGTTGATGAAAACGCCACGATATACACCGCCTTCAAACAAATACAAACCTATAAGGATGCTATCCCAACGCTGTTTACCTACAATGGTTTTGTGGTTATTTCAGACGGATTGGAAGCCAAAGCTGGTACTATTTCCTCTGGATACAGCCGCTTTATGAGCTGGAAATCTGTTGACGGCACAAAAGAAGCGTCACATTTGGTCAGCGAATTGGAAACGCTGATAAATGGAATGTTAAATAAAAAAACTCTGCTCGATTTGATCCGGCATTTCATTGTTTTTGAAAAAACAAAACGGGAAGATTTGAAAACCAATCTGACCATTAACGAAACTACTAAGAAACTGGCGGCTTATCATCAGTATTTTGCAGTCAATAAAGCAGTTGAAAGTACAATCCGAGCAGCCTCGACTAGCGGCTCGCGCAAAGGCGGGGTGGTGTGGCACACCCAGGGCAGTGGCAAATCGCTGTCAATGGTATTTTATACCGGCAAGATTGTGCTGGTTCTGGACAATCCGACCATTCTGGTCATCACCGACCGGAACGATCTGGACGACCAGTTGTTTGATACGTTTGCCGCATCCAAGCAGTTACTGCGTCAAGATCCAGTTCAGGCTGAAAACAGGAGTCATCTCAAAGAAATACTCAAAGTATCCTCCGGTGGTGTAGTGTTTTCCACCATTCAGAAATTCCAGCCGGATGAAGGCAATGTTTATGAGCAGTTATCTGACAGAAAAAACATTGTAGTGATCGCCGATGAAGCACACCGCACTCAATACGGTTTCAAGGCAAAAACAATCGATGATAAAGATTTTCAAGGCAACGTAATTGGGAAAAAGACGGTTTATGGTTTCGCTAAATACATGCGAGATGCTTTGCCCAACGCAACATTCATTGGTTTCACTGGCACTCCCATTGAGAGTACTGATGTCAACACACCGGCGGTATTCGGTAATTATGTAGATGTCTACGATATTGCCCGTGCAGTAGATGACGGAGCCACAGTTCGCATTTATTACGAAGGTCGGCTGGCAAAAATAAATCTTAGTGAAGAAGGCAAAAGGCTGGTTAAAGAAGTTGATGACGATCTTGAGATTGAGGACTTACCGGCGACTCAAAAAGCTAAAGCCAAGTGGACACAGCTCGAAGCGCTGGTCGGCAGTGAAGATCGTATTAAACAGGTTGCCGACGATATTATCGCCCATTTCGAACAACGTCAGGAAGTATTTAAAGGCAAGGGAATGATTGTTGCGATGTCCCGGAGGATTGCAGTCGAATTCTATAATGAAATCATAAAACTGAAACCGGAATGGCACAGCGATGATTTGAAGAAGGGCTTTATTAAAGTCGTCATGACCGCTTCATCTGCCGACGGTCCGGAACTGGCAAAACATCATACGACCAAAGATCAGCGACGGATTTTAGCGGATAGAATGAAAGCACCCGATGATGAAATGAAACTTGTGATTGTACGGGATATGTGGCTCACCGGTTTTGATGTGCCGTGCTTACATACTCTTTATATTGATAAACCAATGCGTGGTCATAATCTAATGCAAGCTATCGCCCGTGTGAACCGGGTTTATGGAGATAAACCAGGTGGAAACATCGTTGATTATCTTGGAATCGCTTCCGATCTGAAGAAAGCCCTGTCTTTCTATTCAGACAGCGGTGGCAAAGGCGATCCAGCGATTGCCCAGGAAAAAGCCGTTCAATTAATGCTTGAAAAACTGGAAATCGTCTCGCAAATGTTTCTGGAAAAGCCGGTTAAAGCCTATTCGCAAGAGTATGAAAAAATGGTCAGAGATCAAACCGTACCCTATCTTGGGAAAGACAAAGGGTTGCTTTATGAAGAATATTTTACCGCGGACACTAAAACAAAGATGGATATTATTTTAGCCGCTGAAGAACATATCCTTAGTCTTGAAAACGGCAAGAAGCGATTCGTTGATGAGGTGACGGCATTATCGCGGGCGTTCGCCATCGCTATTCCACACGAGCAGGCATTGGATGTTAAAGAAGAAGTATCATTTTTCCAGGCAGTAAAAGCCAGACTTGTCAAATTCGATACGACTGGAACTGGCAAAACGGATGAAGAGATTGAAACGACCATCCACCAGGTGATAGACAAAGCGCTTGTTACCGAAAAAGTGATTGACATCTTTGATGCGGCTGGAATTAAAAAACCGGATATATCTATACTTTCCGAAGATTTTCTTCTGGAAGTAAAAAATATGGAGCATAAAAACGTCGCTTTGGAAGTGCTTAGAAAATTGCTTAACGACGAAATAAAATCCAGAATGAAAAAGAATCTGGTTCAAAGCAAAACGTTAATGGAAATGCTGGAAGAATCGATTAAAAAGTACCATAATAAAATATTGACCGCGGCAGAAGTCATTGAAGAACTCATTAAACTTGGCAAAGAAATCCAGGAGATGGATAAAGAACCAAAGGCGATGGGTTTGTCTGAATTTGAATACGCTTTTTATACGGCAGTTGCAAGTAATAAAAGTGCGCGTGAATTGATGCGGAAAGACAAACTCCGTGAATTAGCAATAGTGTTGTTTGAACGAGTAAGAAAAAACGCATCAATTGATTGGACTATCAAGGAGAGCGTAAAAGCAAAACTGAAAGTGATTGTGAAAAGAACTTTA
>Ga0172371_10012331_pt1 | contig 11276 bp, 7 predicted proteins | sample Lak12m_FD_114543 | JGI IMG/M metagenome (GOLD analysis project Ga0172371, IMG submission 114543) | Freshwater microbial communities from Kabuno Bay, South-Kivu, Congo - kab_022012_12m | ecosystem: Environmental > Aquatic > Freshwater > Lake | place: Democratic Republic of the Congo: South-Kivu...
CCTGCGGGCAGCCAACCAGCCACTCCGTGCTACATTGCCAGCGCCAAGGTATCCATATCCAGACAAGGAGTGGCACGTGTCCAGGCGATTCCTGCGGATGTTGGCGGCTACGGCGGTGGTGGTTGGGTGCGGGGCCGGGTGGGCGGCCGAGGTAGCGCCGCAGGTACTGGACGACGTGGTCGTTTCGGCACGGGGCACCGAGACGCTGGTGTCGCAGACGCCCGGGGGGGTGGGTGTGGTCAGCCAGGAGGAGATTCTGGAGGTCCAGCCGGTGAGCCTGGGCGACGTGACCGAGCGGCTGCCGGGGATCAGTCTGAGCGCGGACGCTCCGTGGGGCGGCGACGTGGTGATTCGTGGGCTGAGCCGTAACCAGGTTATTCTGCTGGTCGACGATTGCCGGCTCAACACGGCCACCGACATCGGCGCGCAGTTCGGCCTGGTGAACCCCTCCGACATTGAGCGCATCGAGGTGCTGAAGGGTCCCATCAGCTCGCTCTACGGCTCCGGATCGCTGGGCGGCGTGGTGAACGTCATCACCCGCGATGCCGCCTTCACGGCCCAGCCTGAGACCCACGCGACCTTCGTCAATGGCCTGAGCACGAACCCGGACCGCTACTCGACCTATGCCAGCGGCAGTTGCAGCGACCGGCGGGCGAAGGTGTTCGTATCGGCTGGCGGGCGCAACGCCCAGGATTACGAGGACGGCGATGGGTCCGAGGTCCACAACAGTCAGTTCGACGACTGGCATGTCACCCTCAAAGGAGCCTACCGGTGGGACGATGTGCACACCACGGCGCTGGGCTACCGGCACTACGAGGGCCATGAGATCGGCATCCCCGGCAAGGGCCTGTCGTTGCCGGCGGCCGCGCGCACCATCACCTACCCCGAGACAGGCCTGGACCTGCTGAGTCTGGAGCACACCATCGCCCCGTCGGACGGGGCCCTGACGGAGTCCAAGCTGATGGTGTTCTGGGAGTTGATTGACCGGCGCACGCGGATCCAGGACTTTCCGGTCGGCAATCCGGTGCGGCGGATCGAGCCGGAGGCGGACCACCAGACCCTCGGCGCGCGCTGGCAGAACCTGGTCGAGCTGGGTGACCACACGCTGAATGCCGGCATCGACGCCTGGCAGTGGGCCTACTCGGGCAACCGGGTGACCTTCCGGAGCAACGGCACCCATGTCCACGACATGCCCCTGGCAGACTGCGATCAGGCCTCGGCCGGGGTCTACGCCGAAGACGACTGGAAGCTGGCGGAGTGCCTGACCCTGAACCTCGGCGGTCGGGTGGACCGCATCACCGCCGAGACCGAGGCGATCCCCGGAAAGCGGCCCGAGGATACGTTCCATGACGTGAGCTGGAACGGTCACAGCGGCCTGACCTGGCGCTTCCTGCCGGCCTGGTCCATGAGCCTCCTGGGGGCCACGAGTTACCGTACGCCCGACCTCCTCGACCGCTTCAAGTACATCAACCTTGGCGGTGGCCGGGAGCTCTACGGCAATCCCGAACTCGACCCGGAACAGTCCCTCTTCGCCGAGTACGGGATTCACTACACCGGCGCGGCCGTGAGTGCCCACGGAGGGGTGTTCGTGAACCGGGTACAGGACCTGATCATGGCCAGGGAGGTCACGCCGACGCGTGAGGAGATGGACAACGTGGCCTCGGCCCGCCTGCGGGGCGCCGAGGGGGATGTCGAATGGCGTTTCGGCAGCGGCTGGAGCGCCTACGGCAACGTGGCCATCCTGGATGGGGAGGACCAGAGCGCGGACCGGTACCTGCGTTTTGCGCCCCCCCTCAACGGTCTTGTGGGCCTGCGGCGTGAGCTGGAGTGTGGCGTCTGGGGCGCCATCGAGACGCGCTGGGCAGCCCGCCAGGACCACACCCCGCCGGGCACCCCGCATCGTGACGCCTGGACCTGCGTCGACCTGCGCTGCGGCTACGGCTTCGACTGGGGGCGGTCGCGCCACGACCTGATACTGGGCGTGGAGAATCTGTTCGACAGCGACTATACCAACTACCTGTCGACGTCGCGGGCCATCGAGCTGAAGGAGCCTGGTCTGGGTGTCACCCTGGCCTGGCGCGCGGAGCTATGACAGGTCGGACCGATCCGACGGATCGGGCCGATCGGGCGGATCCGACCGATCGGGCGGATCGGACCGATCGGGCGGATGGCCGGGCGCTCAGGCGAGCCCCAGCAGGCTCTCAATAATGTGACGGGAGATGCTGCCGGGGCGGGGGATGAGGGGGTGGTCGGCCGCCGTGTACCAGCCGGCCTCGACGATCTCGTCGCCATCCACCCGGATGTCGCCCGGTTCGGCCGCGGCCGTGAAACCCAGCATCAGGCCGCTAGGGAAGGGCCATGACTGGCTGCCGACGTAGCGGATGTCGCGAACGCGCAGTCCGACCTCTTCCGCCACCTCCCGTTCGACGGCCTGTTCGAGGGTCTCGCCGACGTCGACGAAGCCGGCGACGAGGCTGTGCATGCCGCCGGTGAAACGCCGGTTGCGGCAGAGCAGGAGCGTGGCACCCCGGGTCACCCCGACGATGATGGCCGGGTTGAGGCGGGGGAAACACAGGTGTCCGCAAGCCGGGCAGACGCGGGCGCGTTCGTCGCCCTTGTCCTGCATCCGGGTGGCGCAGCGGCCGCAGAAGCGGTGGTCGCGGTCCCATTCGAGGATCTGGCGGGCCCTGCCGGCAACGGCTGCCAGCGGGTCGTCGAGATGGGCGAAGAACTCGCGCAGGTGCCGGTACTCCGTGCCCTCCGGCGGGACCTCCGGGCCCCACTGGGCGAAGCAGGCCGTGGACCCCAGTCGGCCCAGGTAGAGCGCTGCCGCCGTCGTGTCTGCCGGGGAACAGACTGTGCCGGGGGGTGGCAGGTGGGGCGGCTCGCCCAGGGCCAGCAGCAGTTCGCCGGCCTGGTTGAAGAGGAACGTCACGCGGTCAGCGGCCAGAGCGGGGGCTGCGAATCCGGGCTCGAACGTTGGCATGGCTGGCTGGGACCGACCGGCCCATCAATGGCTGGCGCCGGTTGGTGCCGGTGACCTGGCGGCGCGCCTCGGCCAGGCATCCTGCCCGCCGATGCCCGGCAAGATAACCGTCCCGGACAGTCCTGACCATGTCGGGAACGCCTGGAGGGCGGCTTCTCCGCAAGCCGCCGCGCGGATACGGAGATCCGCGCCTCCAGACCGCTGGGATCCGGCGGTGGGTCAGGCCTGCCCGGCGGCCTTGGCCGCCTTCGCCGCCATATCCAGTCGCCACAGTTCCCGCTGGGTCCGGAAGACCGCGAAGACCAGGCCTGCCAGGACCCCCAGTGTCAGGGCCGGGATGGTGATGCCGTAGTACCGTGGCCAGGTGAAGATGATGAAGGTATTGATGCCGATGAAGGCGATGCGCATCTCCGTGGGACCGATGCCGTAGTAGGCGATACGGAACTCGTTGGTGGCCGCGAAGGCGAGGAACGAGTGGACCATGTGCGCTCCGGTCAGTCCCAGCAGCAGCATGAACCAGATATCGAAGCCGGGTGGGGTCACCATGTAGTAGGCGGTGATCAGGGCGCAGAGGAAGGTGAAATCGAGGAAGTGGTCCATGAAGAACCCCCACTTGACCAGGCCCGTGTTCCGCCGCCGGCCGACGGCGCCGTCGAAGAGGTCGGTCCCGTACTGGCAGACGATCATCGCCGAAATGGCCCACAGCCAGTGGATGTTGTCGCGGGCATACCAGCCGAACCCCAGGATGAGCAGGCTCCAGAGGACCGTCAGCAGGGTCAGGTGATAGGTCTGCAGCCAGGGCGGGACCCGCTCGACATAGCGCGCCACCAGGCGCTTCTCGGGTCCGGTCAGCCACGACTCGCCCACTTTGCCGGCACCGCCGAACGGCTGCTGCATGGTCATGCCCTTTTCTGTGGACCGCCCGTGGCCTCACGGGCAGCCGGCCGGTGCAGAAGCCGGCCTCTGCGCCAGCCGGCCATCCCCCCGGGCGATGGCCGCGGGGGCGTTCGCCCCTGGGGCCGCGGCCGCTCCAGGGAGACCGGCACGACAGACGGACAGCGGCTGTCAGCCCGGGCTCGGGGCCCTGGGCCGGCCCAGCAGGAACGGCACGCACTCGGGGGCAATGCTCTCCGCCACGCCGCCGTAGAACAGGCGCTCGAAGTCGTCGTAGGTCGGGGCCTCGGCCGGTGGCCAGAACCGTCCCGCGCGGATGGCCTCGGCGCAGGCGGCGGCACAGCGTCCGGCGGCAGTCAGAAGGTCGGGGGTCAGACCCTGCCAGATCAGGACGGCGGTTTCCGACACGGCTTTGGGCAGGGCGAAGTAGCCGCACTCGCAGGCGGGTCCGGCGGCATCGTCCAGGAGGAGCCGGTAGAGAGGCAACTGCAGGTCTTGCCAGCGCCTCAGTTTGCCATTGACCTCGCAGAGCGCCTGCAGGGGGTCTGCTTCAGCCTTCTCCGCCGCCGTGGCGGGGCCGAGGTGCTGCCTGTCCGGTGGCGTTGCCTTCTCGCTGGTCTTGTAGTCGAGGATCCGCAGTCTGCCATCCTCATGTCGGTCGATGCGGTCCACCGTGCCGCGGACCCGCAGGCCGTGGAAGGGCACGCCCTTGCCGTCGCCCAGGGGTTGTTCGCCGGAGACGATGCGCCAGCCGGCCTGGCGCTGGAGTGCCTGCACCCGCGCCGCCGCGCGCAGGCGTTGGCAGGCCGACTCGAGCTGGACGATGACCGCGGCGGGCAGGTCCGGGCCGAAGCGCTCGTCGACGGTCTGTCGGGCCTGCTCCACCAGGAACCGCCCCAGGCGATCAGGGTCATCCGAGTCCCGCAGGCGCAGGTCGCGTGCCAGGGCCTCCAGGGCCGCGTGACAGAGGGTCCCGAAGTCCAGGGCGTCGAGCTCGGTCTTGCGGTCGTCCAGGCTCTCCATGCGCAGGACGTGGCGGAGGTAGTAACGGAAGGGGCAGGCCAGGTAGTCCCGGAAGGAGGTCACCGCCACGCGGGTCGGGGGTGAGCGCTGCGGCGGCCGCAGGACCCAGGCCCGTTGCCATGGCAGGTAGGAGCCCTCCGGGGCCAGGGCGCTGAAGAGGCGTTGCGCACGCTGGGGGAGTTCCTGGTCGCCACAACGCAACAGGAGCCGCGATGGCCGCAGGGCATCACCGGCGGTGTTGACCTTGCCGAGGACGAGGTGGACCCCTTCCGGGACAGCCCGGGAAGCGAGCATGGCCGACAGCAGGTAGGCGTCTCTCGCCAACCGGCGGTCATTATGCATGAGCCCCAGCGTCCGGCGCGCCGAGTCGGGCAGGAAGGCGTGCCCCAGGATGCTTTCGGGGACCCGGCCCTCGTTGGCGCCGGTGACGACCAGGACCGGCGCCTGGTTCCAGTGCAGCTCCAGCCACCCGTCCAGTTCCATGCCGTCGGTGGCGAGGGGCCCGATCCGCGCGGCGGCGAGGCTCGTCAGGAGCAGGCGCAGGCGGGGGCCCGTGCCGGGGCAGGCGGCCTGGAGCGCGGGCCGGTCCAGTTGCGCCACGGCCTCGGCGATGGTCCCGGCGGCCTCGGCGAAGAGCCGGTCCCGAGCCTCGCGGGGATCGAGTGGGCGGACCGCGTAGAGGCGCTGCAGGAGGCCCAGCACGGCCGCGACGCCGGCCCCAGGCTCGCGCAACGGCGCCACCCATTCCTCCAGGGCCCGGCACGCGGCGGCGGCGGCGGCCATGCCGGGGTCTTCCTGGGAGGGTGCGGCGGCGGCCCAGCCGATGGTGGCGCTCAGCGACGTGGGCAGGTGCTGGTTCTGCAGCCTGTCCATGGCCGAGAGCAACTCAGACGGGCTGGCGGCGGCCTCCTGGGCTCCGAGGAACGCCAGGATGTCCGGCAGACGGAGGAGTCTGGCGGCCGTCTCGAAACGGTCCTCGGCGGCCAGGTCCGCGAGCAGGCTGAGCAACTCGAACACGGCCGTTCGGCCGAGGGGCGTGCCGCCCGGGTCGTAGGCGGGGATGTCCGCCTCGCGCAGCAGGAGCTCGACCTGGGGCAGGACGTCGCTATCCACAACTCCGATCGCCGCGGTCGGGTTCTGAGCCAGGAGCTCGATGGCCTTGCGGGCCTGGTCCTGCGGTCGCGCGACCAAGTGGATCGCGGCGTCAGCAATGGGTATCTGGCAGGTCGGTTCCTGCCAGGCAGGTCCCGGTCGGCCCCAGTCATCGAAGTCCGCCGCGCGTTCGGGCGGTGCGTGCACGAGCACCGTCACCGGCAGCCTTTCAGCCGCCTGCGAGAGGAACTCGATGGCGAGGGGTTGCGGGTCCGGAACGGCGACCATCACCACCTGGCGGATGCCCTCAGGCAGCCCGGCCGTCGCCGCGGCATCCCGGCGGGCCAGGGTGGCATCGCGGAGGCCGAAGCGCCGGAGACGTTCCAGGTAGCGTTCCTCCAGGCGGCAGAGGTCGTGCCAGCGCCCCGGTTCGGCGGCGTCCACATCGCGCTCCGCAGCGCTGAGTTGGTCTGCGGCGGCGGCGATGGTCAGGCCCTGTTCTCCCAGGATGGCCCGCACCTCGATGAGGTGCCGGGCTGCTCCCAGGGCCCAGTCGGGGTCCTGCACGGGAGGCGATGCCGTCGCCGGGAAGAGGTCCGGGAGCTCGCTCAGGTCGGTTTCCAGGAGGAGTTGGTGCCAGAGGGCGAGGGCCTCGACGGCGGACGCCACGGTGGCGGGCCCGGGCCTCCAGGTCAGGAGCACCTCCGGGGTGACGACGGTGGGGGACAATACGCCCGTCCCGGCGACCGCGGCCCGCACGGCCAGTCCCTCCCGCAGGCGGCGCGCAGACTGAGCCGTCGGGACCACCACCAGGAGGTCACTCAAGGCCAGCGGCCCGCCGGACCAGTCGCGGCACACCCACTCGATGGCCACCTCGAGGACGGACCGGTCCCAGCCCGTGAACAACCGCTGTGTGGGGGCACGGACAGGCATGGTCAGCCCCGCATCAGTCGGCGAAGTCGACACACTGCAGGTCGTAGATGAGCGTCTCGCCGGCCAGGGGATCGTTCCCATCGATCACCACGGCGTGGTCGCCGACCAGTTCCACCACCACGCCCTGGCTCGGGCAGCCCGGGCCAGGCGCGATCACCTGGACCAGCATCCCAGGCTGCGGCTCGACGTCCTCGGAGAGCTTCGCTCGGGGGACCTCGCAAACCAGGTCCTCGCGGTAGGAGCCGAAGGCCTGGTCCGGGGGCAGGCGGACCGTCTTGCGGTCGCCGGGGGCCATGCCGACCACGGCCTTCTCGACCGCCTCCAGCAGCAGGCCTTCGCCCAGGGTGATCTCGGCCGGGGCGCCCTTGAGGGTGGATTCGACCGGCGCGCCGTCGAGCCGGCGGCACAGGTAGTGCAGCCGCACGCAATCGCCCATCGCGGCCGTTCGCATGACTATGCCCTCCCGTCAGGCTGTCGCCGGCCCGTGGGTCGGTCCCGGCCGGCAAGGCCCCTCCGGCCGGGTCAGGTGGAGGTCTGGGGCCCGTACCACTTGCGCACTTCGCGTTTGCGCAGGCGGACCACCTTGGGCGTGACCTCCACCAACTCGTCGTCGTTGATGTAGGCAATATACTCTTCGAGGCTCATCTCCCAAGGGGGGGTCAAGATCACGTTCTCATCCGACCCTGCCGCCCGGACATTCGTCATCTTCTTGGCCTTGCAGGGGTTCACCAGGAGGTCGTTCTCGCGGCAGTGCTCGCCGACGATCATGCCCCGGTACACCTGGACCCCCGGGCTGTAGAAGAGCCGGCCACGGTCCTGGAGGTTGAACAGCGCGTAGGCGACCGTCACCCCATCGAGCATGGAGATCATCACGCCGCGCTGGCGGGCCCGGATAGGGCCAGCGTGGGGGCCGTAGTCGCCGAAGATGTAGTTCATGACCCCCAGGCCCTTGCTGGTGGTCAGGAACTCGCCACGGAATCCGAGCAGGCCCCGGGTGGGGATGCGGTAGACCAGCCGGGCCATGCCGTTGGCGGTCTCCATGCCGACCATCTGGCCCCGGCGGATGCCCAGGTTTTCGATGACCGGGCCCATGTACTGCTCGTCGACGTCGACGGTCAACTCCTCGTAAGGTTCCAGGGTCTGGCCATTCTCTTCGCGGAAGATGACCTGCGGCCGGGTGACCTGGAACTCATAGCCCTCGCGGCGCATGCGTTCGATGAGGATGGAGAGATGCAGCTCGCCGCGGCCGCTGACCTTGTAGCCCGTACCCTCGGTGGCGGCCTCCATGTGGAGCGCCACATCGCACATGCACTCGCGCTCCAGGCGGTCGGCCAGATGGCGGCCGGTGACGTAGGTCCCATCGCGCCCGGCAAGGGGCGAGTCGTTGGGGACGAAGTTCATGCTGATGGTGGGCGGGTCGATGGGCATGGCCGGCAGTGGCCGGGGGTCGTTGGGGTCGGTGTAGGTGCACCCCACCGTGATGTCGTCCATGCCGGCCACGGCCACGATCTCGCCCGTGCCCGCCTCCTCGATGGCCACCTGCCGGTTGACCTCGAAACGGTAGACCTTGGTGATGCGGGCTGGTACGATGCGGCCATCGCGCAGGACGACGGCGATATCCTTGTTGATGTTCAGGGTCCCGGAGGTGATCTTGCCGATCCCCAGGCGTCCCAGGTAGGGGGAGTAGTCGATGCTGCTGACCAGCATCTGCAGGGGGGCCTTGGGCGAGCCGGCCGGTGGGGGGATATGCCCGACGATTCTCTCGCACAGCGGCGTCAGGTCCTTCGGCGTGTCCGTGGGATCGTCCACCGCGTAGCCGTCGCGAGCGCAGGCGTAGACCACGGGGAAGTCGAGGATGTGGTCCGGCGCGCGCAGCTTGACAAAAAGGTCGAACACCTGGTCCACGGCCCAGTGCGGCCGCGCCATCGGCTTGTCGATCTTGTTGATCACCACCACGATCGGCAAGCCCAACGCCAGTGCCTTCTTGAGCACAAAGTAGGTCTGCGGCATCGGGCCTTCGGCGGCATCCACCAGGAGCAGGGCCCCGTCGGCCATCTTCAGCACCCGCTCGACCTGACCGCCGAAGTCGGCATGGCCGGGCGTGTCGATGATGTTGATCCAGTAGTCGCCGTAGCGGAAGGAGCCGTTCTTGGCGGCGATGGTGATGCCGCGTTCGCGTTCCAGGTCCATGGAGTCCATCAGGCGTTCCGCCACCTGCTGGTTGTCGCGGAACATGTGGCCCTGGCGGAAAAACACGTCCACCAGGGTCGTCTTGCCGTGGTCGACGTGAGCAATGATAGCGATGTTGCGGATCTTGCTTTGGTCCATGGAGCCCTGCTGCCGTGTGCCGGAGTCCGGCCGGGGATATGCTGAGCCCAGTACTATACCCCCAGGGCGCCGCAAGTACAGATGATGACAAAACGACCCGACCGATCCGAGGGATCTGACAGATCCGACAGATCGGGGACGCTCAGGGGAGGGGGCGAGCCCTGCCCATCCCGGGGGCGCGGGGTGCGCTCAGGGGCGTAGCAGGAGGCTGGGGTCGTAGTCCTCGGGCGCCTCGTAGCCCAGCAGGTTCATGCAGGTCGCTGCCAGGCTGCTGATGCCCATTCCCGGCCGCAGCTCGCGCTGGTACTCGCCCTTGGATTCCGGGTCGAAGATGAGGCAGGGGACGGGGTTGAGCGAGTGGGCCGTCTTGACCTTGAGGATGCCGTTCTCGACCTTGGCCCTGCCGGTCTTCTTGTCGTGCTCGACCATGTCGTCGGCATTGCCATGGTCGGCGCTGACGATCAGGGTGCCGCCAGCGGCCTGGACCGCCTTGCGGAGGCGCCCCAGGCAGAGGTCCACTGTCTCCACCGCGATCTCGGCGGCCTGGTAGACGCCCGTGTGGCCCACCATATCGCCGTTGGGGAAGTTCAGGCGGATGAAGTCGAGGCCACCGCCCTGGATGGCCTCGAGGACCTTGTCGGTGATCTCGGCGGCCTTCATCCAGGGGCGTTGCTCGAAGGGCAGGTTATCGGAGGGCACCTCGATGTACGTCTCGAGCTTCGCGTCGATGTAGCCGGAGTTGTTGCCGTTGAAGAAGTAGGTCACATGGCCATACTTCTGGGTCTCGCTGATGGCCATGGAGCGCACGCCCGAGGCGCAGAGGAACTGGCCCACGGTCCGGTCGATGGCCGGCGGCGCCACCAGGTAGCACTTCGGCACGTGCAGGTCGCCGTCGTACTCCATCATGCCGGCATAGGCCACCTGCGGTCGCCGGCCACGGTCGAAGTGCGGGAAGTCATCCTGCTCGAAGGCGGCGGTGATCTCCAGGGCCCGGTCGCCGCGGAAGTTGAAGAACACCACCGAATCGCCATCCTGGATGCGGCCCACGGGCTGGCCGCCCTCGGCGATGACGAAGGCGCCCAGGTCCTGGTCGATGGCATGGGTCTCGGCGCGCAGCGTCTCGATGGCCTGGCGGGCCGAGGCGAACTGGCGGCCCTTGCCATGCACGTGGGTATCCCAACCGCGTTGGACCTGGGCCCAGTTGGCCTGGTAGCGGTCCATGGTGATGAACATGCGGCCGCCGCCCGAGGCGATGCGGGCATCGAGCTGGCCATCGCGGTTCAGGTCGGCGAGGAAGGCCTCGAAGGGACCCACGTACTCCAGAGCGCTGGTCTCGCCGACGTCGCGGCCATCGAGGAGGACGTGGACGCGGACCCGGCGTACGCCCTCGGCCTTGGCGCGGACGATCATCGCCTTGAGGTGGTCGATATGGCTGTGGACGTTGCCGTCGGAGAACAGGCCGATGAAGTGCAGTGTGGACTGCTTCGCGACCGCGTTTTCGCGCACAGTCCTCCAGGCGTCCCCGGCGAACATGGCCTCGCTGGCAATGGCCTGGGTGACCAGCTTGGCGCCCTGGGAGAAGACGCGGCCGGCACCGATGGCATTGTGGCCGACCTCGCTGTTGCCCATGTCTTCGTCGGAAGGCAAGCCGACGGCCTTGCCGTGGGCCCTGAGCCGCGTGTTGGGGCAGTTGGCGTGCAGCCAGTCCATCGTCGGCTTCAGCGCCGAGCGGACCGCGTCGCCCTCTTCATAGGCCCCGTAGCCGACGCCGTCCATGATCACCAACACCAGGGGCCCGCGACGGCCCTTGAACCACGCCGCCTTGCTCAGCTTCTCGACCATGGGGCACTCCTTGATCCCGGCATGCCGGAGAACGGGTCACTGCCAGCGCCGGCGCAGCCTGTCGGCGAAGTCCGGTAAGGTAATGCCGGGGTGGGTGACCGTCTATTGGGGGCACTGGCCGCGCACCGGCCTTGCGGGCCGGTGACAACGATCCGGCCGGTCTCTCCGCGCCAATCCA
>Ga0172371_10012332_pt1 | contig 11274 bp, 9 predicted proteins | sample Lak12m_FD_114543 | JGI IMG/M metagenome (GOLD analysis project Ga0172371, IMG submission 114543) | Freshwater microbial communities from Kabuno Bay, South-Kivu, Congo - kab_022012_12m | ecosystem: Environmental > Aquatic > Freshwater > Lake | place: Democratic Republic of the Congo: South-Kivu...
AATGCGTACGACGGGTTTGACAACGACGGGCAGAACGGCGTGGACGACGTGGGCGAACGCACGACTTGTCCTCCGTACCCGGTGCCGTTGCGCGGGATTCAGGTCAAGATCCGGGCCATCGAACCGGATTCGCGGCAGATTCGGCAGGTGAGCGTCGTGGCGGACTTCGTCCCCGAATAAGCACCGTTCGCGACGCACATATCGCCTTTCGTTCCGTGCGGAAGCGAGTCCTTTCGCGGAGCCAACGGCGACCATGTGGTGGTTGGGCCAAACGCAGACGCGAATTGCCGCCACGGGCGGATTTACTCGGCCGCCGTGCGGGATTCCCGGATGTCGCGGCGGTTCTGCTGCACCCGGGCGTCGAACCGGTTTTGCAGCGTCTGTTCGCGGTCGATCTGGGCCTCGGCATCCTTCGTCGCCTTGGCCTGAATCTCGCTCAATCGCGCGGCGGCGGTGCGCAGTTCCTTCAGGGTGAGACTGCTCCGCGGCGCCCGTTGCAGCGTCGTCTCGATCTTATCGGCCAAGGCCTTGGCCTCTTCCGACGTCTTTTCCGCCGCCAGTTCCAGCTGGCCGCCAACTTGCTGCGACCGGTCACGCAGGAACGCCAGTTGTTGCTTCCACGATGCCTCCAGCTTCTGGTCGGTCTGACTTGGGGGCAGCTTGGCCATCTGCTCGACCACGCGGGACAATTCGTCCACCGAACGCGCGACGTCGCCCAGGTTCGCCTCCTGCAACTGGCTGTCCACCAGTTCCGCGGCGGCGCACAGGACCTGTTGCCGGCGCTGCTCGGGCGATGTGAACGGCACCTGGGCCAGGTCGTCCAGCGCCAGCTGCTGTTCGTTCAGGAAGCGGACCAGCAAGGACGCCTTGTCCGCCGGGCCCAGCGACCAGGCTGTCAGGACATTGTCTTCGCCCAGGTAATTGCACTCGAACTTGACGTGCAGCAAGCCATCTACCCCTTGGGCCTCCAGATCGTTCAACGTCGCCAGGGCGGACGGAACGCCGGGTTGCGGTCCTGCCGCGGCGGATGCGGTGCCATCGAGCAAGCGTTTCCGTTCGGCCTGCAGATCGACGCCATGCCGGAGCATGCCCCGCATATCCTGCAGATAGCGGGCCTTGACGTCCTGCGACTGGACATAGCCGACTTGGCCGAAGGCGAGCAATGGGGCCGCGACCGTAGACAGCATACGCGTCGTCGCACTGGCCCGCCGGGGCTTGGCTCCCGAGTCGATTTCCAGGATGACCACGTGCCGGGCGCAGAGTGCGTCCCAGGTGTTCTTCACGGACTCCCGCCCCTTGTCTTGGCTCAACCGCTGCAGATTGTGCAGAATCCGATACAGCGTGTCCAATCCCGTGTTGTCTGACATCCCGCCGTCCAGGATCAGCGGCCGCTCGCCCGAACCCTGGGTCCGGATTTCGATCGGGTTGAAGCCGAAGGGGAAATTCGCGGACATGCCGACCGCTTGCCCCAATTCGATCGCTCGGCCCGCCTCCCAATCTACCAGCGAATGCGGTTCGCGGTCCGGATTGCCGGCCGAGCGGACCAGTTCGTCGGGGATCGCCGGGAACCCGATCACGCACCGCGTGCCCTGCAGGACTTCGCAGGCGTTGAACGCGACCAGCGGATGACGAATCCAATCGAACTGGGGAGGATTCTGGCCCATCGCATAGCCCGTTTGGTCATTGCTCTGGCGCCAGCCGAAACGCTGTTTCCAGAACGCCCGCAGGCTCTCTCCGCGGGACAGGTTGGGCATCCAGACGCCGCGCAGCACGGGGGCCATGAAATCGGTGCACAGATCGTCCATCAGCCCCGACTGTACGACCCACGCGGGGTCTTGGGGCTGCGGTTGGCCGTGAACCAGCCGTTGGCAGATCTCCTCCGTCTGCTCCCAAGCCCGCAGCCGGCGCTGCACATCCCTCGACTCGCTGTCGGCAGCGGTCGGGTGCAGTTCCTGGTATCGGACATGGGAAGCCTGGGCCGCGCGGTCCATCCGCATCAGGAGTTCGCTTTTGATCGAATTCAGCAGTTCGGGGCGCGGTTCGGGTAACTCGCCGCCCTGCCGCTGGACGAACTGGGCGGTGGCCAGACTGCCCCCGGAGACCGAACTGATCAAGGCCACGTGCCGGGCCCAATGGTCACCCTCCCGGGCTCCACAGGGCGTCCGCGCCAAGGCTTCCATGGCCAGGCCTGCGAAGATCGCGGCCCGGGAACCGCCGCCGCTGGCCGCGACCAGCAGGACGGGTTCGCCCTCCGGAATCGATCGGATGCGTTGTCCGAAGGCTGCGTACCAGGCCTCGGCGGCCGTGTCGCCGCCCCCAGCGCTCGACGCTGCCGCCTGCGGCACGGCGGAGGCGGGCCAGGTGTCCGGGGCGGTGGTTCTGGTCAGCACCAGCCCCGCCAGCAACAGCAGGATCGCCACGACTCGGACGGGATATCGCGTCCGGTTGTCACAGGTATCGAGAAACGACCCCACGATGATGAGCAGCGCGCACAGTTCGAGCACCGCCCAGATCGTGTACAGCCGGTACGAGATCACGCGTTCCGTCCCATACCCGCCGGCCAGGATCCACACCAGTTCGCCGCCGACGCTGACCACGACCAGCCAGCCAAGCGTTCTTCCCAAGGCTTCAATCAAGGACTGCACGCCAGTCCGCGCGCGGCAGGCGTTGACCAGACCGAGCCATGCGGCAACCAGCAGGAGCAGCACGGCCGCCCCCTGCAGCGCCGCCCCGGACAAACAGTAGAACCAGCCGCTGTCCGCGGGGACGAGGACGAACAGCAGCACGGCCACCAGCGCCAATCCGCCGGCGACTTGGTAGCGCCGCTGGACGGTCAGCTTGGCGTTCAGGCGAACCAGCCACGAGCAAGCCCAAGCCACTCCGTGCCCAACGAAGGTCAGGGCCAACCCCATCAGCCCCAGCAAGAACGCCGACAAAACCAACCCTTCCCGCTCGCCCATCGCCAGCAACAGCAGCAGGCCGAGGAGGGTTACGACCAGCATCGACACCGCCGCGGGCCAGTGGTTTTGAAAAGCCCGGGGCGTCAGCCCTCGCCCCTGCTCCGAAAACCAGGAGGGGGGAACGACGTACAGAATCGAAGCCAAGGCGAACAGCGCGACGCAGTCCAGATAGAGAATGAAGCCCAGGAACAGGAGCAGACTCTGCATCGCCTGGCCTCGATCAACCGCTTGCCACAGGCTTTCCCACTCGAACTCGACTTGCAGGAAGATGGCCGCGACTTGGGGGATCATCAGGATGGCCACCGCCGCACCGACGCCGGTCCAGAACAGCAGGTCGGTCTCGACCGACGCCAGAATCAATCGCAGCCGGTTGGCGATCACGCCTCGTTTCAGTTCCGTCGCGCCTGTGGTATGCATATTTTCTCCCTGCTTCGCGAGTGCTTCGTTGATCAAGGATAGGCCGTGTGACGTTCCCGGGCGATTCTTGCCCTGGAAAAAGTTAGAATCGGAACATGCGCCGGTTGTTCCGAGAAGGAGAGTCATTATGCAACTGAGCTTATTTTCCGTCAGTTACGCAGGGCTGTGGGGCCAGCAGCGGTTGGAGCCCGTGGCGTTTATCGAGCGGGCCGCGAAGCTGGGCTATCCGGCCGTCATGCTGATGGGCAAGCGGCCGCACCTTTCGCCGCTGGACGCCGACGAGCAGACCGTGGCGGCGATTCAGGCGGCGTTGACACAGCACGGGGTGGAATGCGCCGCGATTGCCGGGTATACCGACTTTTCCGGGAGTGGGCCCAGCGAAGTGCCGTTCCTGGAAATGCAGCTTGCCTACGTCGAGGCGTTGGCCCGCCTCGCCCAGCGGTTGCACGCACCGATTGTCCGCGTGTTTACGGCCTATGAGAGCGACGGCCTCAGCCCGCACGCGATCTGGGATCGGACGGCGCGGGCGCTTCGCGAAGCCTGCGATCGCGCGGCCGCTTACGGCGTCACGATCGCCGTACAGAACCATCACGACATCGCGGTGCACAGCGACGCCCTGTTCGAGTTGCTGGCGGACATCGACCGGCCGAACTGCAAGCTGGGCTTCGATGCCTGGTCGCCGGCCCTCCGCGGCGAGGAGTTGTACGCGGCGGCGGTGCGGATGGCTCCGCACACGGCGATCACCACCAACGCGGATTATGTGCGACTGCCGCGATTCCGCTACCAACCCGACGTGGTCAATTACGAGCGTGTCCAGCCCGATCTGGTGCGTGCGGTCCGGTTCGGCGAGGGCTGCATCGACTATCGGGCCTTCTTCCAGGGCCTGCGGGACGGCGGCTTCGCCGGCTGGGCCAATTACGAGATGTGTTCGCCCCTCCGCGGCGGCGGGTCGGCGGAGAACCTGGACGCCTTCGCCGCCGGGTATGTCCGCTGGATGCACGAGAACGTGCGGCCGCCAGCCGGGGGTTGAGTGGCGCATGCTCACTGTGCCCGCCGGCCCCGTGCCGAATGGCACGAGGTTAAGCGGCAGAGCCGCTGATCGTAACCCGACGCGTAAGCGAGGATGAATCGCTTTCCTGCCACGTTCCTCGCTGACGCGTCGGGTTACAATGGCGGCAAAGCAGCCAGCACGCTTAACCTCGTGCCATTCGGCACGGGTCCGGCGGGGCAACGCCGTGACGGAAATGCGCAACTTCGAAGGCCGCCGCGGCGGGCGCTACCCGGCCTTGCGGATTTGCGGCGTGGCGTTCCGCGGCACACGGTCCCAATGCGGGCCATGCAACAGCGGCGCGCGGCGTACGGCGGTTTCGGGTTCGTGGATCCGCTGCAGAATCCGCTCGGCGGCCGCCAGCGCGTCGCGGCCGTGCTGGCCGGTGACTTGCGGTTGCTGGCCGGAACGGATGCTGATCACAAAGTCGTATTGCTCGTCCAGAATCGCGTTCCGCTTGTCGGGCTGCAGGTCTTCCACGAGCAGCAAGTCGCTGAACAGCCGCGGCTGCAGTTGGCGGCGCTGTTCGGCGGACATCTGGGCGACGTCGATCTCGCGGCGGCGGACCTGCTCGCTGGGCCGAACCAGTTTGACGCTGCCCGTGGCGAAATCGATTCCGGCAAAGCCCTGCTCCCCGTAGATCTGCATGCTGCGTTGAGGCTGATAGCTGGTGCGCGACGCATTGAGCGAGGCGACGCAGCCGTTGGCAAACCGCAGATGCGCGTGGGCCATGTCTTCGTGCGGGCCCAGGACGACGGCGCCCACCGCGTCCACCTCGACCAACTCGCTGCCCGCCAGGGCCAGGACCAGGTCGAGGTCGTGGATCATCAGGTCCAGGACCACGCCCACGTCGACCGAGCGGCCGGTGTACCCGCTGGCCCGCACGGCCTCGATGTACCGCGGCGCGGACACCTGGCTGGCGGCGGTAAAGGCTGGGTTGAATCGCTCGACATGGCCGACTTGGAGCACCAGGTTCCGGGCGCGCGCCGCGCGGACCAACGCGTCGGCCTCGGCCACCGTCGCCGTCAGCGGCTTTTCGACCAGCAGGTGGATGCCGGCTTCGGCCAGTTCCATGCCGATCCAATAGTGGTCGCGCGTCGGCGCGGCGACGATGGCGGCGTCGATCCGTCCCAGCAGAGGCCGATGGTCTGCGTACGTCTCGACCTGAAATTCCTCGGCGATCCGCTGGCGGGCTGCCGGAAAGGGATCGCAGACGCCCACCAACTCGACATCGTCGATCGACCGCAGGAGCCGGGTGTGAATGGTCCCCAAGTGCCCGCCGCCGATGACGCCCATCCGCAGTTTACGACCGCTCATGAACATGCCTCGCGAGAATTGACTGGCCTACGCCGCTTTGCGCCGCTCCCGCGCCCGGCCGAAGCGGCCTTCCTGCTGTTCCTGGAGGAAGCTGAGCAGGTGATTGACCGGCGGAACCAGGTGGCCCTGGGTCCGCAGGATCTCGCACGCCTGATCCAAACCGACTTTGGCGCGGAACAGCAGGCGATGGGCTTCGGACAGCGCTTCGACGTATTCCGGAGGAAAGTTATTTCGCCGCAAGGCCACTACATTCACGCAGCGGGGCCGGGAGGGATTGCCCTCGATCAGCATGTACGGCGGCACATCGTGCAGCACGCGGCTCAGCCCGCCGATAAAGGCGTAGCTGCCGATGGTGGTGAATTGGTGTACGCCCACGTTGCCGGACAGCGTGGCGTGGTGGTGGATGCGGACATGCCCGGCGAGCAGGGTGCCGTTGGCAATCACGACTCGGTCCCCCAGCACGCAATCGTGAGCGACGTGGCAGCAGGCCATCAGGAAGCAGTCGTGGCCGATGCTCGTCACGCCGGCTTCCTTTTCCGTCGCCCGATTGACCGTCACGGCCTCGCGAAATACGTTTCCGTCGCCGATGACGACTTGCGTGTCGCCGCCGCAGTAACTCAGGTCCTGCGGTTCGCCGCCGATGACGGCCCCAGGGTAGAACTTGTTCTCTTCGCCGATGGTGACGCGGCCCAGGATCGAGACGTTGGCGAGCAGTTGGCTGCCGCGGCCGATGCGGACCTGGGGGCCGACGTAGCAGAAGGGGCCGATTTCGACGTCGGCGCCGATTTCGGCCCGGGGGTCCACGTCCGCGAATTGGGAAATCTTGGTTGCCATAGTCGCCTCAACCTCCTTGCGTCCGGCGGCAAATCGTGGCCACCGGCAGGCCGGCTTCGGCTAAGCCGTTCGCGCCAAGCCGTCCCGCGCCGCCTCGGCCAGCAGTTGGGACACCAGTTCCGCGTTCAAGCGATGGCCGCTGCAATAGGCGACGAAATGCCCGGCCAGATCGTAGCCCGCCAGGGCCAAGTCGCCGACCAGGTCCAAGGTCTTGTGACGCACGCATTCATCGGGAAACCGCAGGGGATTGTCGATCGGCCCGCGGCCATCGAACACGAGCAGATCTTGGCACGTGACCCGCGCGCCCAGTCCCTGGGCGCGCAGCCAAGCCGCTTCTTCTTCCAGGATGAAAGTCCTGGCCGAGGACAATTCGCGGCGGAACGATTCGGGGGTGACCGGCAGCGTCAGCGACTGCCGCCGAATCGGGCCCGTCGAACCGTAATCGATATGGCACTCGACGATCATCTCCCGCCCCGCCGCCGGGAGAGCAGCCACCCAGCAGTGCTCATCGCCGACCCGCAACGAACGGCGAACGGTCAGCAATTGACGAGCCGCCGGTTGGAGCCTGATGCCCGCGGCATCCAAGGCCGCCACGAACGGCTGGCTGGAGCCATCGCACCCCGGCATTTCCGGGTTGTCGACATGGACCTCGCAATTGTCGATCCGCAGCCCGGCCAGCGCCGCCAGGATATGTTCCACCATGTCGACGCGGACGCCGCCGTCGCGCAACGACGTCCGCCGTGGCACCTCCACGCGATACCGCACCACCGCTGGAATCCGGCGGCCCGGCCCGACATCCGTACGGCAAAACACGATCCCCGTGTCAGGAGGCGCGGGCCGGAATTCCACGCGGACGTCCTGTCCGCTCCAGTACCCGAAGCCTTCCACACGGGCGACGCCCGCGAGCGTTCGCTGTTGGCGTGAGAAGCTGATCAAGGGAAGCCCATCTGCGCAAGCGTGGTCAGGAGAAAGAGGCGATCGCCCGGAGCGAATCAGCGCCGGGGAAGCGGCGGAGCGACCGCGGGGGTGGCGGTCGTGGCCGTCGGCGCCGCAGCCGGCGTGCCCCGGTTCAGCGTGTCCAGGATCAAGTCCGTGATGTTCAAGCGATTCTGGTAGATCACGAACTTGTTGATCCCCTGCATGATCGATTCCCGCTTGCTGGGATCCATCTCTTCCGCGCTGTACCGCAGGACCAGACCGATGCGATTGCGGGTCGCAAAATCGGCGACCGCCGCCTCGACTTCCTTGTACACGTTGAAGTAGACCTTGGCTTCCCGCTCCATGAACTCCTTCTGCCGCTTGGCGCTGTCCAGTTGGAACTCGACCCGCAGCCGCGCGATATTCTCCTCGGCATCCTTGTATTCCCGGGTGCCCGGCTTGAACTGGTTCAGCTTTTCCGATTCCGTCCGCAACTGGTTCTGCTGTTGCGTCACGACTTCTTTGTAGGCGTCGATGTCTTTCTTGATGTCTTCGATCTGCTGTTGAAAGCGGACGTGGTTCTTGAAGATATACGGCACGTCGATCACGGCCACAGCCGTTCCGCTCGTCTGACCGTAAGCGGGATTCGCGGCCAGCCCGCAAGCCAAGAGAGCAGCCGCCAGGGCGGCGGAGCAAAGCGAGGTCTTCACGTTCAGCACTCCTTGCGTAGAAAAGGTCTTCCATGACGGACGGCGACCATCGCGGGGATTTCGCCGCCCACGCTCACGGCCGCACCGCGGCCGGCTGCCAAAGGCGTCCAAGCGGGCGGTATTGTGCGCAAGTCCGCCGAGCAGGTAAAGAGCAAAACAGCCCCAATTCGCCTTGCGTTTTCAAATTAATTCGGTTTTGACACCAGGCTGGAGACTCGCTATCCTTGGGCCTCAAACCGGGCCCCTCAGGGACGACGGGCCCGCCCCCAACCTGCCGCCCCCGGCGATCCGCGTCCGGAGTCCCGGTCTCCGCGCATCCCGGCCGGCGGTTTCCTGCCCCGACGCACAAGGAGGTGCTTCTGTGCCCAGTTGCTCCGCCGCCATCCCCCGCCCCAGCGTCTTGATCGTCGATCGCTCGGAAGACTCGCGCGAAGTCTTGCGTACGGTTCTGGAAAAACGCGGTGTCCGCACCTGGGAAGCCACCGAGGCCCAGCAGGGCGTGGAACTGGCACGCCGGCATCATCCGCAGGTCATCGTCCTGGACCTGGATGCGGGGGACGCCGAACAAGACGAGATCCGAAACCAGTATCAGGCGGAGTCGAACGAACACGCCGCCTACCTGGTGGTCATCGGCCGTTCCCAATCCTACGAACAAATCCTGCCCAAAGACCGAATCCTCGCCAAACCCTATCATTACGCGCCCCTGGTGCGTACAATCGAGACACTGCTCAGTTCCCTCGCGGGTCCGTAGCCGCGACGGCAGCAGCCGGGGCAGGTGAAGCAGGTGGGGCGGGGTCATGGCGTGTTTGTTCGTCATTCAAGGTCGGGATCAGGGCAAACGCTTTGAATTGGAAGCGTCCCTGACCGGCGTCGGCCGGGAGGCCACCAACGCCATCCGCCTGCATGACGTCGAGGTCTCGCGGCGTCACGCCCAAGTCGCGCACGAGGAAGGTCAGTTTCAGCTGATCGATCTGGGCAGCTCCAACGGCACGTTTGTCAACGAGCAGCGCGTCGACCGGCATGTCCTGCAGAGCGGCGACCGCGTCCAGGTCGGCCGCACCCTGCTGATCTTCACCGGCAACGAGGACCGGTCGTCGGTGGACCTGGCGGCCGAAGTCGACATCGTCCAGCCCGGGCCGGCCGCCGAGGGCTCCCGGATCGTCTCCTCGATCAGCCGCGAGCAGGGCCGGCAGATCTTCTCGGACGCGGAGCTGTCGGCCAGTCCCTGGCTGGCCCGGGCCCGCAGCAATCTGCAGATCATGTACCGCACGGCCCTGGCGGTCAGCCATACGCTGGACATCGACCAGCTGCTGCAGCGCATCATGGAGCTGATCTTCGAGTGGGTCGAGGCGGATCGCGGCTGCGTCATGCTGCTGGATTGGGAATCGGGCGAGGCGATTCCCAAGGTCTTCCGCAGCCGGCGCGAGACCCGCAGCAGCGAACGCTTGCGGATCAGCCAGACCATCTTGGACTACGTCCTGGAGCACCGCGAAGGCGTGCTGACCAGCGACGCCCGCGAGGATGAGCGCTGGGATCCCGCCGCCAGCATCCTGAAGCTGGGCGTGCGGGAGGCGATCTGCGTGCCCATGCAGGGCCGCTATGGCATGGTCGGCGTGATCTACATCGATACCTACACGCCGCCCGGCCAGGTCGTGCAGAACCGGCACGTCAACCGCTTTTCCGAGGAGCACCTCAAGCTGATGGTGGCCATCGGGCATCAAGCGGCTCTGGCGGTCGAGGACACGTCGTACTACTCGGCCCTCGTCCAGGCGGAACGGCTGGCCGCCGTCGGCCAGACCATCGCGACACTGTCGCACCACGTCAAGAACATCCTGCAGGGGATCCGCGGCGGCAGCTACCTGATCGAAGAGGGCCTGAAGAACACCGACACCGACCTGATTCGCAAGGGCTGGAATATCGTCGACAAGAACCAGGAGAAGATCTCCAACCTGGTCATGGACATGCTGACGTTCAGCAAGGAGCGGCAGCCGGAACGCATCCCGGCCCAGCTGAACGAGGTAACCGGCGAGGTGGTGGAGCTGATGCAGACGCGGGCTACGACCGCCAACGTCAGCTTGCGGTGGCTGCCGGACACCGGGATGCCCGTGCTGCAGTTCGACCCCGACGCCCTGCATCGGGCCATCCTGAATGTCGTGGGCAACGCCATCGATGCCTGCGAAAAAACGTCCGGCGGCTGCGTGACCGTCGCCACCCAGTACGTGGCGGACGCGGCGCTGGCTCGGATCACCGTCGAGGACAACGGCGAAGGCATCGCGGCCGAGCATCTCCAGAAGATCTTCTCGCTGTTCGAATCCAGCAAAGGCAGCCGCGGCACGGGGCTGGGCCTGCCCGTCAGCCAGAAGATCCTCCGGGAGCATGGCGGCGACATCCACGTAACCAGTACGCCTGAAGTGGGCAGCCGATTCACCCTGGAGTTCCCCGCGATCACGGTCAAGCCGGAGGAAGCGCCGCTCGAGGCGGCGGCCTGGAGACCTTGGCGGGAGCCCCGCCGCCCGACCGGGGCGACGATCGACTGGACGAAGTCACGCAAGCCCTGCCGCCCGCCAACGAGAGAAGCTAGGACCGCGCCCCATGTTGGATCGCCACGATCGCGAAAAATTCGCCACGATCTATCGCCTGTTAGCCGACGTCCTGGAGCACGAGGCCCGCGCCGACCGCAACGATGACGCCATGTCCTATCGCCTGGGCGATCTGGCCGCCCGGGTGTTCATGGGCGCCCCGGTCGAACCTCCCGACGAGGTGCTCGAGACCGCCGTCCAGGTGCTCCGGACCGGCGGCCCTGACGAACGTCAGCAACTGGCGGTACGGCTCCGGGGGCATGCCGAACAGCTGGAGCGCGAATCCAAAGGCGCCAGCCACCAAAACTGACAAGGCTGGGAGGATTGGTTAAGATACACGCCATGCCTCGCTCCAACCGATGCGATCCAGGCGGGGCGAGTGAATCGGGGGGGCGCCCGACGGGAACGCGGATTGGCTGGCGCCTTGGGGTTGCATCCGTCGCAACGCTGTCAGCCGCGCGCATCGGCGAGGCGGAGCTTGCGACTCAAGT
>Ga0172371_10012333_pt1 | contig 11273 bp, 13 predicted proteins | sample Lak12m_FD_114543 | JGI IMG/M metagenome (GOLD analysis project Ga0172371, IMG submission 114543) | Freshwater microbial communities from Kabuno Bay, South-Kivu, Congo - kab_022012_12m | ecosystem: Environmental > Aquatic > Freshwater > Lake | place: Democratic Republic of the Congo: South-Kivu...
AAGATCTTTTTTTATTTCTTAACAAAAAAAATGGCTTTAATCGGCTATTTTAAAAATTTTAATTTCATTACTGATTAAATTATATCATTCGCGCGGGATATGAAGAACGATTATTTTTATTCTTCTTGCGGCGGCATTTCGCGAGCAGTGGCTTTCTTCTTGAAATTGCTGTAAAGATAAGAAACTTTGGGATTATTTTTTTGTAATCGCCGAGCAACATGTTCTATCGCCTCTTCTTCGTTTTTCGCCGTAGTCCATTCGCGAAACGACTGTCCGGAAACATTACTTACAACCAAAAATCGGCGGAGTGGCGTTTCTGCTTCGTGCATTAATGTTGTTTCTAGGGATTCACCGCGATGCATAAAAAACAATAAATTATTCGCAGGGGTGGAGGGAATCGAACCCCCGACTATGGTTTTGGAGACCATCGTTATGCCGCTTAACTACACCCCCAGAGACAGAATGTCTAATTAATCTAATTGTTCTAATTATTCTAAACAATGACCAAACCCCAATGTCCCAATTTCTAAAAAATTTAGTTATTGAAATTTACTTAGGTTAATTAGGTCAATTAGAATAATTAGTATAATTTTACTTTTTCGCTTCTTTATGCGCGGTATGCTTGCGGCAATGACGGCAATATTTTGATAGTTCCAATTTTTTCGCTTGCGGATCGCGCTTATTCCGACGAGTGAAATAATTAATGTTTTTACATTCCCCGCATTTTAAACGCACTAAAGTTTTTTGAGGCATGTTGCAAATTTAAAAATTAAAATGAAAAATTAAAAATATCTTGAGCCCACGAGCGGACTTGAACCGCTGACCTACTCCTTACCATGGAGTTGCTCTACCACTGAGCTACATGGGCAAGAAATAGCTCAAAGTTCAAAATTAAAAGTTACAACGCAAAGACTAAAAATTTATAACTAAAAACTTTAGACTTTGAATGCAACTTTGCACTTTTAACTTAATTTTGGTGGGGAGAGCAGGGTTCGAACCTGCGTAGCCCGAAGGCGACAGTTTTACAGACTGTTGCGATTGACCACTCCGCCATCTCCCCGAGGTTTAGTTAAAAGTTTAAAGTGCAAAGTTCAAAGTTGAGTTCAAGGTTAAAAATTAATTTGAAATTTTAAACTTTAAACTGTAACTTTGCACTTTGAATTTTGAAGTTTAAATTAATCTTTGAGCCGCCCGTCGGATTTGAACCGACAACCTCTAGTTTACCCGCCTGCCTACGCCTGAGCCTGAGGTCGGATTTGAACCGACGACCTACTGTTTACAAAACAGTTGCTCTGCCACTGAGCTACTCAGGCTAAGGCGATGGCGGGCAGGCAAAACCATTGCTCTACCATTAAAGCTAGGGCGGCAAAATCCTTCATTATTCCTGATTCCTGATTCCTGATTCCCTATTCCCCGCTCTCTTCTGCTTTTCTAAAAGTTCCACATACTGATAATTCCCCGGATACTCTCGCGCTAAATCTTCATAGACCTTGAGTGCGGCTGCCGCATTATTTTGATGGCGATACATTTTAGCCAGTTCAAGGTAAAAATATTCCTTGGCTTTGTTGTTTTTGAGCGCGCGATAATAAATTTTCTCCGCCTCTTTAATTCTCCCTTCTTCGGTATAGGCTAAACCTAATTTTTTGTAAACATCAATTTCGTCAATTCCGCGCTTTAAAGCCTCGCGAAAAGAATTCTCCGCGTCCGAAAAATTATTTTGCGAAAAATAAAGATTCCCCAATATTTTGTAAACTTGGGCGTTTTTGGAATTGCGGCGAATAATCGTAAAACAAATTTTTTCCGCTTCTTGAAAACTTTTTAGCTTAACATAATCTTCCGCCTCGCGCAATAATTCTTCCAAATCCAATCGCGCTTTTTCCTTGCGCTCTTTCCGCTTGGCCAATGGTTTAAAGGATGTTTCTCGTTTCAATTTAATTTCACCGTCAGCGAGCAAACCGCTCTCTGGTTTTGGCTTCATCGCTTCCTTTTCCAAAGCAGCGGCAGAAATTTGCGCCATCTTTTTTTCGCGCTTTTCTTTTCTTTTTTCCCTCGCGATTTTAATCTTTTGCCCCAAAAACAAAATCCCCCTTCGCGCTAGATGAAAACTAAAACTCGCGATTTGCCGCGATTTTTTTCCTATTTCAGCAATCGCGATCAGGCTATGGCGAGGAATTTTTCTGAAGACCGCCCCCGTCTTCTGGCGCAAAGACAAAGAACCAGCCGGCATCTCAATCTTTAATTCTCGCGCCTCGGGAATCTTCCGTCCCAAAACCACGATAATTCCCGCCAGCCCTAAAACAATCGCTAGTTGAGGAATAATTTCATAAATCATTAATCTAAAATTTAAAGAGAATTGTTTTAATTTTAATTTTCCGACAAAAGATTAAACCGCTGCTTCAATTTCAGCGCCGTCTTTTTTTAAACGCACTTTTATTTTTCTCTCTAAAAGATTGCGGCCGATAACAATCCCTTCGCCCGCGGAGACGCGAACCGTTTCATTTAATTGGGGCATATTTTTGGCTAAATCTTCATACATTGTCGCCTCATAAGCAAGGCAGCATTTGAGCCTGCCGCAAAGTCCGGAATTTTTTTCACTTCCTTTATGCGTCATTTCCTGCGCTCTCGCCATATCCGTGGTCACGCTTTTTAATTCTCCCAAGAAACGGCTGCAGCAAATTTCACGGCCGCACATGCCATAGCCGCCGCTGACGCGCGCGCTGTCGCGCGAGCCAACTTGCTGGAGGCGAATTGATTTTTGAAAATGGCGAGTTAAATCTTTCAAAAGATCGCGGAAATCTATCCGGCCTTCGGCAATAAAAGCAAAAGTCACGCGGCCGCCGTCAAAAGAAAAATGCACGTCAACAAGCTTCATTTCTAAATGATATTGGCGCGTCTTTTCTTGCACGATCTTGCGAGCCTCTTCTTTTTTTTCCGCGTAATATTCCTCTTTTTCCAAATCCGCGGCCATTGCTTTGCGCAAAATAGACGGAATTGCCAAGACGATCGCCTCTTCCGCTTGCTCTAAAACATAAATTACTTTGCCAATTTCCAAGCCTTGGTCGGTCTCCACGACAACCGCTTCATTTTCTTTTAATTTTAAATCGCGCGGATTAAACTCCTGCGCCGCCTCCCAAGATTTGATTTTGACGCCAACCAATTGCATAATTTTGAAAACGCGACTTGCGCGATCCTAGATTTCCAATTTCACAAAACCGCCGATTTCAATCTTTTCCCCTAATTTTAAAACTTTTTCGGAAAGCAATGTTTGCACGGTAATTTCCGGATTTTGAAAAAATGGCTGCGTCAATAAAGAAAATTCTTCGCGATATTTTTTTAGTTTTCCCGCGATAATTTTTTCGCGAATCGCAGCTGGTTTTTTTTCCGCGGGAAGACTGGCCAAAATGATTTCTTTTTCTTTCTCAATTTTTTCTTCCGGAACATCTTCTGGTTTAACATAAAGCGCGCCGCAAGCCAAAACTTGCATCGCGAGAGCCCGCGCCAATTCTTGAAATTCCTTGTTGCGGCTGACAAAATCAGTTTCGCAATATAGTTTCAAAAGACAAGCAATCTTGCCGTTATTATGCACGTAACAACCGACAAAACCTTCGCCCGCTCTCCGTTCTTGCTTTTCCGCGGCGATTTTTTGACCCTTCTTTCTTAAAATCTTAACCGCCTCTTCTTGTTCGCCTTCTGCTTCGGCAAGCGCTTTTTTGCAATCCATCATTCCCGCCCCAGTCGCTTGTCTTAATTTTTTGATTAAATCAATAGTAATTTTCATTGTTAATAATTTTAATTTATTTCAGATTTTATGTTTTAATTTTTGGCGGCTGACTTTTCTGGCCTTCTACGATTGCCGCGCTTATTTTGTCGCAAACAAACTTAATCCCGCGAATCGCGTCGTCATTGCCTGGAATGGGATAATCAACGAGTTCTGGATTGCTATTGCTGTCCACGAGCGCGATAATCGGGACTTTCTTTTTGCGCGCCTCGGCAATCGCGTTTTTCTCGGTCATAATATCAATGACAAAAATCGCTTGCGGCATTTTATCCAAAGACTTTAAGCCGCCTACAACCGCGTCTAGCTTTTTCTTTTCGCGAGAAAGCGCGAGACGTTCTTTCTTGGTGTATTTTTCCCAATCGCCCGCTTTCTCTTCTTTTTCCAATGTTCTTAAGCGATTGATTTTTTTTTGAATCACGTCAAAATTGGTGAAAGTGCCGCCCAGCCAGCGCTTGGTCGCGTAAGGCATTTTTGCTTGAATCGCGCTTTCCGCCACTGCTCCTTGAGCTTGTTTTTTGCTGCCTAAAAACAAAATTTGTCCAGCCCCAGAGCCAATCGTCCGGCCGAAATCCATGGCTTCTTTTAATTTCTTTTCGGTTTGTTGCAAATCCAAAATCGCGATTCCATTGCGCATCATAAAAATGTAAGGATCCATTTTAGGATGCCTTTTCGCTTTTTGGTGGCCAAAATGCAGTCCAGCCTCCAACATTTGAATAATCAAATTTTCTTTTTCCATAAATCATTATCTGCTATTAAAAAATTAAGTGATTCTTAAGCCTCATTATAGCATATAAAAAAAATTAAGCAAGGTATTGCCATCGCGAGAAAGCCGCCCCAAAGCGGCTGACGAAGCAATCGCCACACAGTAAAATCGGATTTTCTCTTGCTTAAATCTATTTTTTATAATATACTGATTGCAACTTAACTAAAGAATTTTATGAAAGAAAAAATTCATCCCAAATACGGCAAATCAACCGCGACTTGCTCTTGCGGCAATACTTTTAAAACTGGATCCGTTGAACCCGAAATCCAAATAGAAATTTGTTCGTCTTGTCATCCTTTTTATACCGGCAAAAAAAAACTTGTTGACGAGGCTGGACGGGTTGAACGTTTCGCAAAAATTTTAGCAAAAACGGAAAATCTGAACAAGAAAAATAAAAAGAAGAAAAAATCTCAAATTATCAAAAAATCTCCGGCAAAAAAAGTTAAAAAAAGCAAAGCTTAAAATTTATTAAATTTGGCTTGGAATATTTTAAGCCGAATTTTGTTATTATATGAAAGAAAAAGTTAATAAAATTCGCCAAGAAGTAAAAACGATCGCGAAAGAATTGAGCCAACCAGAAATTGCTAGTCATCCAGAAAAAATGGCCACGCTCTCTAAAAAGAACGCTTTTTTGACTGATATTTTAGAAAATTACGCGCAGTATTCAAAGATTAAACAAGAAATAAAAAACACGGCCACCCTGATCGCTGATCCCGAATTGAAAGAAGAAGCGGAAAAAGAATTGATTGCCTTGGAAAAACAAAAAAGGACTTTGCAAAAAGATTTGGAAAATAAGTTGCGGCCAGAAGATCCCAATGATTCCAAAGACATTATCATGGAAATTCGCGCCGGAGCCGGCGGCGATGAAGCCGGACTTTTCTCTGCCAATCTTTTTCGCATGTACTTCCGCTATGCTGAAAAAAACGATTGGCAAATTAATCTCCTAAATTCCAGCCGAACCGGCATTGGCGGCTTTAAGGAAATTGTTTTTGAAATTAATGGAACCGAAGTTTTCAAAAATCTAAAATACGAAAGCGGAGTCCATCGCGTCCAAAGGATTCCAGAAACGGAAAAATTAGGCCGCGTTCATACTTCCACGGTTTCGGTCGCGGTCCTGCCCCAAGCCGAAGAAGTAGAATTAAAAATCAAGCCCGAAGATTTGAGAATTGATGTTTTCCGCTCCTCTGGTCCGGGCGGCCAAAGCGTCAATACCACGGACTCGGCCGTGCGCGTTACCTATCTCCCGACCAATTTAGTCGTTTCCTGCCAAGACCAAAAATCCCAGCTTAAAAATAAAGAAAAAGCGCTCCAGGTTCTCCGCTCTCGCCTGCTCGCCCAACAGCAAGAAGAAGAGGCAAAAGCGCAAGGCAAGACAAGGCGCGCTCAAATCGGCGGGGCCAAGCGCGCGGAAAAAATCCGCACTTACAATTTTCCCCAAGATCGCGTTACCGATCATCGGATTAAAAAATCCTGGCACGGCATAGAGTCAATTTTGGATGGCGACCTTGATAATATTATCCAAACAACTAGAAAGAGTCTTGAGCAACAAAACGGCCAAAGTTAAAAGTTCAAAGTGTAAAGTGCAAAGTTGAATTAAAAATTTAAAATTTCAATAATCTAATTTTAAACTTTGAACTCAACTTTGAATTTTGAACTTTGAACTTTTAACTGAAACAACCTTGATAACGATTAACTGGGTCTTGTCTAAAGCCGCTGCAAAATTAAAAAATCATAAAATCCCCTCCGCTCATTTAGACGCGGAGATTTTGTTATCCTATGTTTTAGAAAAGCCCCGCGAATATTTACTTGCCCATCCTGAAAGAAAACTTAGCGCCAGCCAAAAAAAGAAATATTCCGTTCTCATCGGCCGCCGCAACAAGGGCGAACCTCTAGCTTATCTTACGCATCATCAAGAATTTTACGGCTTAGATTTTTACATTGATCAAAATACGCTCATTCCGCGGCCAGAATCAGAACTGATTATTGAAGAAATGAAAAAAATTGCGGCGCCTCGCCGGAAACTAATTATCATTGATGTTGGCACTGGTTCAGGCTGTCTGGCCGTTGCCTTGGCGCGCAACATACCACAAGCCGCTGTCTATGCTACGGACATTTCGCCCCAGGCGCTTAAAATAGCGCGACACAATGCGCGAGCGCGCCGCGTTCACGCTAAAATTAAATTTTATCGCGGCAATCTGCTTAATGCCCTACCGGCATCTTTGTGGAACACACATACGGCAATCTGTGTCATTGCCAATCTCCCCTATCTTTCAAAAAAATATCGGAAAAATTTACGCGACACAAGCTTGAAATTTGAACCGAAAAAAGCGCTTTGGGGCGGTTATGATGGCTTAAAGTATTATCGCAAACTTTTCACCCAAATCCATCAACAGGTTACCCGTTACTCGTTACCCGTTACAATTATTGCAGAAATCAACCCCGAACAAATCTTGTTGCTTCAAAAAATAATTTACCGCTTTTTTCCAAAAGCAAAAATTAAAACAAAAAAAGACCTCTCCGGCCTTGAAAGGGTTTTAAGTATTAAAATTTAATGCGCTTTTAATAACTCACGCTTCTCTCCGGCGGCACAACTTCAATCCAAATCGTCCCCGGATCAAATTCAATTTCTTTCCAATCAGTGGTGTAAAAACGGGTGCGGTCTTCGCGGTAATTCTTTTTCCAAATGCTGCTGATTGCTTCTCCGTCGCGAAAAATCAAAGCCTTGTCTCCGCCAATCGTGTGCATACCAAGCCGGCCTTTGGCCAAATCATCGTCTTTGAAAGCCGCGACCATAAATTGAACGACCACATTTTTCGCTTTAATCTGTTCTCCGTTATTTTTATCAAGATGCGGAAAGCCGCCATTGTAGCGCAAATATTGATTATTTTCACGATCATATTTCCAAACCACGGCATAACTGGGGCTGGAAAAATCAATGGAAATGTCAGCCGTATTTTCCGGCCGGCTGTCTAATGTCGCTTCGGTCTTAAAAAGCCAAGGCTTAAAATTTCCTTGATCCAACCAGCCTTTGGCATTAACGGCTTCCACTAAAAGCGCGGTTTTCGTAAAAAGATTGTGCGGCGCTGCCAGCTCATCTTTCCGCCAGAAAAAATAACCATTATAGCTTTGGTCCAGATCTCTCATTTTATATTGTTTGATCAAGCGCAAAGCATACGGATCTCCGCCGCAATGAATATAGGCAGCCCCGAGCTCTGTTGCCCAATCTAAATAATAAACGCGAGCCGAGCGCACTGGCCCGATTTCCGGCAAGTCCGCGGTTCCGGAAAACACTGCTAAAAAGCGGGTAATCCCGCCTTCAGCTAAAGCTTCGTATACAAGATTTGCGGCCGATAAACCGGATTGCGGCCGGACCACGGACAAATTTTCAATCATTACGGCCAAAGGCAATTTATTTGTTTCCGCTTCAGGCACAGTCATGCCGTCAAGCATGCGCACGCCATTCGGCAATGCATAATCTTGTCCCGCTTGTTTTTCTTGCCCGCTATTCTGCGATCTCCCATCGCTTTTATTTATTACGCTGAACGCGCCAGGCCCTGCTTGAACCAAATAGAAAATGAGCAAGCCTAACGCCGCCAAAAACAAAAAAGCAGCCGCGCTAAAAATAATTTGATGTTTGCGGCTTTTTTTGATTAAAGAGAAAAAATTGCGGAAAAATTTTGAAATTGGCATTTTAATTTTGTTTGTTTCTCCCTATCGTGATAATACCGTTAGAGCCTGAACCATAATGAAAATAAGCACCACTAGGCGCAGTCACGCCATCTTTCTGCTCTAAGGGACTAGGATAATTTTCTAGACCAAAAACAAGCATATACCATTGTCCAGAGCCGCCATAATTATTGGAATAATAGAAATAAGTGCCGCCACCCGCTGGTGTCCAATTTGGACTCGTGCCCTGTTTGGGATCAACTGGATCTTGATTTAAAAATCCTGTTAAGGTACTCGTGCCATTTCTCACCCAATAGCCGCCAGACAAACTCTGCACACTATTACACCAGCCCGAGTTTGGCGAAGTAGCAGTGCAATTACCGGAAATTGGAAAAGCGCCGTTTTTGTCATAATACAAATCCAAAGCCGTCTGCAACGCCTGAATATCGGCAATCCTTTTTGCATCTCTTGCTTTTTTACGCGCATTATTCACGGAAATAGAAACCACTGTCGCTAAAATACCAATAATCGCAATCACTACTAGAAGTTCAATGAGAGTGAAGCCCAAAGAATTTCTCTTATTAAAAGTAAACATAGGAGTTGAGGTAATGGGAAAAAATTAATGGAATAAAAGTTCTTCCAAGATTTATTCCTTGAATTATTTCATCACCTATGATATTTTATTTTGATTTTTCCTCTTTCTTCTCTTCTTTTTTCACTTCCGCATCGCTAGGAGCAGCCTCGCCGCTTTCCGGCTCTTCTTTTTTCACGCCTTCCACTTCTTCCACTTTTTCTTCTACTTTTTCTTCCAATTCGGCGAGTTCTTCTTCGCTCCGCGGCGGAGTTACGGAAGCGACCACATCTTCCGGACGCGCAAGAACTTCCACTTTATCCGGAACTTCTAAATCTTTAATGTGAATCGCGTCCTCAAAAGTTTTCAAAGAAGAGATTAAAACCGGAATAGAATGAGGCAAATCTTGCGGAAAGCAAGAAACCTCAAATTTATCAATGTTTTTAACCAAAACGCCGGATAAATCCTTAACCGCCGGCGATACGCCGCGAAATTCCAAAGGCACTTCAGCCGTAATTTTTTCGGTCATTTTCACTTCGTAAAAATCAATGTGCAGATATTCGCTGGATACGGGATCGGTTTGCGCTTCTTTGATTAAAACTTTGCGCGGTTTTTTTTCTTTTTCAATCGCGAGATCAATCAAGGCGCTTTCCCCGGCCGCGGAAAAAACTTGCTTAAAGCTTTTTTGATCAATGTTTAAAGAAATATTTTTAATTTTATGGCCGTAAACAACAGCCGGAATCATGCCCGCCTTACGCAAAATCTTCGGTTTTTCTTTTTCGTTTCTAATTTTCGCTTTCAAGTTTAATTCGGGCATAATTTTGCAACATTCACATTTTTAATTTAGCTGATTATAAGTCTCAATCACTTCATCGCAAGTTACTGGGTTAGATTTGATCACTTTCGCGAGATCTCCTTCGGTAAAGTCCGTCACCATATAAAGCGCGCTCACGCCCAAAGGATTGCTTAAAACAATGTTAATAATGGATGAACAGCAAGACGGACAAAAAATGTAAAATAAATAACGCCCCCTTTGCTCCTGAACCAATTTTAGATCTTCACCTTTATAAACAGCGTGACACAAAGGGCAATTCGGCTTAACGCCAATTCTTTGAATTAACTCCCGATCATTTTGGGACATAATATTTTTCCTCCTAAACTATATTATAATTAAAATTCACAAATAGTCAATGCTAAAATTTTCACGCGGCAGCCAAATATTATTTTCCCCTGTTAAACAATACCTTGCGATAATTAGCGTAAATGCTTGCCGAAAGACCCAAACCGATCAAAAAACTGATTAAAGCCGAGCCGCCATAGCTTAATAATGGCAAAGCAATCCCAGCCACTGGCATTAAGCCGATGTTCATTCCAATATTAATAATCACTTGGGTAAAAATTAAAATAGCAATGCCCGAGGCCAAAAAAACGCCGAATTTGTCCAAAGCGAGACGAGCGATTTTTAAAATTCGCAAAATCAAAATCGCGAATAAAGCCAAAACCGCGAGGCCGCCCAAAAGGCCAAATTCTTCCGCTGTTACCGCGAAAATAAAATCCGTATGCTGCTCCGGCAAAAATTTTAATTGGCTTTGCGAGCCATGCCCCAAACCTTTGCCCCAAATCCCGCCTGAACCCACGGCAATCACAGACTGGATCACATTATAATTCGCGCCCAAAGGATCAACGCTGGGATTCAAAAAGCTGACGATTCTTGCCTTTTGATAAGGCGCGAGAAGAAAAAGCCAAGCAGCGCCAAAAAGCAAAATTAAAAACCCCGCGGTAATTAAAATATATTTGATTTTCAATCCGGCGACAATAAGCATTCCCGCCCAAATCGCGAGCAAAATAATTGCCGCGCCTAAATCATGTTCAAAAATAACGAGGCAAACAGGCAAAAAAGCGAGTAAGGCTGAAGAAATAATCACGCTCAAGCGATGAATATTTTCTTGGCGCTTAGCCCAAAAAGCGGCCAAAGCGATTACGAGAAAAATCTTCGCGATTTCCGAAGGCTGAAAATTAAACCAGCCTAGAGAAAACCAACTCCGGCTCCCCCGCACAGCGATCCCGAAAAATAACACAGCCCCGAGCAATAATAACATCGCGAAATAAATCAAAAAAGAATAATTTTTTAAAATCCTGTAATCCATCGCGCTCAAAGAAAAAAAAAGAACCAAACCGATTAACGCGGCAATAATTTGAGTTTTGATTTTAGTCAAATTCTCGCCCGTCTCCCCCCAGGTCGCACTGTAAATTATCACAATGCCAATCAAAATCAATAAAATTAAGGGAATAAACAGCCGCCAATCAAAAGATTTAAAAAAATTGATGATGCGCATCACTTTGAACTTTTAACTTTGCACTTTGAACTATTTACGCGAGTTACGAAATACCAAAAACCTTGCTTTTTGAATAGTTTTCTTATCTTTTTCCCTTTTAAGATTAAAAATAATGCCGCCTTTAAAAAACATTTTTTGGCTTTAAAACGCGCTTTCATT
>Ga0172371_10012335_pt1 | contig 11272 bp, 9 predicted proteins | sample Lak12m_FD_114543 | JGI IMG/M metagenome (GOLD analysis project Ga0172371, IMG submission 114543) | Freshwater microbial communities from Kabuno Bay, South-Kivu, Congo - kab_022012_12m | ecosystem: Environmental > Aquatic > Freshwater > Lake | place: Democratic Republic of the Congo: South-Kivu...
AATGAATTGAGCACCGATGAGGCAAAAAAGATCATATTGCAGATCAGGGACCTGGGGGTAAGGCACCTGATTTTTTCCGGAGGGGAGCCTTTGCTCCGGGATGATCTTATTGAGCTTATACGGTTTTCTAGGGAAAACGGCATCCCCTGGGTAGATATCATTACAAACGGCGTTTTGTGCGACGATCAGGCCGCGCAAAAATTGATCAAATCAGGATTAGACCATGTGACTGTTTCATTGGACGGCCTCTCGGAGGTAAACGATACGATCAGGGGGCAAGGTTCATTCCAGAAGTCGGTTGATGCCATTGATAAATTAAATTACTACAAAGACAAAGTGAACGCCAGGCACCCTACTATCGGCATTAATTTTACTATTTTGAATAAAAATATCAATGATATGCCGGCCCTCATCGAGTTTGCCAAAAGCAAAAGATGCAATACGGTCGTGCTTCAGCCTGTCCTGGTCAGCAATATCAGTATGTCTGACCGCAAAAAAAGCATGTTATGGCCCTCATCAAAGGAGCTATCCGGCCTGGAAAAGAATATAAACGATTTGATCGCCATAAAAGCAAAGGATCGTGAATTTATCGTCTATACAGACCCCGCCATACTCAAAAGCATTCCCGGTTATTTCAAGGGTAAACGTCCGGGAAGTAATTTCAGGTGTTACGAGGCCATCAAAAGGATCGTGATAACCTGCGAAGGAAAATTATGGAGTTGCTCGGGTATATACGGTGATTTAAGGAAGGATAACCTGAAACAGCTCTGGTTTTCCCCGGAACTGCGGGGGATCAGGGGTTCTGTGAAAAAATGCCGGGCCCATTGCCTGCAGGATTGCGTATATTTTCCAATGGATATAGCCGGGCAGGTAAAAAGATTGCTTTCCGGATTGCGGGATGATCGGGACGGTGTTATTATAGGCAGACGGCTGATCTTGAGAATAGACCATTGCCTGCGTAAGTTAAGCGAAGACCTAAAATCTAATTTTATTAATTATTTCAGCTTGAAAAGCGAATTAAATAAACTGAATGCCGTCAAAAGGGAGATCTTGAAGCAATACAGCTCCCCCGGATAAACCTCAGAAGGCGACTTGTGGACTATATTAAAAAATTCGATCAAAATTTAGCCTATTATTTTTCCCGGGTTTTGAACTTGCCCCTGGCAAAACCCCTTTGGGTATATATAAGTCTGAGCCACGAATGCACCTATAACTGCCAGATGTGCGGGGTGGTCAAGATATTAAAAGGCTACCGGCTGGATATCGAAGATGTAAAGAGGGTCTTTGACGAAATGGCAACCTGGGACTGGGATTTTACCACAGTGATCACCGGAGGAGAGCCTTTCCTAAGGCAGGATATATTTGACATACTCAAATACGGGCAAAAGAAGAAATTAAAAATAGAGGTGGTCAACAACGGTTCATTGATCAACCGGGAGATCTCGGAAAAGGTCATGTTATCAGGCTTAAATAATATAGCCGTTTCCTTGGACGGCTCCAGAGAAGAGACCCATGACCTTATAAGGCAAAAGGGGGCGTTCAAAAAGGCGGTGGAAGCTATAAAGAGCCTTACCGCGGCAAAGAAAAGGATCGGAGCCGGACCCCAGATATCCGTATGGACTACTATTATGAAGGAGAATGTGGGGGAGCTTTTTGATATTATACCGTTAGTCAAGGGGTTAGGTGTAGAGTGCCTGGTTTATCATCCGGTTATTGTGGCCCAGGAGGATATGCAGAATACCTCTCCCAACGCGCGTTTTTGGCTTAAAGAAAGCGATATTAATATACTTAAAGAGCAGATTGATAAAATTGCGGATTACCATAAGAATCACGGTTTGGTGGCATTTTTACATGACCCCTATTTATGGGTCAAACATTTTAAGGGGATATTGACCACGAGGGAATGGTCATGCAACCCGTTCGCTTTTGTAAATATCGGACCTGATGGAGAGGTCAGAAGCTGCGGGGCGGCATTCGGCAATATAAAAAAGACCGGCCTAAACGCCTGTTTAAATACCGAAGAGGCTTCCAGGGCCAGGGATATTATGAAGAATTGCACCAAACCCTGCCTGCAAACCTGCTGGGCTAATCCGGAAGCGGATTTCTTGACAGATATTATTAATACATTTATCGATGATATTAGAAAAGCTGATATCGGAGCCGGGAACAAAGAGAGATTGCTGGGCGGTGCGTTATCTAAATTAATGGATTACGAGGCGATGTTAAAATAATGCTTAACCTGAATGAAGTGATTTTTTCTATTACCAACAGGTGTAATTTACGCTGCAGGATGTGCGATATTCCCTCCGGTAAAACCGAGGAATTATCCACTGAGCAATGGAAAAAGGTTATCAATGACGCTTCTGGTTTGGGAGCGCAGACCGTGGTCTTCAGCGGAGGAGAGCCGTTATTAAGGGAGGATATATTTGAATTGATCTCTTTTACGAAAAAGAATAATTTGAGCGCCTGCGTTACCTCAAACGGATGTTTGATCAATGAACAGGCCGCCATAAAGCTTAATGAATCAGGGGTTAATGTCGTGAATATATCCGTAGAAGGCACCAGAAAGACGCATGATTTCTTAAGGGGCAGCGGTAATTTTGATAAGGCAGTTTCTGCCTTGGACTGGCTTAGAAAATATAAAATAGAGTCTACGGTAGCTTCAACCGTATCAAGGCATAATTACGCAGATCTGGCTTATATTCTGGAAGTAGCTAAAAACCACGGAGCCACTACTGTAAGGCTTCAGCCTTTTAATGCGATTTTTTTAAGGGACCATACGCGAAAGAAAGAATTCTTTATAGGCAGGCAGGATATCCAGAGGGTAGAGGGTATAATCAAGAGGTTCATTGATAGGGGCAAAAAATACAAAATCTCCGTTAACCCCGTCAGTTATTTATTCAAGATACCCGAATATCTGGCCGGCAAGAAATTCCATCCGGATAACTGCGCCGCCCTTTGGTATTCCTGTCCCATAAACCCAAATGGCGACGTGTTCCCCTGCTGGATAGAGGGCTCAAATAATAAGCTGATCGGCAATGTCAGGGAAGGAGGGCTGTATAAGCTATGGCTCTCCGAGAAAAGAATAGAGATGGTCAATTCTATTGTCAAGAATGGGTGCGCCGGATGCCTGATGAGCTGCTATGATGAAGTTTTCGGCCGTAAACCTTTAAAAGATTATTTATCTGATAGGGCAAAAAAAATTACCGATTATAAGAGGATGATCAATAAAGCCCTGCAGTCCCTGAAGGGGCAGATAACGAAATTGAAATTAAGGCATAGATTCTATTCTTCCCATAGAGGCCCGTTATTCGTTACCCTCAAGAGAAAGATGCTTGGCGCTTTCAACAGGCACAGGCAACCAAGAAGAGATAAAAGGGAAGAGAGAGGCGCTATTGTATCGGAAATCGGCATATTAAAAAAGAAATTGAAAAAGGAAATAGATTCTTTATGAAGATTGTTTTATATATACCCTGTTTTAATTCAGCGCAGACCATTCAGGCCTGCTTGGAGGCGGCACTCCAACAGGAGCGTCCGGCGGATCAGATACTGGTTGTTGATGATGGCTCAACTGACGCGACAACTGCAATTGCGAAAAAATATCCGGTAAAGATCGTCAGGCATTCTGAAAACAGGGGATTAGCAGCGGCAAGGAACACAGGCATAAAAAACACGGATGCCGAGTTTATCGCCTCTTTAGACAGCGACTGTAAACCGAACAAAGATTGGCTGGGATGTTTGATCAAAAATATCCACCCTCCCGATACAGCCGGAGCGGGAGGCAGGGTTGAGGAGGGGAATATTTCTTCCCTTTTTGATGCCTGGCGTTCTATCCATATGCAGCAGCATTGGGGTGCCGATAAAAAAACCAACCCGCCATTTTTATTCGGCTCAAACACCTTATTTCGCAGGGAGGCGCTTATTAAGGCAGGACTTTACAATGAAAGTTATAGGAATAATTTTGAAGATGTGGATATCTCTACCCGTCTCAGGAAAATCGGATATAATTTAGTTTATGAACCGCAGGCAGCTGCGGTTCATTTAAAGAAAGATGATTTATTCTCATTGCTGAATAATTTCTGGAGATGGAACCTCGTTTTTTATATAAAAAGAGGCTTCTATAGAAAACCGGATAAGTTTATTCTTAAAGTTAAAGATAATATCGGTCTGGCCAACCGTTTCTTGGAGGAAGACCTGAAGGGTAAGAGAGAAAAATTAGTTTATTTGGATTTTTTGATAGCCCTGCACCACTCTTTAAGAGATTTCGATTACTTTAATTTCTACGGTAAGCAGGGGCAATTTAATGCCGACCCTTATTCCAAGGAGCCATTTTGGCTTTCTTTGCTGGACCTGACTTTTTTTTATCACCTTGATCACTCAAAAAAGAGCCTTGACAGTTTTGTATCGCAAGAAAATAATTTCAAGCAGAATTTCCTCGCCTTGAATCTGCTTTTATCCGGATTTATACAAACAAAATTTGGAAATAGCTGGTTTAAGAAAACATTGTATAGGCATTTATTCCTCTCCCTTTATAGGGCATATGACGACCAACTGCTGGGTAGATTATTGACCTTGTCTGAATCACATGAGGATTGGGACGGGCTGGTTAAGAAAATGCAGGTTAGCCTTAACAGTGAATTCCTAGAGGCTTTGTCATCGCACTTCAGGGAATGGGTGGAAAATCTAACGTGTTCATTCCCCGATATAATCAAAGTAATTGAAAAGTCAGCTCAACAAACCGAGGAGGCAACAGCAGCGGCTTCTTAAGGAGGGTTACTATGATAAAGATCGTAAACAGGACCCCGGTTATGATACTCTTGGTATTTTTTTCTTATTTAATCGCATTTTGCGGTATTGGCTCCGGGGTTTTTTGGGCACTATTTAAAGGAAAAGATATGAGTTCATTGATTTATGGGTCTATGATTTTAGCAGGCAGTTTGCTGGCGGCATCCTTGGTAAGGATGTTTGCAGACATAGGCCAGATGATATTTGATCTAAAACCGGAACTGCAGAATTCGTTCAGGCAAGCAAAAGAATTGAACCGGGATCTAAGAAACCAGCTCCAGCTCCAGAATGATGCCCTGAAACAAGGCCTCCAAGCCATAGCTCAGAAACTTGAGCAATCTTCCCATGAGGCCCAAGAGTTGGACAAGAGATTGAACCAGGATCTAAGAAACCAGCTCCAGCTCCAGAATGATGCCCTGAAACAAGGCCTCCAAGCCATAGCTAAGGAATTTGCAGCTATAAAGAATAATTTTGACCTGATGAACTGCGATTCCAGGGATATGAATCAGAATATCCGCCAGATCAGGGATTTCTTTGGGCAGATCGAGAAGCACCTGGATCTAAAAAAATAATGCGCATAATATTGTTAAATCTCCCCTGGCGCGAAAACAATCGCTGGGGTGTAAGGGCTGGTTCGCGCTGGCCCTTCACATCTGTAGCAGAAGAGAACAATTATATCAAATACATTCCCTTCCCTTTTTTCCTAGCCTACTCCGCCGCACTTTTAAAGAGCAGGGAAAAAGAGGCAAGATTAATTGATGCTATAGCTGGCGGCCTGGATGAAAAAACAGTTTTGGATGAAATTAGTTCCGCTAATGCCGCCCTCATAGTTATAGAAACCTCCACCCCTTCCTTTAATAACGATATCAGGCTTGCTTATGAAATAAAGCGCAAAAACTCAAATTCCAGCATAGTTCTATGCGGGCCGCACGCTACTACCTACGCAAAAGATATTTTGAATCAATATGATTATATAAAGTATATTCTGATGGGGGAGTATGAATATACCTTATTAAGATTAGCGGAGGAATTAGAGAGCTCCGGAAACCTAAAACCTGTTCTAGGGCTAGCCTATAGGGATAATAAAGATATTGTGATCAACAAACTAAGGCCGACGATAGGCAATCTGGATGACCTGCCTTATCCACATAGGCAGCTCCCCGATATTTACAGGTATAACGACGGTTTTGCCGGCCTGCCGGTTCCCAATGTCCAAATGTGGTCAAGCCGCGGCTGTCCCTTTCATTGTACCTTCTGTCTTTGGCCGCAGGCAATATACAGGGAACATAAATACAGAAAGAGAAATCCGGAAAATGTCGCCGGAGAAATGGAGTGGCTGATTAAGGAGTTCAATTTTAAAGCCGTATATTTTGACGACGATACCTTCAATATTGATAAAGCCCATGTCCTGGGAATTTGTGAGGCAATAAAGAAGAGAAGGATGAAGATCCCCTGGGCAGCTATGGCAAGGGCTGACCTTATGGATGAAGGATTATTACGTTCTATGGCCGGCGCAGGTTTATACGCGCTTAAATATGGGGTTGAATCGGCAAACAGCAAAGTCTTAAAGCTCTGTAAAAAGGACATGGACCTGTTCCATGCCGAAAAAATGATCAAATACACGAAGAGCTTAGGTATAAAGGTGCATTTAACATTCTGTCTGGGGCTCCCCGGGGAAACAAAGCAGTCAATCCAGGAGAGTATCGACTTTATCAGCCGGACAAAACCCGACTCCCTGCAGTTTTCCCTGGCCACTCCTTTCCCAGGTACCGAATTCTTCAGTAATTTGGAGAGAAACGGCAGCCCGCTATCCGCAAACTGGCCTGATTACGATGGCAATAATAAATATATCTGCGGCATGGAGGAATTGAATAGTCTGGATTTGGAGAGGGTTAAGGGCCGTCTCTCTTCGGGAGAAAGAGAGCTGTGGAGAGCGACACAAATAAACTAGTCAGCGTTATCATTGTAACCAGCGGGTCAAAGGATTATTTAGAGGCCTGCCTTGATTCTGTTAAGCGGCAGAGTTACCCTGATCCGGAGGTGATCGTGATTGATAATTCCCTTGTTCCGGATCTTTCCGCCGGAATCCGCGAATCTTTTCCTTTCATAAAATTATACTCCAACCCACAGAATTTATACTACGGGCTATCATTAAACAAGGGCATAGCTTTGAGCCGGGGCGACTTTATCCTCTGTCTCAATGACGACGTAGTCCTGGATAGGGAGTTTATTAGTGAAGCTCTCAAGGGCTTCTCGATAAATGATTCAATAGGTATGGTAAGCGGCAAGATCCTGCGTCCGGATGGAAAGACCTTGGACTCTACAGGGTTATTTTTGACCATTTGGCGCACGGCCAAAGAGAGAGGATACGGCAGGCCGGACAGGGGTCAGTTTGAAAGAGCGGGTTTTATCTTCGGAGTAAGCGGGTCGGCAGCTTTTTACCGCAGGAGTATGCTGGAGAAGGTCAAGCAGACAGGTGATTATTTTGATCGGTCTTTCCGTATGTTTTACGAAGACCTGGATATTTCCTGGAGGGCCAATAAACGTTCGTGGCAGGCCTATTATATCCCGGATGCAAAGGCCTTCCATGTGCGCGGAGGGTCATGGCGGCCTGATTCTGCCTTAGGCAAGCCTATTTGCCGCAGGTATCTGGATGATCGGCTGCACAGCGAGCTGATTAAAAACCGCTATCTTACCATACTGAAGAACGAAAGTTTATTTGGGTTCTTAGCGCATCTTCTGCCGATTGCGCTCTATGATTTATGTGCCTGGGTCTACCTTTTGTTCTTCCGCAGGAATGTCATAAAGATATTCCTGAGCCGCCGGAAGGTTTCTTAATTAAGGCCCGCGATTTTCATTTCCCCGTCGTCAAATCAGGAATATTATTTTCCTGCGGAATCAAAATTCCCTTGACAATGCCGATATATTGTGATAAAAAATAATATAGATACAATATTTTGTGCTGAAATTTTTTGGAGGTTGGATAAACTAAGTTGGAAAAAATTGGATAGATCATCAAGGGCTCCAGGCAAAGCAGTAAAACCGGGCCCTTATTTTTTTAATGAGCGCATAACTTACGGAGAATAGTTTAAAATTCAGCGACGTAAGTTATGCGCGTGAATTAATCCCGCGAATGCACAGAAAATTTCGCATTCTGCGGAATTTTCAGGCGTTTATGAGCGGGATAAGATGAGTCATAATCATGAAAACCGTAGGATTAACATACGATTTAAAAAGCGATTATAAATTCAAGGAAGGCGACCCCGTTGATGCCAACGCGGAGTTCGATCATCCTTCCACAATTGATGTTATCGCCAAGGCCATTGCCGCAAACGGCTTTAAGGTGAAGAAAATCGGCAATGCCGCAAACCTCCTTGAAAAAATCGACAATCTCGGCGTAGACATTGTTTTTAACATTTCAGAGGGGCTTACCGGAAGAAACCGCGAATCGCAGGTGCCGATCCTGCTTGAGATGGCAGGCGTGCCTTTTGTCGGGGCTGATGCCCTTACCCTTGGGCTTACCCTGGATAAGGTAATGGCCAAGAAGATCTTTATCGCCGAGCATATTCCTACGCCGAGATTTTTTGAGGTCAGCTCTCCGGAGGCCCTGCTTGACATCGACCACTGCAAATTCCCCATGATCGTCAAGCCGCGCTTTGAAGGCTCCTCCAAAGGCTTAAGCGAGAATTCCCGCGTAGAAGATCTGGATGGGCTCAAAGAGCAGGTTGAATTTATTACCAAAACTTATAAGCAGCCGGCATTGGTCGAAGAGTTTATCTCCGGACAGGAATTTACCGTGGCTATCGTGGGGAATGACTCACCTGAGGTTATGCCTGTGGTGCAGATAAAGATCGACGGAAAACTTAAGCTGAACGATAAATTTTATACCTTTGCCCGGATCACTTCCGACAGACTGGAGTATATTTGCCCGGCAAAGATATCCCAGGAGCTAAAAAAGAAGCTGGATGACCTGGCGTTAAAGGTTTACCGCAGCGTAGATTGCCGGGATTTCGGCAGGGTGGATTTCAGGGTGGATAATGAGGGCGCCCCTTACGTTTTGGAGATCAATCCCCTTCCCTCCCTCTCTACCGAAGATGTCTTTATGCTCGTAGCCAATAATATCGGGATCACTTATGAAGAAATGATCGGCAGGATATTGAACAGCGCCTTAAAAAGGCACGGTCTTATTTAAATGAAGGTAGCGCTCACCTATAACTTAAAGAAAAAAGACCCCACCAAGCCCGCAGATTATTTTTCCGAGTGCGACAGCGAGGAAACGGTCAACTCCATTCTCTCGGCGCTCAGGAATAAAGGGCATTCTGTGGAGGCCGTCGACGTAGAATACCCCACCCTGTTTTCCTACTTTAAAAATAACCGTGTGGACATGGTATTCAATATCGCCGAAGGTAAACACGGCCGTTTCCGTGAGTCCGAGGTGCCCGCGGTCCTGGATTATTTAAATATCCCTTACACCGGTTCTGACACTTTTTCCCTTGCTTTGGCATTAAATAAGGCCCTGACCAAGAAAATATTAAAGGCGGAGAATATCCCCACTCCGGAATTCCAGGTTTTTGTAAGAGGGGATGAAGAATTATCCGGAGAGCTGAATTTTCCTCTGATCGTCAAGCCGAATTGCGAGGGGTCGGCCAAGGGGATCAATAAAGCCAATGTGGTAAGCAATAAAAATGACCTTTTGGCGAAAGTAAGAGAATGTATAGGCATGTACAGGCAGGAGGTCTTGGTCGAGGAATTTATCGAGGGAAGGGAATTGACCGTGGGAATACTTGAGAACGGCAAAACCTCGATACTGCCGATCCTGGAGATCGATTTCTCATCCTGCAAAGGAAGCGGTGAGTATTTTTATTCCTGGAGGATGAAGGAATACCAGGGCAACAGGGATATGGGGCTGGTGCCCACCTTTCACTGCCCGGCCAGATTGGATAAAGCAACCGAGCAAAAAGTAAAGGATGTCGCGCTAAGGACCCACCGCGCAGTCGGCTGTCTGGATATCTCGCGCACCGATATTCGTCTGGATAAATTCAATGTGCCTTATGTATTAGAGATCAACCCTTTGCCCGGGTTAGACCCCAAAGAGTCAAATTTCCCCATTATGGCATATGCTGCCGGAATGGGATATGATGATCTTATCGAGGCCATATTAATAAACGCCTCAGAAAGGAAAAGGCTAAATTGAGCAATCCTTTAGGGTTGGAAAACCAGAAGCTCCAGATCGAGACCCCGGCTGTACCGCGGCCGCCAAAGCGCTCGCGCGATTATCAGCAAATATCCTTATACAAAGATGTAAATCCACTGGATTGGGAGGATTGGCATTGGCAGTTAAAGCACAGGATCCGCACCAAAGAGGAGCTTTCTCAGATCATCAAGCTTACTCCGGAGGAGGAGAAGGGTATTGATAAAGCCAGGGGTAGGCTAGCCATGGCCATTACCCCTTACTGGGCCAGCTTAATTGACGCTGAGGACCCCAATTGTCCCATAAGAAGGCAATCTGTCCCGGTAAGCGCAGAGTTTTCCATTGCCCCTCATGAAATGGCTGACCCCTGCGCCGAGGATCGGGATTCTCCTGCCCCGCATCTTGTGCACAGGTATCCTGACAGGGTGCTGCTTTTAGCTACCGAGCATTGCGCGATGTACTGCCGCCATTGCACCAGGCGCCGCCTGGTCGGGGAACATGAAACAAAAGAAGAGAACCTTTTGACTAGGTTTGACGCAGCGATCGAATACATAAAAGCCAACCGTAAAATAAGGGATGTGCTTATCTCCGGAGGGGATCCCTTGACCTTAGAAGATGAAGAGCTAGAGAGCCTTGTGCAGAAGATCCGCACCATATCGCACGTTGAGTTTTTGAGAATAGGCACGCGTATCCCGGTTACTCTTCCTCAGAGGATCACCGAGAAACTGGCTGACATGCTTAAGAAGTATTCTCCCATCTGGATGAGTATCCATTTTAACCATCCCAAAGAGATCACCAAGCGCTGCAAGCTTGCCTGCGATATGCTTTCAGAGAGCGGTATTCCGTTAGGCAGCCAGAGCGTGCTTTTAAAAGGGGTCAATGACCGGCCCTACATTATGAAGCGCCTGGTGCATGACCTTTTACAGATCAGGGTCAGGCCCTATTATATCTACCAGTGCGACCCGGTAAGGGGCACGCAGCATTTCCGCACGCCGGTTGCAGCCGGGATCAACATCATTGAAAAATTACGCGGTCACACTTCAGGGTATGCTGTACCTACCTACGTCATTGACGGACCAGGCGGCGGCGGCAAGATCCCCATTGGGCCAAACTACATACTTTCCCAGGCAAAAGGAAAATATGTCTTGCGCAATTACAAGGGCAAGATCTACACCTACCTGGAGTAATTCTAGTCCATCGGCGGTCTGCCGAGGCTTGCCTCTCGCAGCACCGCTTGCATTTCCCCAGCGAGGAAATGCTGCGCTTCGGCAAAAATTCTCGCTCTGCCTGCTTCGC
>Ga0172371_10012339_pt1 | contig 11268 bp, 10 predicted proteins | sample Lak12m_FD_114543 | JGI IMG/M metagenome (GOLD analysis project Ga0172371, IMG submission 114543) | Freshwater microbial communities from Kabuno Bay, South-Kivu, Congo - kab_022012_12m | ecosystem: Environmental > Aquatic > Freshwater > Lake | place: Democratic Republic of the Congo: South-Kivu...
CTCCCACCTCGTGTAAGTAAATGCATACCCCGTGGCTCCTGTTTCACTTGAAACGTGGTGCCTCGTTCCCGCGCACTCGTTCTACATGCACTTGTTTCTCTAATGCTTTCTGAGATATCTCTCCTCAATGAAGTCGCAGAGTGCGACAGGATTGTTCAAGTCAAACACCGGGACACCGTCCGGGGACTCTGGTGGATCTCCGGCAATTGCTATGAGGCTTTCGTCAGCCTTGCACAGCAGGCTCCTATTAAGTTCACTCCGAAAGACCTCTATCTTGGGGTGCATTTCTCGCTTGTATCCTTCACTGATCACGAGATCTGCCTCGTGAATAAACCTGTCGCGGATCTCCGCGAGGCTCAAATCATGGTCCATATCTGCCACCAGAGCCACCTTGGTTGGCGAAGATATTACCGTAAGGCAGGTTCCGGCTTGCTTGTGCCGCCAGGAGTCCTTTCCCTTGTGGTCGATCTCGAAGCTATGGGCATCGTGTTTGACAGAAGCGATCTTGTATCCCCGCTTTGTCAATTCGCGCACTACCTTTTCCAGCAGGGTGGTTTTGCCGGAGTCGGACTTCCCGACTATGGATAGAATGGGAATCATCAAAAACTCCTTCCGGAAATACTTCTGAACAAGTTATATTAAGGCTTGTCATTAATGAAGAGATCATTGCGGAGATACACATGTCATTGCAAGAGGAAGTTGTTCGCATCGCTACACTGACTCACGAAGCGGCTCGAGATGCCGCGGTGCTTCCCATGTCTCTCAAAGAAAAGATACTCATGGAAATGGCCCGTAAGCTGAAAGACCGGAGATCTTTTCTTCAGGAAGAAAACCGCAAAGATGTGGACGCTGGCCGCGCCAAAGGTCTTTCCAACGCCATGTTGGACAGGCTTACGCTGTCGGATAAAGTCATTGACCAGACCGCTTCAGGTCTGGAAGAGATTGCGTCTTTTCCCGATCCTGTGGGCGAAATAGTGCGGATGTGGACTCGCCCGAATGGGATGCGGGTAGGTCGGATGAGGATTCCCCTGGGAGTCATAGGTATCATCTACGAGTCCCGCCCCAATGTGACCGCGGATGCTGCGGCACTGTGTCTCAAGGCAGGCAACGCTGTAATTCTGCGCGGAGGTTCCGAGGCCGCTCAATCCAACGCTGCTATTGTGAGCCTCCTCAAAGAGACGCTGAGAGAGAATGCTGTCAACGAAAATATCATAAACCTTCTGCCGAGCACCGACCGCGAAGCCATTTTGCACATGCTCAAGCTGGAAGATCTGATAGATCTGGTCATCCCGCGAGGCGGCGAAGCACTGATTCGATTCGTTTCAGAGAATTCGCGAATACCGGTCATCAAGCATTACAAAGGGGTCTGCCACCTGTACGTGGATGCTGCCGCGGACATCGACATGGCTGTCAAGCTGGCATTCAACGCAAAGGTGCAGCGTCCGGGAGTGTGCAACGCGTTGGAGACCTTACTGGTGCATCAAGGAGTTGCCAAAACGTTCCTTCCCCTGGCCGCGGAGAAGTTGCACGGAGCCGGCGTGGAATTGAGGGGATGTGAAAGATCCCGGGCTGTAGTGTCGTCCATGAAGCCCGCTAGCGAAGATGACTGGTACGCGGAATACCTGGACTTGATACTGGCCGTGCGAGTGGTTGATAGCATCGATGATGCCATAAGTCACATTGCCAAATACGGATCGCTTCACACAGAGTCCATCGTTACCCGTGACTATGAGGCTTCCCAGAAGTTTCTCAAAGAAGTGAACTCATCGACCGTTATCGTCAACGCGTCCACCCGGATGAGCGACGGATACGTATTCGGCCTGGGTGCGGAGATCGGCATCAGCACATCGAAAATACACTCGTACGGTCCCATGGGCGTGGAAGACCTGACAACAACTAAATTCATCGTCCTTGGCGATGGACAGATCCGGGAATAGCGGTGAAAGGCCTCCATCCGTGATGCCCCTTTACGACGTCTCCACCGCGTTGCGCAAGGGAATGAGCTTGTATCCGGGAGACCCCCCGTTCACGAGCGAGCTGCAGTCATCTATTGAGAAGGGCGACCTCTTTAATGTGACGTGGCTCTCTCTCGGAACTCACACCGGTACACACGTGGACGCGCCCGCGCACAGGATTCACGGGGGTTCCACTGTGGATCAAATTCCGTTGGAAATCATGGTGGGACCGGCAGAGGTACTCGACATGCGGGGCCTCACCGAGATAGATCGCGTGGCGCTTGAAGCTGCCCACCTCTCAGGATTCACCCGGGTTCTTTTCAAGACCGACAATAGCCCGATGCTCCGCGGTGGCTCTTCCCTCGAAAAGTGGGTGCACCTTACGCAAGACGCAGCTTCTTACCTGGTTGACATGGGAGTAAGGCTGGTCGGGATCGACTACCTTTCAGTGGAATGCGCCAACAGCAAGGACTACCCCGTGCATCGCGTTCTTCTCCAGGCTGGGATTCTGGTAGTGGAAGGAATCGACCTTCTTGACGTTCCTGCCGGACCCTGTGAACTCTACTGCCTGCCGCTGAAGATCCTTGGCGCGGACGGAGCGCCCGCTCGCGTGCTGATCCGAACCGACTGAAGCACGTAGACGATCAATCCTCAGGGCACACTCTCTGGATCTCCTTGCAAGCTGTCTTTACAGAATCCGGGGCCATCTCGGGGACTCCGGAGCGACACGTGTCCGAAATATTTTTTGCAGAGGATTTGCAATCCGAGGGCTTCTCCAGCTTCTTGCACTTGGTTGACTCATCGACCGTTTCGCCATCAAAGTACCTGATCCAGGTCTCGATGTTTAGTTTCGGTATAAGAATCAGTAGCTTCTCATTCTAACGGACCGGCTCCAGATTTTGGTCCCGAAGCGCCGATTCCAGTTGCCTTGCCCAGTGACAACCTGTGTGAGGAGATCACCTGCCTTGTCTCCCGACCCCTTCCATTTGCGGATTGAAACGGATACTATTCACGTGCAGTGCTGCCGAGGACAAACACGTGAACCCCGCTGATATCGCTCCCGATTCTACAATCCCTTCTGCAGAGGGACGGGTCCGAAAACGCATAATATTGACGGGCATCCTTCAAGGAGTAGGATGCCGTCCGACGGTCTTTCGACTCGCCGCTCGTCTTGGACTTGCCGGCTGGGTGAGGAACACAACCAGCGAAGTGCGCATCGAGATCGAGGGCCCTGCCTCACAGTGCGAACGCTTCGCCCGGGAACTCCCCACGGCAATACCTGCTCCCGGCCGAATCGACCGGACCGCGGCCCATGATCTGGTCCCTCTTAACGAGACGGAGTTCCGTATAGAGGCGAGTCTCGAAAATGACCGCTCCGTCACGCCGATCCCGCCTGACGTGGCGGTCTGTAAAGAGTGCGTCCGCGATCTGTTCGATCCGTCTAATCCCAGATACCTATATCCTTTTACGACCTGCACCCTGTGCGGCCCGAGGTTTACCGTGGTTCGGTCGTTTCCGTACGACCGGGAGCGCACCAGCATGGCTGATTTCACCATGTGCCCCCGGTGCAGAAAAGAGTACGAAACCCCGGCCGACAGGCGATTCCATTCGCAGACCAATTCGTGTCCTGTATGCGGCCCGCGGCTGTCGCTGATCGACGCATCGGGCCAAATCCTGGACGGGGATCCCATTCTCGAGTCCGTGCGGCTGCTGAATGAGGGCAGAATTGTTGCAGTCAAGGGAATAGGCGGCTTCCACCTGGCGTGCGACGCGCTGAACGAGGATGCAGTCGCTCTTTTGAGGGAACGCAAGGGCCGAGAGGAGAAACCCTTTGCAATGATGATGCCGGACATGGACACTCTGCGGCGGTTTTGCATTGCGGGAGAGGCTGAAGTGAGGCTCTTGAGCTCAGCTGTGGCCCCCATAGTCCTGCTGCCCGCGTCCGGGGAACAGCTGGCGTCAAACGTGGCGCCGACCCTGGCCATGATTGGGGTCATGCTCCCGTACGCGCCGATTCACCATCTGCTGTTCCGGCACCCGGCAATCCCGGTGGAAGACAGACTCACCGCGCTCGTCATGACCTCCGGCAACCGGTCCGAAGAGCCGATTGCCCGAGGAAACCGGGAGGCCGTGGAACGTCTCGGTGACCTCGTGGATGCCCTACTTTTGCATGACCGCGAGATCGTGCTCCGGGCAGATGATTCCGTGTTCAGGGTTATCGGCAGCGTGCCGACGGTGTTCCGCAGATCCCGGGGCCTGGTTCCGGGAGGATTTGCGTGGCAAGACAATGCGAGTCCCGACGCGGCCGATTGCCGTTCATTCGAAGAATCCTCGAGCGCGGCCGGGTTGCCAGGGACCGGAAGCGGGACGGTTGTTTTGGGAGCCGGCGGCGACCTCAAGAACGCCTTGGTGATCATCAAGGGTGAACAAGTAGTACCCGGGCCGCACGTCGGCGACCTTGGCTCTCCTGTGGCGCAGGAATACTTTAAGCAGTCCGCACAGGTGCTTGCAGGCTACCTGGAAGCCGCTCCGGACCTAATTGCGGCAGACCCTCACCCGGAGTACTTCAGCCGGTCCCTCTCTGCAGAATTCGGAACGCCCGTGGTGGAGGTGTTCCACCATCATGCCCACGCGGTGAGCCTACTTTTCGAGCATGGCCTTCGCGGTCCTGCATTGTTCGCTGTCTTCGACGGAACCGGATACGGGCAAGACGGCACGATATGGGGCGGTGAGTTTCTCCTTGCGGACCGAACGTCCTTTGAGCGCCGGGGGCACATGGGGCATTTTCCTCTTCCCGGAGGCGAAGCAGCGATCCGGGAACCGGTTCGCATCCTCGCTGCTCTGCTGGCTTCAAGAGAGAGCGCTTCCTTGCCGGAGCACTTCCTTGCTCTGATGGGCCCGTACGCGGATCGTGTCCGAATCTGGCTGGAGGCAGTTGCAAAGGGGGTCAATTCGCCGGTGACTTCCTCTGCGGGGCGCCTGTTCGACGCGGCCGCAGCTGCTGCCGGGTTCTGCCGGCAGGTAACTTTCGAGGGCCAGGCGGCAATGTGGCTCGAGGGGATAGCCGATCCCGCCGAATCCGCCTCTTATCCGTTTGAACTGTCCAACGATGATCCTATTGTGGCAGACCCCGCCTCCCTGATACGAGAAGCGGCCCTGGACATGATTGAAACATCGGACGCGAGCAGGGTTTCTGCCCGTTTCCACAACAGTGTCGCACACATAGTCTGTGAAGCGTTGGTTAGACTGGCTCGCAAGACCGGAATCAACACGGTGGGACTCACCGGAGGATGCTTTCAGAACAATCTTCTCGCCGTGCGTACCAGAGACCTGCTGCAGGCTCGCGGGTTGAAGGTGCTCCTGCACTCATACGTGCCCCCCAATGACGGAGGCCTAGCCATCGGTCAAGCAGTCTGTGCAAGGTTGCTGTATGAGCAGCCCGTCCATGGAGATCGCCGAGAGTAAAGAAATGCCGGATATTGTGCTACAATACGTGCCTTAAATTGACATAGGAAGTGACAAATGTGCCTTGCAATACCTATGAAGCTCATTGAAATCACAGGGGAAGGAACTGGCAAAGTCGACGCTGGAGGGATCAAGACCGACGTCAGTCTCGTCATGGTTCCGCAAGCGCAGGTGGGTGATTACCTGATTATCCACGCGGGATTCGGTATCGAGGTTCTTGATCACGAGGAGGCCGGCATCCGAATTGAATTATTCAAAGAATTGGCCGAAGCCACGAGGACACTGGAGGAATTGTGAGCAGCAGTGATGAACACCTGGCTGCAAAGGCCTTATCTCAAGACATGAACCGCGTGGCCTCGAAAGCCACCCGAACCATGCGGTTCATGGAGGTCTGCGGCACTCACACCATGGCCATCCATTCGGCCGGTCTCAAGAGCCTGTTTCCCGAGAATGTGGTAATGGTCTCGGGCCCTGGGTGTCCGGTCTGCGTGACTGAAAAGGGATTCATAGATCAGGCAATACTGACCGCGAAGCGTTACGATGCCTGCCTGACGACTTTCGGGGACCTGGTGCGCGTTCCTGGGTCCGCGGGCTCACTTGCCACATTCCGTGCCGAGGGCGGTAGAGTGCGGGTGGTCTATTCTCCTCTGGACTGCATCGGCATCGCGGCTCAAGAGGCACCTCGACCGACGGTGTTTCTTGGAGTGGGGTTCGAGACGACGATTCCCACCGTGGCGGCTACCTTGAAGGCAGCATTGTCCAACGGCGTGGACAACCTGTTCGTGATCTCCGCTTTCAAGACCATCCATCCGCCGCTGAAGATTCTGGCAGCCAAGGAAGACCTCCACGGTTTCTTGCTTCCCGGCCATGTGTCAGCGATCCTGGGCTCGGATTGCTACCAGTACCTGGCACGGGACTTTCACAAGCCGGGCGTTGTTGCAGGCTTCGAGCCGCTGGACATACTGCTGGCCTTACGGGATCTCGTTCGACTGTCCGTGTCCGGCTCCGCTGAAATAGTCAACGGTTACAGGCGGGTAGTCCGGAGCGAAGGCAATCCGACTGCTCGAGCGATCATTGACGAAGTATTGGAGCCATCCGATGCATCCTGGCGAGGACTGGGAGTCATTCCAGGGAGCGGGCTGGCTTTGAAAGGACCTTACCGGAAGTTCGACGCTTCGGTTCATCTTCCGGTGGAGGTCCCGCCTACCAAAGACGATCCCCGCTGCCAATGTGCCGCGATTCTCACAGGGGCGCGCTCTCCGGATAAATGCGGGCTTTTCGGCAAAGAGTGCACGCCCGAAGATCCTGTAGGCCCCTGCATGGTATCGTCCGAAGGGACATGCGCGGCGTACTACAAGTATGGAGCGGCGTGAAAACATGACATTGAAACCCGACGGCAGAATCCTTCTGGGGCACGGTGGCGGGGGAAAGATGTCCGGCCGTCTAATCCGGGACGTCATCCTTCCCAGGCTGGACAGAGGACGTCTAGGATCATTGCCTGACTCGGTAGTGCTTTCCGGCATTGGGGACCGAATAGCTTATACAACCGATTCCTTCACGGTTTCGCCGATCTTCTTTCCGGGTGGGAACATAGGCTCCCTGGCGGTTCACGGAACCTGCAACGACCTGGCTTGTTCAGCCGCGAGGCCGATGTTTCTTTCGCTGGGCCTCATCCTTGAAGAGGGGCTACCCATGGAGGATCTGGAGAAGATTCTTCAGAGCATGGCCGATGCCGCAAATGAAGCCGGTGTGGAGATCGTGACTGGCGATACGAAGGTGGTTCCCCGCGGGAGCGCGGACGCGATCTTCATAAACACCTCCGGAATAGGCCGTGTTGAGACTTCCACCGTCCCTTCGGTGGACCGGGTTGCGCAAGGAGACCAGATCCTGGTGAGCGGTCCGGTGGGAAATCACGGCATGGCGGTTATGCTCAGCAGGGCTGAGTTCTCTTTCGATTTCGACCTGAAATCGGACTCGGCCTCGATATGGCCTGTAGTGGAAGCCCTCATGGACCTGGGTCCCGGACTGAGATTTTTGAGAGATCCCACCCGCGGCGGACTTTCGGCCACTCTCAACGAGATCGCAAAGATGTCCGGATTGGGAATAGTGATCGAAGAAGCCGCCATTCCGCTGGACCCAGCCGTCGCAGCCGCGTCGGAGATACTGGGGATCGATCCCCTTCAATCCGCCAACGAAGGGAAAGTGGTCGCGGTAGTGGGAAGGGAACTGGGTGGTACGGCACTGGAAATGCTCAAATACTGCCCGGCGGCCCGGGGCGCGGCAATAATAGGCGAAGTGACTTCTTCGAATCCTGCCAGGGTGGCCATGGTTACCCGTGTCGGCGGGACAAGGATACTGGCTGAACCGTCAGGAGAACTCCTCCCGCGGATCTGTTGAATGCGAACTTTCATGTTCTTCTTGGGCACCACGAAAAATGAAAGTGGGCGTTAGGGGTTACAGATGACTGACATAACAGACACAAGCTCAGACAAGGATTCCGCCTGCCCGTTTTCCATTTCGCAAACCCTGGGCAAAGATCGCCCGAAGGGTGAGGAGAACGCGTACATAAATGCGCTTGCTCAATTCGAGAAGGCTGTAGCGCATATGGACGTAAAACGCGGTGTTGCCGACACCTTGAGATTTCCCAAACGCGAATTGTCCGTGTCGTTCCCCGTATTCATGGATAACGGAGAGATAAGAATATTCAGGGGATACCGTGTGCACCATTCGGTTGTAAGGGGGCCCACAAAAGGCGGAATCCGGTATTCCTCCAACGTCACTCTTGACGAGGTGCGCGCCCTGGCCATGTGGATGACCTGGAAATGCGCTTTGATGAACCTGCCGTACGGGGGCGCGAAGGGTGGTGTCGTGGTAGATCCCAAGGGACTTTCCATGCGCGAACTGGAAAGGCTTACCAGGCGGTACGCTACCGAGATCAGCGTTCTCATGGGGCCCGAAAGCGACATCCCTGCTCCTGACATGGGCACCAACGCGCAGGTAATGGCCTGGATCATGGACACGTACTCGATGCACGCGGGATTCTCAGTGCCGGCAGTGGTAACCGGCAAGCCTATCGAGATCGGTGGTTCGCTAGGCAGGACCGAGGCTACCGGTCGAGGAGTGGTCGACACCGTTAGAGAGGCCTTGAAGCTCAAAGGTATTGGTCCCCACGACGCTACTGTCGCAGTCCAGGGCTTCGGGAACGTCGGCTCAGTGGCTGCGCGGCTGGCCCACGAGACGGGGATGAAGATCATCGCAGTGAGCGCATCGACTGGCGGGATACACAGCAGCCGCGGGCTCGACCCTGCTGACGTGATACGGCACAAGGAGTTGTCAGGCGACTTTGCCGGCTATCCCGACTGTGACACGATAACCAATGAAGAGCTGCTAGCCCTTGATTGCGACGTGCTGGTGGCTGCGGCAATGGAGAACCAGATAACCTCCCGCAACGCGAACAAAGTCAGGGCCAGGATCATTGCCGAAGGCGCCAACGGCCCAGTCACGCCGGACGCGGATGAAATACTTAACGACAAGGGGGTCTTCACAATCCCCGACATTCTGTGCAACGCAGGTGGCGTAACCGTCAGCTACCTCGAATGGGTGCAGGACCTGCAATCGTTCTTCTGGCCTGTGGAAGAGATAAATCGCAAATTGCAGGACTTGATGCTCAATGCATTTGGCAGTGTCATGGCCTGTGCCGGAAGATACAAGGTGCCAAATCGCGAGGCCGCACAGATACTGGCCATCAAACGCATATCGGATGCAATCCTCATCCGGGGGATTTATCCATAGAAAGCCTCGTCGAGGACCGGCCCTGACCGAGGTTCACTCATTGACTTGAGAGACGCCTTGGACTATACGGAGCTCAGGATAGGACATCGGCGCGGAGGAGATACATGGCCCGCGACAAAGAAGCTGAAACGAAAAAGAAAGGCCGGTCCCGGGTGTTCTCCGCGGTTCTTTCCTTGGTTTTTCCAGGCCTGGGACAGATGGCTCGCGGGCGTATCTTTGCCGGTATGCTGTTCTTTTTCAATGTGGTGCTCTATTTCATTCCCCTGTTCGTGACTCAGAACATTGAGTATAATATTCAGAATCCGTCTTTACTCATCGCAATCGGCGTTTGGATCTGTTCCGCACTGGACGCGTTTCTCTATCGGAGTTCCTTCCTTGTGATGGCCCTTCTGGTATCATTGTTCTGTTTCGGAAGCGGCTTCTTCGGAGCGTACTTCATTCTGCCCCACCTGGATATTTAACCGACGCGGAAATTTTCGCGGTCGTACCTGATGGTACGCACAGTTTTTTGAGGGCTCGGGTATGACCAACAAACTTCTCGAGATTCGCGGTCTGAAAACAGTGTTCGTGTCAGAAGAAGGCCAGGCCGCTGCTGTGGACGGAGTGGATCTGGACCTGAAAGAAGGCGAGACGCTCGGGCTGGTGGGAGAATCCGGGTGCGGAAAGAGTGTCACAGCGCTTTCGATAATGCGCTTGGTGCCTTCGCCGGGCAAGACAGTGGCCGGAACGATTTTCTTCCAGGGGATCGAACTGCTGAGCCGTCCCGAATCCCAGATGCGCCGGATACGCGGGGACCAGATCTCCATGATATTTCAGGAGCCGATGACATCCCTCAACCCGGTCTTCCGAGTTGGTGAGCAGATCGGCGAAGTATTCCAGGTGCATCGCAACATGAGCAAATCCGACGCGGCCGCGGCTTCAGTGACGATGCTCCACAAGGTCGGTATTCCCTCTCCCGAAGCGAGAGCCAGGGACTATCCGCATCAGATGAGCGGTGGGATGCGGCAGCGTGTTATGATAGCCATGGCATTGGCTTGCGATCCGAAACTTATGCTTGCCGACGAGCCGACCACTGCGCTGGACGTTACCATACAGGCCCAGATCCTTGAATTGATGAACAGGATAAAGACGGAAAAGGGTACCGGTATAATACTCATAACCCACGATCTGGGCGTAGTAGCTGAGATGGCAGACCGGGTTGCAGTCATGTACACGGGAATGATAGTCGAAGAGGCTCCTGTGAAGAGCCTTTTCAAGTCTCCTCAGCACCCGTACACTATAGGGCTCCTGAAATCCATTCCGAGGATAGACGAAGCCGGCAAGGCCAAGCGGACGCGCCTCCATGTGATAAAAGGAATGGTACCGGACCTGAGAAGACTGCCGACAGGATGCACGTTCCAGGACCGATGCCCGGAAGTGCAGCCAATATGCATAGAGCCGCCGGTGTTGGAGAGAAAACCGTCGGGACATCTCGTCCGATGCTGGATGAGATGATCCCGTGAACATCCGACAGACTTAGCTGAAATAACGCTAATTGCCCTAGGAGATTACCATGCCAGATGGCGTCAAGGCCACAGAGATCAAGATTTCCGACACAAAGACGTATGTCAAGATAAAATACCGCGTGCGCGTGGCAAATGGTCCGGTGCTCAAGGGTGCCGAGCAACCGGAGGTTATGGATTTCGTGACCGGGTTCGGTCATGTTATTCCAGGACTCGAGGGGCGACTGATAAGCCATGGCGTGGGGGAGAAGCTCTCTTTCACCGTGCCTCCCGAGGAAGCCTTCGGTGTCCGCCGCGACGAGTTAATGATAGAGAAGGACAAGAAGGATTTTCATTTTCCTCCGGGAGTGGAACCTTTTCCCGGAATGGAAATCCCTATGGTGACATCTGCGCACGGCGCCCCTGACACCGTGATGATTCGTGAAGTGAACGCGGACTCTATAGTGATAGATTGCAATCACCCGCTTTCGGGTGCTCCACTGCAATATGACCTCGAGATTGTGGAAGTCCGGCCCGCAAGAGATACGGATATGTGCCCGGAATGGGAAGAAAAA
>Ga0172371_10012344_pt1 | contig 11266 bp, 6 predicted proteins | sample Lak12m_FD_114543 | JGI IMG/M metagenome (GOLD analysis project Ga0172371, IMG submission 114543) | Freshwater microbial communities from Kabuno Bay, South-Kivu, Congo - kab_022012_12m | ecosystem: Environmental > Aquatic > Freshwater > Lake | place: Democratic Republic of the Congo: South-Kivu...
ATGCCCGATGTTTCAAAAAACAGGCTGATTATCAAATTTATCGTGGCACTTTTCGCTTACATATTTCTGATTATTGGTCTGGCAAATCCACAAATCGGATCCAAACTCGAAAAAATTGAACGCAAAGGAATCGACCTGGTTATTGCCATTGATGTTTCCAACTCAATGCTTGCACAGGATATCAAGCCAAGCCGCCTGCAAAGGGCACGGCAGGCCATTTCAAAATTGGTGGATGACCTGAAAAATGACCGGATCGGAATTATCGTTTTTGCCGGAAATGCTTACGTTCAGTTGCCGATAACTACTGATTATTCAGCAGCAAAACTGTTTCTTTCAACAATCAACACCGACATTGTTCCTACCCAGGGAACGGCAATTGCAGAGGCTATCGACCTGGCAATTGAATCTTTTGATAAAAATGATCACAACAAAGCCATCGTAATAATTACTGATGGTGAAGACCATGAAGGCGATGCCTTAGAATCTGCCAAAAAAGCCAACGAGCAGGGAATCAAGGTTTACACCATTGGGATGGGATTGGCTGAAGGTGGCCCCATCCCTGTGTATGATCAGTTTGGCAACATGATTGGCTTTAAAAAAGACCTCCAAAACAACACGGTAATCACAAAATTAAATGAAACCATCCTCCAGCAAATTGCCTCGGCAGGTGATGGAACTTACGTAAGAGCCAATAATAGCAACGCTGGTTTGGAAGTGATTTTTAATGAAATCAACAAACTTGAAAAAACGGAATTTGACTCGAAGGTGTTTTCTGATTATGAGGACAGGTATCAGTATTTTATTGGGCTTGCCTTGTTAATGTTGTTACTTGAGTTCCTGGTTCTTGAGAAAAAAGGAAAGTACTTCAGAAATGTAAATATTTTTGGCGAATCGATAAAAACCCGTTTACTTGGAAATCAAAAAGTTAAATAAACTATGAAGTTTGAAATCTTTTTAAAATCCTTGATTGTTTTTCTTATTTTCAGCGGGTTAAGTAAGATTTCTCCCGCACAGAACGAAAACAAACTCATCCGTCAGGGAAACAGCGCCTATAAAGAGGGTGATTTTAAAAAAGCTGAAATCGATTACCGTAAGGCTTTGGATAAGAATCAAAAATCGGTTAAAGGTGAATATAATCTGGGAGGGGCAGTTTATCAGCAGAAAAACTTTGATGAAGCCCAGCGGATTTACGAACAGTTAGCCTCGGCTAACCTTACGCCGGAGCAAAAAGCAATGACTTATCACAACCTGGGAAACACTTTTCTTGAGATGCAGAAACCAGAACCTGCAATTGCGGCTTACAAAAATGCACTTCGCAATAATCCGGGCGACCTGGATACCAAGTACAACCTCGAATACGCAAAGAAAATGCTGAAACAGCAGCAGCAACAGCAGCAAAACAAGGATCAGAACAAAGACCAGGAGAATAAGGACCAACAAAACAAAGATCAACAAAACAAGGATCAGCAACAACAGGATCAAAACAAAGACCAGCAGCAACAGGATCAACAACAACAAAACCAGCAAAACCAACAACAAAACCAGCAGCCACAACAAATGAAGCAAATTTCGAAGGAAGATGCTGAAAGAATGTTGCAGGCACTTCAGGACAAGGAGAAAAAAACGCTGGAAAAACTGAAACTGGAGAAGTTGAAGAATGCAAAAAAAGTGAAAACTGAAAAAGATTGGTAAACTCAAATGAGACAATTCCAACCATGAATCGGAAAATGAAAAAACATTATCGTTACCTACACAGGATAAAAGCAGTGATTTCAACTGTTATATTTCTTCTTATTTTAGCGGCTGCACCATTGCAGGCCCAGGAAGTGCAATTTACAGCTCTGGCCAAGACTGCTGTAAGGGTAGGTGAAAATTTCCAGGTACAATTCAAAATCAATGCGGAAGGCAACAACTTTCAGTGGCCACAAATAACGGATTTCCAGGTATTGAATGGGCCAAGCACCTCTACCAGTTCAAGTGTTCAAATCATAAACGGGCAGGTGAACCGTGAGGTCAGCTATGTTTTCACTTATGTACTCCGTGCTATCAAAGAAGGAGAATTCACCATTCCTCCGGCAAAAATTTATGTCAATGGCAAAGAATATGTGTCTAACTCCATTAAGATAAAAGTTTCTAAAGATTCCGGAACACAGGGATCACCAGGATCGGGTGGCGGATCAGCGGGAACTACAACGCAGGGCACCGAAAACGACTTGTTTTTAAGAGCCTACATCAGCAATGCAACCCCTTATCAGGGCGAACAGGTAATTATTACTTACAAGATTTTTACCACACTTCCCATTTCTAATATTGATGCGTCCAAAATGTCCTCTTTTCCGGGATTCTGGGCAAAAGACCTGTTGGCCAACCGCAACGACTTTCCGCAAACGCGCGAATACATCAATGGAAAAGAATATGTGGTAGCTGAAGTTAAAAAATATGCTTTGTTCCCACAAAGGAGCGGCGAAATTACCATCGATCCGGGTGAATTAAGTTGTGTAGCCCAGGTAAAGACTGCTGCCCAACGAAGAAGTTCCGACCCGTTTTTCGATAGTTTCTTCAATGACCCGTTTTTTAACAGCAGGTATCAGAACGTTGAAAAACAAATTCTTTCAAACAGTCTGAAGTTAAATGTTCAGCCTACACCTTCCAGAAACAAGCCCGATGGTTATGGAGGCGCTGTCGGAAATTTCACCTTCAGTTCACAGATCGATAAAACAGATGTTAAAACAAATGAGGCCATCAGCCTGAAATTCACACTTTCAGGCACTGGAAATGTTGAATTGATTGATGCTCCAAAAATTTCGTTCCCTCCGGATTTTGAGGTGTACGATCCGGAAATAACCAACAATGTTAAAGTAAGTATGAACGGTGTTTCGGGAACCAGAACTTTTGAATACCTAATCATTCCGCGCATTCCGGGAACTTACACCCTTAAACCGGTTGTATTTTCTTACTTCGACCTCGACAAACGCGATTATGTTACTATCACAACCCCCGAATACAAAATCAACGTTCAGAGAGGTGAAGGTACCGCTTCAAACATAACTTACAGCAGTGTAAGTCAGGAAGATATTAAATACATTGGAAAAGACATCCGGCACATTAAACTCCCACCCTTCAAATTACGACAAATCGGAACCTTTTTCTTCAGGTCTGGAAACTACTATTTTTTGCTTTTGCTTCCAATACTGATTTTTGCAGTTTTATTGCTGTTCTGGAGAAACCAGATCAAACAACGTAGCAATATTGCAATGCTTAAAACAAAAAGAGCCACCAAGGTTTCGCTTAAACGGCTTAAGGTTGCTGCTATTTACCTTAAAGAAGGGAAAGAAACAGAGCTTTACGTCGAAATTTCAAGAGCACTTTGGGGTTACATCAGCGACAAATTCAATATTCCACGTTCAGAATTGTCGATGGAAAATGTAAGTGAACGATTGTTAAAAAAATCAGTGAAGGATGATACCATAGCAGAGTTTATCAATACGCTCAATAACACTGAGTTTGCCCGTTTTGCACCAGGAAATAAATCCGAGAATATGGATAAAACCTATCAGGAGGCTCTGAACATTATCAGCAAAATCGAAAGAGAATTAAGATAAAGAATTGCAAGATGAAAAAAATATTGGTTTTGATATTTCTGTTTACCGGCTTTTTGGCTTATGCCAATAATAATCAAATTTTAATTGAAGAAGCCGGAAAGTTGTACACCGAAGGCTCGTATGACCGGGCAATTGAAATGTACGAAAAAGTGTTGGAAAACGGTTTTGAGTCGGCAGAACTTTACTATAACCTTGGAAATGCACATTTTAAAATGAATGACCTGGCTCCGGCCATTTTGTATTATGAGAAGGCATCAAAACTCAATCCTTCGGATGAGGACATCCAGTTTAACCTGGCCGTGGCCAACAGCAGGATTGTTGATAAAATTGAAACAGTTCCCGATTTATTTTACGAAAGATGGTGGAATTCATTGATTTTCACTTTCAGTGTTGATGGTTGGGCAATCATTAGCCTGGTTACTTTTGTTTTGTTGCTGGTAGTAACCCTGTTATTTTTCATGGTTGATGTGGTAATTATTAAGAAATTAGCCTTTTGGACGGGAATTGCACTCATCGTTATTTCGGTTTCCTCGTTTGCATTAGCCAATCAAAAATACAACTCCTTTAAAAAAGACCATGAAGCCATTGTTTTTACACCAACGGTAACCGTAAAAAGTTCGCCTGCCGAAAACAGCATCGATTTGTTTGTAATACACGAAGGAACCAAGGTAGAAATCACTGATAATATTGGTGAATGGACAGAAATCAGAATTGCAAATGGCACTGTTGGCTGGCTTAAAGGTGTTGATCTTGTAAAAATTTAGCCAGAATCTACGGGGAATATTCCACAAAGAAAAAACAGACATAAAAAAGGCCGTTCATGAACGGCCTTTTTGTTTTTAAACGATAGTTTTTTCTACATCCCCAAACTTCCTTTGAGGTTATCAGGTAATGCTCTCTTATTTATCAGCAAGTAAACAGTATTCAGTTTCACAAAATTCTCAGACAGATTCAGGGCTTTGTCACCTGATTCGCAAACGTTTTTGACAGTCAGATAATTAGCACCTTTTTTATCCTTGCTTATGCCCGTAACAAGCATATTGGATAGCTTTTTATCCAATAAAGTTTCAAAAACCAACTGCCTGTCAGATACGGTGATACTTTTTTCGGGAAGAGGGTTTTTGTCGGTAATGGTTGTACTCTCAGTACCGGTAAGTTTTGTTGCAGGAACGATGGCTACATTTTCAGCGGCAAAAACCTGTTCTTTATCAACATTACCGCACCAAACTGCAGCATATCCGGCATTTACCGAATTATTCAGAATCGAAATCAGGTCTTCCTGGCTTACATTGTAAAATTTATCATCGCCCCAGTTATCTTTCAATGTAAGAACAAAAGGCTTGTACACAGGCTGGCGTGTATCACTGGTCATCAGGATGTAATCACTGGTTACCAGGCCAGAGTTTTTAGCAAATGTTTCAGGTGTCAATTTTTTTCCATCATAATCGAATTCAATCAGGGTTTCACCAATGTAATTCGATAGGGCTGCATCGTATGTTTCGCTCCATCTGTCGGTAAATTGCCCATCTTTTTGCAAAGCCATCATCAATGTACCACGCAACACTGCCTCCATTTCGCCCGAAGCAGGTTCTGTTTCCATGGGTGCCGGAGCCATGTAGGCTGATTCCGGTGCCATTCCGTACTTTTCAATACACTTTATTACGTCGTAGGCAATTCCATTTTCACCGACTCTGAACTTTCCCTGGGTTTCAACGTAAAGATCTGCCTTCAACAGAAAAGCATTGTGAATGAAATCCATCTCCTGCAGATCGACTGCCTTTTTCCCCATTCTCAGCATTTCGGCCTCCATCAGAGCGGCTCCGGCATTGCTCCAGCAAGTGCCCTTTCGTTGTAAATCCTTGGTAGGCGACGATTTAACGCTTTTCTGCGATTTTAAACCATAAAAGGCGTCCTGCGCAGCTACATCGGAAAAACCGATAACAATAAAATAAAAAACCAACAATTGAATTGAAAATACTTGTCTCATAAAATTTTCAAATTTTGGATTTATACTTGTTTGAATTATTTTCATAAACAATGCAAATGTATCATTTTATGTTCGTTTGGTTTACAATAACCATGCTGAACTTGTTTAAAACTAACAGCCACAAAAAATATTGCAAGGATTGAACATTTACATTCGGGTTGAAACCTTCAGGAATTATTTAAAATCGATTTGAATTGAAAAATATCAATGGTTGATTGGGATTTTTTTTTCAATTTTGTTCATTCAAATTTTGAAGGATTTTGATGGTTTTTTACCATAAAAAATGGTCTGAAAGCAGCACCGTTAACTGATTTCAAAAAACCGAATACTGATTTAAAAATAGAGGGTCATTGGTCACTGGCTATTTTTGTTTGATTTGGTTTTGAGGTGTTTACCTTCGTAAATCCTTAATCAGATGAATCAAAAGAGTTTAGTATTGGCAGACAAAAGTTAATAAAAAACAAAATCAAGAGCTATTTTCAGAATATTCTAAAAAAATACTAATCAAATAAAAATAACATGAAAAGTAAACTTTTACATTTTAGCTTATTTGTTTTCATTTTCGGATTTGCGGGCATTCTGGCTGCAGCGGTGTGGATTGGAGGGGTCCGTATCGGATCAAATGAAAATGAGAATGCTAACGTGATCAAAGACGCTTCTGAATACATGACAAAAATCAGGAGCAATCAGGTTACCGGCAAAATCAATCCCAATGACATGATAGCAGCACGGGACCAGGCTGAACAAATGCACTTGAAATCAGGAGATGCCCTGGGTTTGGAATGGGAAGAAATGGGACCCAACAATGCCGCCGGTCGTGTGAGAGCTATTATTTATGATAATAGCGATCCTTCAGGTAATTCATTAATTACGGCAGGTGTTACTGGTGGGCTTTGGGAAACAAATAACTTTGGAACTTCCTGGCACAAAATAAATTTAAATAACCGCAATTTATATGTTACCTGTCTCACCCAAACCTCATCAGGAACCATTTTTGCTGGCACTGGTGAAGGTTTTTGTACAGACGATGAAACTTATTATGGAGGAATGGTGGGTCAGGGACTTTTCATTTCAACCGACCAGGATAACTTTACACTTGTAGAAGGTACAAAACCAGTTGTAACAGCCAACAACGATACCGTTGACTGGGCGTACATCAATCAGATAGCTGCTGATCCTACTTCTTCAAGAATTTATGTTGCTACCAACACTGGATTATGGTATTCAAATGATGGATTGACTAACTATACCAGGGTTGAAAAACACTACCTTGATACGGTTTCATACAATGTTACGTTGTCGATTGACTCAACCGTACACTGCAATTCATGGGAATTTGTTGGTAATAACCTGGTACTCAATCAGCCACAGTATAACACTTCAGTTATCGACACAACAAATTATGAAAAAGTTGCACAACCAAAAATCAGAAATGTTGTTGACTTCGAAAAAATTAACTGTACTGATGTTGATGTTGCAGCAGACGGAACAGTAGTAGCTACTTTTGGAAATCTGGTTTACACTGCACCCGGCGGAGCTGATCTTGTTTTTACCAACAGATCGGGAAGACCTAACAATCCTAAGGTAATTGGAAGAGAAATAAGAGCGTACACCACTACCCTTATAGCCATTGATACGAATGATAATGTTGGCGAAAGAACAGTTAATTTCGACCAGACCACAAACTGGGCAAATGATGTAGTAAAAGTTCCAAGCCCTCTTTCAGCCAACCCAAACCGTGCACAAGTTTCATTTGCACCATCAGATGCAAGTGGTAATATTCTTTACGCTGTCTGTACACAACAATATGGTTTTATCGACAACATTTATCTTTCAGAAGATAAAGGCGAAACCTGGAGAATCATCTTCCCGGGAGGTTCAACCCTTGTTATGTTTGATGGGACAAGTTGTTTTAACAATGTACTGACTGTTTTCCCGGATGATCCATACAAAATCCTTGTTGGCGGTGAGGACATGTGGTTAGGTCAGAAAATTTATGAAACCGGGTATTTTGATTGGAGCAATGGCCCGATCACATCGGGAAATTTCTTTGAAGGGTATCCTTTGTATTTACCCACTGGTCATCACGGCTACGTTTTTGCACCCGGTTCAAGTTCGCGCCTCACAGTTGCTACTAATAATGGGATTTTCACAGGAACCATTGTTGGTAGTGAAGTAAATTTCGGACCTATGAATAAAATCTTAGCCATTACTCAATCGTACACTGTTGGTGTTGGTGGTTTCCCGCATAGTTTGTTGACCGGAACCCAGGGGAATGGGGTACAATACATTAGTGGTCTGCTGAACGACCCTATGGAAGCATACCAAATTCTGGGAGGAAACGGTGGAAGTTGTTTCATTTCCGTCATCAACCCCGAAGCCTTTATTTACAGCAATAGTGGTGGTACCATTGTCCGTTCTGAAGATATGGGCTTAAATACATCCTTCAACTTTGAACCACCAACCAGTAATTTATTCATTAGTCCAATGGCCATGTGGGAAGAATTTCACAGTGACAACTCACGCGACTCTGTAACTTTTAAAGCCACCAGAACATATTCCCAGGGTGAAACCCTCCTTTGTCGCAGCCTTAACAGAGGTTTCAGCACCGACATTGGTTACCCGTTTACTTATGTTCTTGAACAGGAATCGCTTGAAGCAGGTGATTCAATCAGGGTGAAAGATATTATCCAATCAAAACTATTCCTCGCAACACACGATTCTTTATTTATGACCAAGGATGCTGTGAAATTTGCCAAAGAAGCTGAGTGGTGGTCAATTGCTGACCTTACCGGCAATGCTACGTGTATCGCTTATTCAAGTGATGCAAACTATTTGTTTGTTGGAATGGATGATGGTAAACTTTACAGGGTTTCTAATATTGCCCTTGCCTACAACCAGGAACGTGCTCATGCAAAAAGTCCATACTGCATCATTGCAACCGATCAGATTCAGATTCCTGAATTTTCAGGAAGGTTCATCACATCAGTTTCGGTTGATTCGAAAAATGCTGAAAACGTGCTTGTAACAATGGGGAATTATGGGAATGAATCATACGTCTATTTATCAACAAATGCACTTGACTCTGCTTCTGTTGCCACTTTCACTGATGTTACCGGAAATTTACCAAAAATGCCTGTTTATTCTTCATTGATCGAAATGAAAGATCCTAATATTGCCATCATCGGTACAGAATATGGCATTTACACCACCGACAACATACATGCAGCGGATGTCGTATGGACGGGAGAAAACGATGGAATAGGGAAAATCCCGGTTTTCCAGATAAAACAACAAACAGTTTACAAAGCTGGTTTTGTCATCGAAAGCAATGACCCTGAAAGTCCTGATATTGTTTTCCCATCAGTTGAGAATTATGGTGACATTTACATCGCTACCCACGGAAGGGGTTTGTTCAGAACAACCAAATATTTTACAGTGGGTATTGAAGAAAACAAACCAAACAATACAACCACTGTTTCTTCAATAATGATTTATCCAAATCCGGTGGTAAATGTTGCAAATGTTACGTTTGAACTACCTGCCAACCAAAATGCCACCATCTCGGTTTATGATTTAAGTGGAAAAATGGTAAAATCAGAAACATTGCGTAACCTTACTAAGGGGAAAAATGAAATCACTCTGGATTGTTCAGGTTGGAATACAGGAGCATACTTATTAAGTATTCAATCCGGCAACCAGGTTCATTCGTCCAAATTCCTTGTAAAATAATCAGGTACAAAGTATTATTATCAAATAAAAATAATTCAACATGAAAAAATACATACTAAGTGGCATATTAATTTTTGTAGCAGCCAGCATTTTTGCTCAGGTTCGTATTGACACTCCAGCCCTTGTGTCCCCAACCAACAACAAGACAAACGTTATGCCCGATACTGTTTTAAACTGGAACCCGGTAATCGGAGCGGTTACCTACCAGTTTCAACTGGCACAGGATCAAGCATTCAGTACTATTGTCATTGATTCAGTAACTGATTTATCAGCAGTAAAAACACAGTACCTTACTTTTAATTTTATGTATTACTGGAGAGTAAGGGCTTATGACGCACTGGGAACGCCTTCGTTTTGGTCAGCAACATGGAATTTTACCACATTTGAAAAAATTGAGCTGAACAAGCCCAGCACCAATACAGGTGGTTATGAAGCAGATGTTGTTTTAAAATGGAAAGACAGGATTTCAGCAGTGTTGATTTCGGGTGTTGAGCATTACGATATTCAAATTGATGTTGACCCGGGTTTTGGAACACCTCATTTGAAGGAGTTCACTACCAATGGATCTACTTACCAAAAAGCAATGGATCAGCTTTTATTCGGCACAACCTATCATTGGCGTGCCCGCGCCCGCCATGCATCCGATGCAAGTGAATGGAGCGCTGTTTGGAATTTCACTACTTTAGACATGGTTGATCTGAAAAAACCCAACAACAATTCCGTTGACCAGGCTCTGAATGTCGACCTCCGTTGGGATGAATTATCAGGATTTAAGAAATTCGATTACCAGGTTGATGTTCATGAAAATTTTTCAACACCTACTACCTACATAACTGAGCTGACAACAGTTCCGGCAGAAGATTTAAAATATGGAACCCAATATTTCTGGAGGATGAGGGGACGCCACGATAACGACACCACCGACTGGTCAGTAGCCTGGAACTTTACTACAGCCGCAAAAGTAAATCTCACAAGCCCTGCTGAAGGTGTGGACAGCGTTGCCCTGAAACCACAATTAAAATGGAGTCAGATTCAGGGAACCACAGGCTATGAAGTTGAATACAGCAGCGACGTTGCCTTTGCCGGTTCAGTGATTAATCAAATTGCAGCCGATGATGCAACCGTACCATTTTACAATGTATTGTATGCACTTGATGCCGGTACAATGTACTACTGGAGAGTGAGAGCCTTCACCGAAATCGACACAAGTGATTATAGCACAGTTGGAACATTTGTGACCATGCCGGCTACAGGAATCAATGATGATTTCTTTGGAAAATCATCTCTGTGCATTTATCCCAATCCTGCTAACAATATGATCAACATCAGGCTCAATACAAAGGAAACAGTAAATGTTGATTTTGAAATTATAGACCTGGTTGGACAGGCTGTAATCAGCCGTCCATTGCAATTCAGGGCTGGCATTGCCGTACAACAGATTCTGCTGAATGAAATTTCAAACGGCGTTTACATGGTTAAATTTATTAAAGAAGACGCCATTTACACCAGCAAATTGATAATCAACAAATAAGATTGAAATTACAATCGCAAAAAAAAAGCCGCTTTCAGAAAGCGGCTTTTTTTTTCGTGTTTTGAATCCCTTTGCTTCTTTAGCGATACCATCGCTGTAAGCGGAAGTATCCAGCAGGCAGCTATTTTATGAACCCAATGTTGCTACCATCACAGCTTTAATGGTGTGCAGGCGGTTTTCGGCCTGATCGAAAACGATGGAGTGGTGAGATTCGAAAACATCTTCAGAAACTTCCATCGAAGGAATTCCGAATTTCTGAAAAATCTCCTCCCCTACTGCAGTTTCGCGATTATGGAATGCCGGCAAACAGTGCATAAATTTAACATTTGGATTCCCGGTTTTTACTACCATTTCCATATTAATCTGGTAAGGCAACATCATTTTTATCCTCCGATCCCATTCAGAATCAGCTTC
>Ga0172371_10012345_pt1 | contig 11265 bp, 5 predicted proteins | sample Lak12m_FD_114543 | JGI IMG/M metagenome (GOLD analysis project Ga0172371, IMG submission 114543) | Freshwater microbial communities from Kabuno Bay, South-Kivu, Congo - kab_022012_12m | ecosystem: Environmental > Aquatic > Freshwater > Lake | place: Democratic Republic of the Congo: South-Kivu...
CCTGCGTTTGAACGCGAAGCGCTACTGGCTTTTGTCAACGTAAAGAAGCGGATTGCCACGGAGGTAAAATGGGATTTGACCTCTGCCGAGACCCTGGTGGGCAAACCCTACGTCACCACCCATATCAAAAAGATGCTCTTTGCCGACAACCAGGCCAAACAGGCGGTCTGTTCCTATATTGACGGGGAGAACGAGAAAGAACGCGCCGGCGTTCAACAGGAGTGGGAAGACGCGTTGACCGGGAACAGGCAAAAAATCCCCGACGATGTGCGCGCCTACGGGGATTTCTTCGCGCAGCTGGAGAAAGTCGAGAAGATAGAGACAGAACTGAAAGCCCGCGGGATAAACCCGGAAGAAGTCTATGCCGATATGGCGCGGAAGGATGAGAAATAGCAAACATCAAAAATTAAAAATCAAAATGACATATAAAAATGCAAAATGTTTTTGACTGTTTTGAATTTTACACTGCCATTTTGATTTTCGATATACAACGCTTGCTGTAATCGAAGAACGAACAACGTCTCCCGATACGCAACCGTTCAGAGTCAATCTAATTTATAACCCATGCTTTCCAAAGTATACTCCTGCACTACCTACGGCACCGAAGCCTACCTGGTAGAAATCGAAGTGGACAGCAAGAAGGGGTTTCCCTCGACGACGGTTGTGGGGTTACCGGATACCGCGGTCAAAGAGAGCAAGGAACGGGTAAGAAGCGCCCTGCGCAACTGCGGGCTTGAATATCCCCGGGGAAAGATTACGATCAACCTTGCTCCGGCCAACATTAAAAAAGAGGGCCCGCTTTTTGACCTGCCCATCGCCATAGGGATCCTGGCTTCGAGCAAGCAGATTCCCACCGAAGCGCTGAGAACGTACGCGTTCATGGGAGAACTCGCGCTCGACGGCACCCTCCGTCCGGTCAAGGGGGTGCTACCGGCTGCGCTGTTTCTGAAAAAAGCGGAAATTAAAAACCTCGGTATCCCTGAAGAGAACGCCAAGGAATCGGCAGTGGTGAAGGGCGTCAACACCTATCCGTTTAAGTCTCTCGTAGAGATCAAAAACTTCTTATCCGGGTATTCAGAGGCAGAACCGTTAAAAATCAATTTAGAGGAGCTGCGCCGTTCATCGGCCGAGGAGGTTGATTTCTCGGAAGTAAAAGGGCAGTTCTTTGCCAAGCGGGCGCTGGAGATCGCCGCAGCCGGGTTCCACAACCTTATTTTCATCGGGCCGCCGGGAAGCGGGAAGACCATGCTTGCCAAGCGGCTGCCGACTATTTTGCCGGGTATGACTGATGAGGAAGTCTTCGAGACCACCAAAGTCCACAGCATTGCCGGATTGCTCTCTTCAGCGCATCCCCTGGTGTTCAATCGGCCGTTCCGTTCCATCCACCATACGTGTTCGGATATCGCGTTGGCCGGCGGAGGACAGACCCCAAAGCCGGGGGAGATAAGCCTTGCGCATAACGGCGTTCTTTTTTTGGACGAACTTCCTGAGTTTAAACGCTCGAGCCTGGAAGTATTACGGCAACCCATGGAGGAGGGGACCGTCACTATCGGCAGAGCGACCCGGAATGTCACTTTTTACAGCAGGTTCCTATTGGCAGCGGCAATGAACCCCTGTCCGTGCGGCTACTACTCTTCCAAGACCCATCCGTGTAAATGCACGCCCTATCAGATAACCAAGTACCGCAGCAAACTCTCAGGGCCTCTGCTTGACCGCATCGACCTGCACATCGAGATCCCCCAGGTCAAATACGAACATATGGTTTCAGAAAGGCACGAAGAAAGCTCTGCGGAAATCAGAGAACGCGTAGAGAAAGCCCGCACGATTCAATTAGAGAGGTTTAAAGGAAGTGCAACCTATTTTAATGCCCACTTGTCCCACAAGATGATAAAACAGTTCTGTGCTCTCAACGATGAATGCAATGTCCTGATGAAATCCGCCTTCTCTGATCTACAACTCTCTGCTCGCAGTCACGACAAGATCCTCAAAATCAGCCGTACCATAGCCGACCTTGACGGTGCTCCCGACATCCAACCTCTTCATCTTACCGAAGCTATCCACTACCGAAGCCTGGATCGGGAAGTGTTCTCCTGAAAATATTTTCAAGCGCTAAGAAAATTTTACAAAATAAACTTGACATTTCTTCGTGAATATACTATATTTTACCCATCTTCACTGTTTCCCCTGACACGGAAACAGAATCTTAGTTACAGGCGGTTTCTGTTAGTTTGAAACACCGGAAAGTTCTACCCGTATCGATTTCTCACCTTAACGCATTGGTTTTCAATACCTTTCGCGAAAATGTTCCTTTCTGCCTTCGTCTCATTCGCCATACTTTTTGCATGCAACCAATTCGTATAAAAATAGGCCTGCATATCCATGCGGGTTTTCGATATTCATTGGTTTTTCATGGGATGAAACCATGGCAATCGAAAAAATCAGCCATGGTTCCTTTATTTTAGGAGGGTAAAAGTATATGGGTTCATTTCTTAAAAAAAGCCGCACAAGAGCGTTTAAAATTATTAGTTGCTGTATCGCCTTTTTCATGCTTTCAACATCAATACTCCCGGTAGGGCTGTTTGCACAGGGGAACATTTTGCCCGCGCCAACCCAATTGGTACCGCTGTCTGAACCGAATTCTTTACCTCTGCTTAAGGGCCTGAGAATGGATCCGGATAATCCATTCCACATAGAGTTTATCATCGATACTGCCGATCAAAAGGAAGTCAGCCGGGAAGACGCTTCGCGGCTGATAAGGTATTTTCTTGCCGGGCTGACTCTGCCGGAGAAAGATATCTGGGTTAACCTCTCTCCGTATGAGCAAGAAAGGATCATTAATGATGACCTTGGACGGACTGATTTGGGGGAAGACCTGCTTGCCCAGGATTATATTCTTAAACAGCTTGCTTCATCTTTGACCTATCCTGAGAGCGAAACCGGGAAAACGTACTGGGCGGAGATTTACAGCCGGGCCGGCGAAGCATTCCATACCACGAAGTTTCCGTTTGACACGTTCAACAAGATATGGATCATGCCGGATAAAGCCACGGTCTATGAAAATAACAATGTTGGGATTATCAGCCAAGCCAGCATGAAAGTCATGCTCGAAGAAGATTATTTGGCGCTCAAAAATAACTTGCCGGAAATCCAGCCGAAAAACACACAGGCTGAGGCAATCGAACAGGTCAATAAGATCGGGTCTCAGGTGACGCGGGAACAACTTCTGCCGCTGATCAGCAACGAAGTGAACAGCGGGAAGAATTTCGCGAATCTCCGGCAAATCCATTATGCCCTTATTTTAGGGGTATGGTTTAAGCAAAAATTCAGAGAGTCGGTATACGCCCATTACATCAATCAGGGCAAGATTCAGGGGATCGATAGCAATGGCAAGGACGCTAAGGAGAAAATCTATAGCCGGTATCTCGAAGCATTCAAAAAAGGCGTCTATAACTACATTAAGAGCGAAGTCGAACCGGTATCAAGCAAGAGGATAAAACGGCAGTATTTTTCAGGAGGGTATGAACTGGGAGCTTCTGCAAGCTTAAGCATACACCAGCAGCCGCTGATTCCAACAACGACTGCTGCCGAGTTAGGTACGATTGGAACAGAAGTGGTTGCAGAGGTTAATCTTAATCCTATTGCGGGAGCTAACGTCAGCAGTTCCTCAATACAGGCGGCAGAAACAAAACCTTTGGCTGCCGGGGAAATCAAATTCGGGACCTCCGGAGTAAGAGGGCAGCTTAAAGAAGAAGGTTTCACCTGGAACCATGTTGTTGCGCGTACTGCGCAAGGGGTGGCGGATTATCACAACGCTACTGTTGGGAAGGGGAGCATTCTTATAGGCTATGATCCGCGAAAAGGCAACACCACTTTTGTAAAAGATACGGCAGCCCTATTGGCTGCAAACGGCATACCCGTGAAAGTAATATTCGACGAACCGACGCCGACACCGGTATTGGGGTATTTAGCGAACAGTAATACGAATATTACCGGAGTTGTTAACTTTACCGCAAGTCACAATCCAGCCATTGATGACGGATTTAAATATTCCCCCTCGCATGGAGGTGCCGCCGAAAAAGGAATCACGGATGCGATACAAGAGTATGCCAATAAAGCCACTCAGTATCGGACAATGGATTATGACAAAGCAAAAGCCGCCGGCCTCATTGAAGAAGTAAAGGTCGAAGCTGCGGTTAAAGCGTATGTGCATGAGTATGTCATTCCCCAGCTTAAGAAAATAGGAGCATGGAAGGATATCCTCGGTTACATAAAGAGCAACCCCGAATTTCACGTGGTGCTGGACGCAATGCAGGGGACCTCGGTGGAGTATCTTAAAGCGATTTTTGCGGAAATAGCTGCCGAAATCGGTCGGAGCGATTTTTACGAGATTCTCCATGTAGACAACCGCGATCCGGATTTTAAACAGGTCAACGGCGCCCCCAATCCGACGCTTAAAGGTAGCACCGTTGATCTTGTTGCGAACGTCAGCGGACGTTCGCACACTATGGGATTCGGCGTGGATGGCGACGCCGACCGTTTCGGCGTCGTTGACTTTGGCGGCAAGACGGTAACCGCAGATGATATGATCGGCATTTTGGGGTATTTTCTGAAAAAAGAAATAGGCGTTGAAGGAGCAATCGGGAAAACGGTTGCGACGAGCAATTTTGTAAATGCAGTTGCCGAATATCTAAAGACCGGGCTTATTGAGACCGCTGTCGGTTTTAAATGGATGGTCGATCGGGCGGTGAACGAGAACGTGCGGTTTATCGTCGCCGGCGAAGAATCGGCACATGTCGGCATAGGACCGTTCATGCAATCTTGGGACGACGGTATGGCGGTAAGTTTAGCCAGCCTGTGGGTTGTGGCGAAAACAGGCAAGAGCATCTCAGAATATAAGGCGGAGATTGAAAGAGCCATCGGCATGCAATTTAATAAGACCACGGATACGATCCGGGGCGCAGATGACGGGATTAAAAAACCGCTGGACAGCCTTATAAGCCGGACGAATCGGGAATTAGAGAAGAAAATCTCTAAACTTGAAACCACCGTGGTAAAAGAGGTGGAACAGTTGGTCGGAGTAAAAGTTAAGGATCTGATCACGGTCGACGGGGTAAAGATCGTCTTTGAAAACAACGATTGGCTGTTAATGCGTCCTTCCGGTACAGAACCGGCAATAAAAATATATACGGAAATATCGAATAAGTTCGGAGAATCACCGGTTTTCTCGCGTATTGTGACGATGCAACGTGCGGCCAACAAAGCTCTTGAAAAGGAGCTCTTTCGAATCTTCAGCGATGAGAAGGTCGAAACGAGAATGGAAACGTTATATGAAGTCGATAGCGCCACTGCCGAAAAACACGATGAGAAACTCGTGAAAATAGCATATGATTTAGACGACAAAAAGGAACCGAACCGCTTGGGCTGGACCAGGGCTAACCTAGAGTGGATTTTTGAACATCCGGAGACGGTCGAGCAGGTCATAAAAGACGGCGAGACCATTCGCAATCGGTACAAGTACGTTATTTTCAGCGGTATGGGCGGATCGGGTTTGAGTGTTCAGGTAGTGAAATCAACGTTCGGCGAAAAAACTACCAAGATCTACAGCCTTCGCACAACCGATCGGGCGGTGATCGAGGATATTTTAAACGAGATCGTGAACGAAGAAGGCTCCTTAGAAAAAGCGCTCGCCAAAACATTGGTTATTCCGGTCAGCAAGTCGGGGACTACTCAGGAGACGGTTTCGCATAAACAATATTTTGAGGATCTCTATGCTGCAGCTGGTATTGATTTAAAGGAGCACATGTGGGTGATTACCGACAAAGGTTCTCCCATGGATACCGGAGAGTTTGAACAACGGGAGATCCAGCTGAACGGCCGGGGCGATATCGGCGGACGGTTTACCGCGCCGACCACGAATGTTTTCCTGCTGCCCTTGGCGATTGTGGCTCCGGAAAAAGTCTGGCCGGTATTGAAGCAGGCTCAGGAGATGAACAGCGGTATTCAGGGCGAAGAGTTTATGAGGCTTGCATCTTTTCTGTATTACAACGCATTGATCGGCAAAGATAAATTGACAATGTTTATGCCGCAAAATTTAAAGGATGTCCCCATGTGGTCTGAACAGCTCTTTGAGGAATCATTGGGTAAAGGTGCTGAACCGGCAAAAGACGATAAACCAGCGAAAGACGGCAAAGGAATAACGGTCTTTTACGGCGAGAATCTCAGTGCCAAAGACATAAGGCCGGTAAAGAATAATGACCGGGTATTTTTCAGGGTCAATCTCAACGGACAAAAGACCAATCAGGAGCTTTGGGATTATCTTGATGCGCAAGGTTATCCGGTTTTTGAATTAAACGTAAAAAGTATCGAGGACATCGGTGGGATTATGCTCGGATTTCAGCGTGCGGTCGCTGCTGTCGCGTATCTGTGGGATATAAATTTCGTTAACCAACCGGCAGTAGAAGGCTATAAAAAAGAAACCAGGGCCGTGGTTAAAGAAATGGAATCAGGCGGAAAGATAAAAATGCCTGATGAGTCCCTCTCGGCTCGGTTCGGGAATCTCGCGTTTTATTATGCGCCATTGATCAATGCCAACCGCGTGAGCAAGGAGGCGCTTGCGGCGGCCGTAGCAAAACTCGGAACCGACATGAATAACGCACCGGCAGTTTTTGCGGCAGCGTTATCTATCCTAAAAGCACCTTCCGAAAAATTACAGAGCATGGAGCTGATGTCGTATGGACGGATGACCGACGGCATGAAGGCCGCTTTTGAATACGCACGAGCCGCGCTCTTTACCAAGGGGCTTCGTATACCGTCAAAGCTCGGTGAAGGCCCGGACAAGAATCATTCTTTTCATCAAAACGTCGAAGGCGGGAAGGATATGTGGTTATCGTTATATTTTATGGCGCAGAAGCTTAATCCGTCTGAGTATCCCGCAACGTATGATGACAATCTCTTAAAGGCCCAAACAGTGGGGACAGTCCGGTCCTTGGAAAATGCCGGTCGAAGGGTCTTGCTCCTTGTTTCGGAAGGAACGAGAGAAGAGGCAGAAAAAGATTTGGCTGCATTTTTCCGGCAGGCCGAGAGCTATCTGGTTGAAGCCGGAGCGCTGAGTTCCAGCTCGTCGCTTGACGCGCCCGATACTGCCTTAGACGATGATGAGCAGGACGGCGTTCTTGTCGGCAATAATAGAACCCCCTACGGCGGTATTGACATGGATAAGCTGAATGTCGAAACAGAGGGCGGGTCGTCTTCTTCGTCCCTGCTGAATCTTCCCAAGATGGATATGAATGATTTCAAAGGGTTAACGTTCACCATCATAAAGCTGGAGCAGGTGAGCGACCTCAAGGTTATCTTGGGGAACCCTTCTCGTCGGGAAGCTGTGGAGAAAAGAAAAGGCGACCTTGCTTTCTTGCGGTAAACCTTCGCATCTCTGCTCGAAGCGATCCGTTATTGTTACAATAAATCTTCTTGCATTTTCCCGGTAAAGATATACACTTTTAGGGGATGAAGAAGACACGGATACTCGACGGTAAAGACCTCGATATCGTCATCCACCGTTTAGCCCACCAGATTTTAGAAAAGAACAAAAGTACTAAGAATCTTTGTTTTATCGGTATCCAGCGCCGGGGCGTGTATCTTGCCGAGCGGATCAAGCATATCATCGAGAGAGTGGAAAAAGCCAAGATCCCTTTCGGCGTGATGGATGTTACTCTGTACCGCGATGACCTCGCGCTCAGTTCAGTCACTCCTGAGGCGCGCAAGACCAACCTCGACTTTGATATTAACAAAAAGACCGTTATCCTGGTTGACGACGTGTTGTTCACCGGAAGGACCATCCGTGCCGCGTTGGATGAGATCATGGACTTCGGCAGGCCCAAGAGCATCCAGCTGGTCGTGCTGGTTGACCGGGGCAACCGAGAACTTCCGATAAAGCCCGACTTTACCGGAAAAGAAATTACCACGTCCTTGAAAGAGCACGTGAAGTTGCACCTGAGGGAGACCGATGGTAAGGATGAGTTGTGGCTGGTGAGAGAAGAATGATTATTGCCGGCACGAAGCGAGAGCGGCGCTATGTTGAATAAAAAACATCTCTTAGGGATCAAGGATTTAAGCAAGGAAGAGATCGAGGAGATATTAAATCAGGCAAAGGTATTTAAAGAGGTCTCCCAGCGCCAGGTCAAGAAGACACCGGCCCTGCGCGGCAAAACCGTGGTGAACCTCTTCTTCGAACCGTCCACCCGTACCAGGATTTCCTTTGAACTCGCGGCAAAGCGTTTAAGCGCGGACGTCATCAATGTGGCCTCGCAGTCAAGCAGCTTAGTCAAGGGCGAAAGCTTGATCGATACGTTACAGAACATAGAAGCGCTCAGCTGCGACATCGCGATCGTCCGGCACACGGTTGCCGGGACCCCGCATATTCTTGCCGAACATACGCATGCCTGTGTGGTCAATGCCGGCGACGGTTCGAATGAACACCCGACGCAAGGCTTGCTGGACATGTTTACGGTCAAAGAACGGTTAGGGACTTTGCAGAATCTGAACGTGGTCATCGTGGGCGATATCCTGCATTCGCGTGTCGCCCGGTCCAATGTGTGGGGGTTTTTGAAGTTCGGATGCGGGATTACCCTTTGCGCCCCGCCCACACTCATCCCGCGCGATATCGACGAAGAACAGGGAGTGGGAGTAAGCTATGACCTGGCAGGGTCTTTAAAAAAAGCCGACGTGGTGATTATGCTCAGGATACAGAGAGAGCGCCAAGCCACGCATTTCTTCCCGTCATTGCGGGAGTATGTCAGATATTTTTCTCTGAACGATACGACGGCAAAGGCGCTGGGGAAGAATACGCTTGTGCTGCATCCGGGCCCGGTGAACTGGGACACCGAGATAAGTTCATCTTTGAAAGAACGGCTGTCGCCGTTGATCCTGGATCAGGTCACCAACGGCCTGGCAGTGCGCATGGCAGTACTGTACCTGCTCTCATTGCGAAAGGAACAGAAGAGATGAGCCTGCTCATAAAGAATGCGGCCATTGTCAATCACCACAGTATTTCCAAAGGAAACGTGCTGGTCGAGAACGGGGTTATTCAAAAGATCCGCAAGAACATCTCCGAGCGGAATGTATCGAAAGTCCTCGATGCGCACGGTACGTATGTGCTTCCGGGGTTCATCGATATGCACACGCATTTACGTTCTCCCGGGAGAGAGGATGAAGAGACGATCGAGAGCGGGTCTTTGGCCGCAGCGCACGGCGGGGTAACCACCCTGTTGTGTATGCCCAATACCGAGTATCCCTTGGATAACCAGCAGCGGGTAAGCTGGGTACGGGAGACCGCCCAACAGATCGGCATTGCCGACGTCTATCCGGTGGGCTGCATTACCAAAGAGCGCAAGGGGAAGGAGCTTACCGAGTTCGGGCATTTAAAAGAAGCCGGCGCTATTGCCTTAAGCGATGACGGCAACCCGGTTGAAAATACGCTGGTACTGCGCCGCGCCTTAGAATATGCCTCGGCGTTCAATCTCCTGATTATTTCCCACTGTGAAGACACGAGCCTTACCGCGGGCGGGATCATGCGCGAGGGAAAAACCTCCTCGCTTCTGGGATTAGCCGGGATCCCTTCCATCGCGGAGAGCATTGTGGTGGCAAGAGAGTTGGAGCTGGCGCGCTACGCGAATACCCGCATACACCTCGCCCATATCAGCTGTAAACGTTCGGTGGAATTTATCGGCAGGGCAAAAAGAGACGGCGTACGAGTAAGCTGCGAGACCTGCCCGCACTATTTCAGCCTCTCGACCGAGGACTGGGAGGAACGATACAGCGCATTATTAAAAGTAAACCCGCCCTTACCGGAAAAAGAAGATATCGCCGCGATCAAGAAAGCACTCAAAAACGGCATTATCGATACCGTCGCTTCAGACCACGCGCCGCACACCAAAGAAGAAAAGAACGCGGACTTGCAGGAGGCGCCGTTCGGGATGATCGGTTTGGAACTGTTATTCCCTTTAACGTACACGTATTTAGTGGATAAGGGAAATTTTTCGATAAAAGAATTAGTCCGGATGCTCAGCGTTACCCCGGCGCGTATCTTAGGGTTCTCGGTTAGAGGCGCAATCAAAGAAGGGATGCGGGCAGATATCACGGTCGTTGATACCGATGCGTCGTTTAAGGTCAGCGAGGACGATTTGTATTCCCTTTCCAAGAACACGCCTTTCCTCGGCGCAGAACTCAAAGGTAAAGTGCTCGCCACGGTTTTCGGGGGAAAAGTCGTATATAATGAATTGAAATGATTGCACCGATAGGATTTCGAATTTCGGATTTATCTGTGATCCTCAGTGGCTCCGCATCAGCGATCATCTGTGTGTAACATGTTCATCGCCGACTTACACATCCACTCCAAATATTCCAGGGCTACCTCAAAGAGCATGGAGATCCCGGCTCTTGCCCAGTGGGCAAAATTAAAAGGAATCTCCTTGATGGGGACCGGCGATTTCACCCACCATCTCTGGCTTCAGGAATTGAAGAAATGTCTTGTGCCGGTTGACGGTAGGGGGGTATATACGTATGAAGGGGTCTCGTTTATGCTCACTGCCGAGATTTCCAATATTTTCTCCCAGAACGGCAGAGGATACCGCGTGCATACCATGATTATGGCTCCCAGTTTTAAGGCGGCCGAGGAGATCAATAAATGCTTGTCGTTTTACGGGAACCTGGCTTCTGACGGCAGGCCGATCCTGGGATTAAGCTGTAAGAAGATGATCGGGGAAGTATTGAAAGTTTCTCCGGATAGTATGATCGTCCCTGCGCACATCTGGACTCCGTGGTTCAGCCTGTTCGGCTCGGAATCCGGGTTCAACACGATCGAAGACTGTTTCGGAGAGTACACCGGAAAGATCACGGCGTTAGAGACGGGATTATCCAGCGACCCGGCAATGAACTGGCGCCTCTCTTCTCTGGACCGGTTCAGCTTGATCTCCAATTCCGACGCGCATTCTCCGTCACGCATCGGCAGGGAGGCAAACGTGTTCGAGATGGAGGGGATCGATTACTATGCCATTAAAGAGGTATTAGAGAAGAAAGATAAGACCAGGTTCTTATACACTATCGAATTCTTCCCGGAAGAAGGCAAGTACCATTACGACGGGCACCGCAACTGCAACGTGCGCCTCTCACCTGAGCAGACCAAAGAATATAAAGGGATATGTCCTCAGTGTAAGCGGCCCCTGACCAAAGGCGTGCTCTACCGCGTGGAAGAGTTGGCCGACCGGAAAG
>Ga0172371_10012346_pt1 | contig 11264 bp, 10 predicted proteins | sample Lak12m_FD_114543 | JGI IMG/M metagenome (GOLD analysis project Ga0172371, IMG submission 114543) | Freshwater microbial communities from Kabuno Bay, South-Kivu, Congo - kab_022012_12m | ecosystem: Environmental > Aquatic > Freshwater > Lake | place: Democratic Republic of the Congo: South-Kivu...
GAAGAGATAGAAGTGCTTGCCACCCCTTATTATTTCACCAAAAGCGACAACGGCTTGCTAAAATATGAATGGAGATTAAATGGTCAGTCGGTACCAAATCTTTTTGGTTCGAGAACGGCAGTTTTTAGAAAACCGGAAAATTCTGGCGGAAGATCTAATATTTCTTTGCGTATAGAAAATCAAAACAGGATTTTACAGCAGGCTGATGGTAAATTAACAATAAATTTTGAAAAATAGCATGATAAAAAAAATATTTTTAATTTTAATAATGGGAATATTTTTATTACCAACATTAGTTGCTTTAGCGGCAGATGATCTTTCTTATACCGTCTTGGCGCCTTTACCTTGTATTGACGGTTCAGGAACTCCTGGAACAGATGGTTATAAGCCAGAATGTAATCAAACGGCCAACCAAACAACCTTAGAAAAATATTTGCCAGGAGCATTTAAACTTGCAATAGGACTTTCGGCGGTGTTCGCGGTATTAATGATTGTTATAGGAGGTTTTCAATACATATCTTCTGACGCCATTATGAAAAAAACGGAAGGAAAAGAAAGAATAAAAAATGCAGTGTTTGGTTTGGTTTTGGTTATTTCAGCGTGGCTAATTCTCAACACCATCAATCCCAATCTTTTAAATATAAACCTAAATATTGAATCAATAAGTACCACCGCAGTAAATGGAGGCACATTAGGTACTAATGGAGGCACATTAGGTACTATAAGTAAAGCCGGGGTCCCGATGACAAAAGAAGAGATAGATGCTAGCAACATTGTAAGAGCAAGTTTATATCAACAAGGAGTAGATACATACAGAGGACCATGTACAGATGGCAGGCCGGTTGGTTGTGTAAACCTTAACGGACTTACTAATACAACAAAAGATGGTTTGATCCTTACTAAAAAAGCTCTTACAGAGAGTGGGTGTAACAATTGCAATATGATTATAACAGGGGGGACAGAACCAGGAATACATTCTTCAACTGGTGACCATTCCAAAGGAAATGCTGTTGACCTTAAACCAGACCCTGGTTTAAATACAGCACTCGGGTTTCCAACCCCTAAAGAAGGTGACACAAAGACAAAAGTTTTTAAGGTAGATGGTAAGCCAGATATAACTGCAGTGTTTAAATATGAAATATTGGGGGGAAATGCGGGTGGCACATCAACTGGTAACCATTGGCATGTATCGTTTAAATAATATGACAAAGAAAATATTATTAATAATAGGAATATTGGTAGTAATCGGGATAGCGGTGTTTTTGATTTTCTTTTCAGCACCAACGACCGATACAGGAGAGAGTAGGGTTGGATTTTCTATTAGAGATTATTTGCCATTTGGAAGCAGTGGCACTACTGATAATAATCAAAATTCTAATACTACAAATGAGAGCTCTGCTTTAGACGACAATACAAACATACCAAATGTTACAGAGAACAAACCAATTCCTAGACTTAGGAAGATTTCGAGCGAGCCAGTAGCCGGAGCAGCCATATTTAATACAGGTACCACAAGTATTGTTAGATTTGTTGAAAAGGGTACTGGTAATGTTTACGAAGCAAGGTCTGATTCCCATATAATTCAAAGACTAACTAATACCACCATTCCTAAAATAGTGCGAGCTTTTTGGTTGCCAAACGGTTCTGCTTTTTTAGCTCAAACTCTGGTGCCAGAAAGTGAGATGGTAGAAACAAATTTTGTAAAATTGAACAAAAATGTAGCAAGTGGTACTGCAGAAATTTTAACTCCATATAATACAACCATAGGTAAATTGCCGACCGATATAAAAGAAATAACAATAAAACCGGATGGTTCTAAAATTTTTTACTACACAGCAAACAGGGGATATTCAAATTGGTTTGTTTCAAATCCTGACGGCACAGGAAGTAGCGAGGTGGGTTCCAACGCATTAACCGAGTGGATGCCAAAATGGATTTCTGGAAATACAATAATATTGCAAAACAAGGGAAGTTCAGAAGTTATTGGGTATAATTATTCTTTTGATATTTCTAGTAAAGTTTTCAAAAAAACAGGTTTTGGTATTACTGGAATTTCTTCTAATCCAAAAAGTGACGGCTTGCAAACATTGGTGTCAAATGGCGGGCCTTCTCCCAAACTGTTTTTGATGGACAATAAAAACGTAACAATAAAATCTATAGACCAAAACACTTTGGCTGAAAAATGTGTCTGGTTGAAAGAAAAAATATCCACTGCGCTCTGTGCAGTACCAAATGGCTTACCAAGAGGCAATTACCCTGATGTTTGGTATAAAGGGCTTGTATCTACCGACGACTCAATTAAAAGGATAAATCTAGATGATAATGTTTCAGGTGACATCGCTGATCTTTACTCCTTATCAGAAGAACAAATTGATGTTGTTGATATAAACATATCGCCAGACGAAACTCATCTCATCTTCCGCAACAAAATTGATGGGTATTTGTGGCTTTTGAGGATAGGAGAATAACTTCACCAAAATTTTCTCTAAAAGTCGTCTTTGGCTTTTATTTGTGTTAACATATAAATATGCAAATTCTAGACAAAAAATTAGAAAAAAAGGTGAAAATAGCTTCAAAAAAACTTGGTCTTAATGAGCGCGAGTTCGTAAACGCTTCCGTTTTGTCTTATTTATCACAATTTCAGAACGCAATAAATTTTAAAAAAGAACTCGATATGTGGGACATGGTATCGGCAAAACAATCGTCACTATAATTCCTTGCACTTCCAATGGTTTGGCTCTGCGATTTCCTTTTACTTACTCAATAAAACCAAATAATACTAACGGATTAGTCTTGCCGACGATAGCTCTTGTATTTCACATAAGAACTATTGATATTTCATTATTAAAAAATAAGATAGGAAAATTGGATAGTAAATCTTTTTCAAACATTAAAAAGATAACCAGAAAACTTATAGGATAACTTGATTTTTTAATGGGGGGGGGTAAAATTACAATATTAAAATTAATACTAAGTAATTTAATAAAATGAAAAAAATAATTGTAGGGTTAGTGGCGTTTTTGATGGTATTACCAAATTTTGCTTCAGCAGCTTCAGTCGCTGAATTGCAAAATCAAATTAATGCTTTATTGGCACAGGTTGCTCTTCTGCAACAACAACTGTCACAGCAAGCCATTTCAAATGGAACTTCTTGGTGCCATAATTTTAATACAGACCTTCAAATAGGAAATTCAGGAAGTGAAGTTATTGCTCTTCAAACTGCGCTGGAAAAAGAGGGTTTACAAATAAAGGGTGGCTGGAATCCTAATATTTTTGATGAATTGACCGCCTCCGCAGTAAGCGCCTTTCAAGAAAAATATAGGAGCGAAATTTTGACCCCAGCAGGACTTTCTTCCCCTACCGGATATGTCGGGAGCCGCACTCGTAATAAGCTAAATGCATTATATAAATGTGTAAGTACAAGCCCGATCTCAACAATCACAACAAGACCAATTCAAGTAGAGCCGCCAACACCTGTTGTCACCCCAGCTAAACCAGATATCACGATCTCCGGAGTTTCTTGTAATCCTTCCAGCCCTAAAATAAGCGAATCGATTATTTGTAGCGTAACTGTCTATAATAATAGTGCCGTTAACATCACTAAACCATTCGCCGTTAATATCCAAGGTACTGCAGTGACAGTAAACGCCCCTCTAAACGCATGGTCTAGTAAAACCGTAAGGCCAACAATCGGATTTAGTTTTTCTTCGGCCGGTAATCATATACTTAATTTCCCAGTAGACATTTGGAATGCTATAGAAGAAAGTAACGAGAACAACAACACATACTCCATGAATATAGATATTGGTGGTGTTTCAGAACCAATCGCAACAACCGGAACACTCTCTTTTTCTCAAAACTCATTTAATTTCAACTATACCAAGGGTGGGCCAGTGCCTTCTCCTCAATTTCTGACATTTACCAACACTTCAAATATAAATGTCATCTTTACCCTAAAAGAAAGTTATACTTCCGGTTGGTTAAGTACTTCTTACACCACAATTCCTTTAGTGGCAACACCAGGAACTCCAACTGGTTTGAGCGCTTCAGTTGACCCCGTCAGACTACAAACTCCAGGAACTTATCATACAAACATTGTAGTTACTGGAAATTTCACTGGTTCTCCACTCTCAATCCCTGTAAATCTAAAAGTGGAAGAAGCCCCCGTCGTTGCCCCAACCGCTTCACTTACCGGCGGCACCACCAACTTATCTCAAGGTTCACTTCTTAATGTAAAAGTTGGAGACATCATTAATTATAGATGGAATTCGATAGGCGCAGATAGTGCATATTCAAGTTATAATGTTTATCCAGCATATACTACAACAAGTAATTGTGGTGGACTTATAGGTGGAGGCCCTTTTACTTGGGTAGCAAATAGTTTAAACGGTTCAACTTCTGCCACAGTTGAACCATGCCAAGCTGGCCGTTCTTACTTTATCAAATATACCGCTGTTAATTCCCAAGCTAGGGGAGGAGTGAGTACTGATTCTGTTCTAACTATAAATGTGCCTTCAACCACAACTGGTGCAGTTGGACTTACTAGTTCTTCAAACCTAAATCAAATAGCAAATGTTTTAATGTCAGCCTCTGCTATTCTAGAAAACATGCTTAAATCGTTAAGATAAAATTATTTAAGAAATAGAGTTGAAAAGAAAAAAGGGGTCGCAGGACCCCTTTTTGGTTTTAATCGACAGAGCTTAGGTTAGCCCTTCGCAGGTGAGCTGGTGAGTGACAACTTTCTTTCGAAAGTGACACTCGAGCACACCCCTTTTATGCACACCGTCAGGGTGGTTGGCCCAACAGGTGGAAGACTTGTTGGTGGGAAAAAAATCACGCTCGTCCCCATTGGCGAACTTCTGATCTCTGTCGCCACTGAAGTTCGCCCAAGGATAGCAACAGACCCTGAAGGAATCAGGCTGATCGCCACATAGTACTGTCCCTCAGGGGTCATTCCTTCGCTCCCAACCTTAAGGCTCGGCGCTTCTCCCGCCCATGGGTTCACACCCGCAGACGACTTCTCAATCTTGCCCCCAGCTACATAAATTGCGTCAATGGAGCAAAGTTGCTCCATAAAGGGTGCCGCCATCTGCAGGCTTACTGTGTCCAGTACCTGCATAGAAAAGACGGGGAAGTATGGACTGGCCTCCCAACCCACTTCTCCGAGCTTCATCTCTCCTCCGCTGCAGTTTTTGCCCTGCAGGAGGTAAGTGCCTGGATTGGTGGCCACAAGCCACACCCGTCGTCCAATGCCATTGACCTCATTTTCAATCACGAGGCCCCCTTTTGAGATTTGAGGAGTGTCGCTCGGAAGCGACACCGCTATATCCCACGCCCGGGCGGCAATAGCACGATCCACCTTTTCCGCCCTTTGGCCAAAGGCCAAAAAAGCGAAGAAAAACAAGAAAAAAGTTACTTTGTTCACTGTGAACACTCCTAATTTTTAGGATAGCATAATAGGCACAAAAAGTCAATAGGAAATAGGGTTAGATGATTTTTGACATCTGCCTTCTTACATAGATATCTTGAGCAATGCCGGCTAGGTTGCTGACGAGCCAGTAGAGAGCCACAATGGCTGATATCTTCCATGATATAAAGAAAACTATTAGAGGCATAGTGTATTTCATTTGTTTTGCCATCATTTTGGCAAAATCTTGTGTATTATTAGAATTTTCTTCTCCCTTCCCCTTCGCAAGGGGAAGGGTTGGGGATGAGGTCGAGGCCAAGTGCATCTGCCAAAAGCTTGTAATAGCTGCTAGAAAGGCAAGGGTAATGCTTTTTTGAGAAACATCCACTAGTCCCAAAAAATTCATAGAAACAGATAGTGGAGCTTTTACAAAGGAATAGAGTAATTCTGAGTTAATTGTGGGAAGACCTGATTTAAAAAATATATAGTATAAAGAAAATATTATAGGAATTTGGATAATAATGGTCAAAATATTTGAAAAAGGGTTGATATTATTGACCCTATAAAATTCCATCGTCTTGACCGCCTGTTCTTGTTTGTCTTTGTATTTTTCTTTTATAGCGTTTAGCTCTCCCTCCTTTTCCTTCATTCTCGCTTGAGTAACCATAGCCTTTTTTGAAAGAGGATAGAGAAGAAATTTTACCAAAATGGTTAAAATGACAGTAGCAACGCCAGCATCAATCCAGCTCACATTTAAAAGAAGAATTAATATGTTATAAAGCGGTGTATATATGATTGTTTTGAAAAAAGCTATCATTTTATTTAATTAGTTTGGACTCTTTTAATATAGATTCTAAATTTTGGTCAATTTCTTCTTTATTTTTTGGCACTTCTTTAAATGAAAAAATAGCTAATATCTCTGGTTTTATTTTTAATAAGTGTTCTTTTAATGATTGATAACCTGTGCGCCTTAATTTATTCCTTAATACTGCCATTTTGGCTATTTTTTTTGAAACAGAGAAACAAAAACGGCTTTCCTTGTTTTTTGGCTCATTTTTAACCACAAATCTTAACAAAAAAAGCTTATTTTTAAAGGTTTTCGCCCCATTTTGCAATAGAGGAAACATTTTCCTGGGAATTCTTCTATTTTGAGGAAACATAACGAATTAAACCGCTATTTTTTTGCGCCCTTTCCTGCGACGGCTCTTTAACACTTTCAAACCTCCAACACTTTTACTTCTTTTTAAAAAACCATGGGTTTTTGCTCTCTTCCTTTTTTTGGGCTGGTATGTTATTGACATATTATTGGAATTTATGGACTTTATAAACTTTATGTTCTGTTAACTTCTTATTCACAGATTATAAACATATTTAATGATAATTACAAGTTCCTTAAAATTTTTTTGAATATATAATGAGGGCATGGATACCAAAGAACTCTGGAACAACATTCTACCAGAAATAGAATCATCAGTTTCTAAGGCAAACTTTTCTACTTGGTTTAAAGATACCAAAATCTCTGGCTTTGAAGATGGGGTAGTTTATTTAAGCGTCCCAAATACTTTTGTTCAAGAATGGCTTTTGAAAAAATTCCACCAACTTATTTTAAAACTTTTAAGACAATCATCAGAATCTGTCCACCGACTTGAATATGTGATAAAAGAGGAGAGTAAACAAAAAAATCAATATATACCAACAAAAAATTGTTCCGCCACAAGAGAATTGCCACTTGCAGAATATTATATAAATAAGGATGACAATCTAAATCCTCGATATACATTTGAATCATTTGTAGTAGGGCCATTTAATGAGTTGGCTCACGCTGCCGCACAGGCGGTTATCAAAAATCTTGGAGTAGCTTATAATCCATTTTTCATTTATGGAAATACTGGTCATGGCAAAACTCATTTGATTCAAGCTATTGGTAATGCAGTTAAAGCAGTTGATCCATCTAAAAAAATCTTTTACCTTACTTCCGAAAAATTCCAAAATGATTTTGTTTCTTCTATGTTAGCAAACAATATTTCTCAATTTAAAGATAAGTATAGAAAATACGACATGCTTATAATGGACGATATCCAGTTTCTCTCTGGTAAGGAAAAAACTCAGGAAGAGCTTTTTCACATTTTCAACACTATGAAAGATAGTAACAAACACATTGTTTTTTCTAGCGATAAACATCCAAATTTTATCACAGGCCTAGAAGATAGACTTAAATCTAGATTTGCAGCTGGTATGGTAATCGATATCCCAGCTCCTGACCATGAATCAAGAGTGGCTATCATAAAATCAAAGTGTTCTAGTATAAATTTGTTTTTAGATGATGAAATCATTGATTATTTGGCTGATTCTATAAAGGGAAATATCAGAGACCTAGAGGGAGTTATTAATCTGATTGTCTGCCAAACCGAGACTAAAAATAAAACTTTAGTTTTAAATGAAGTAAAAGAATTAGTAAAAAACAGTATAAAACAGAAAAAATTGTTATCTTACAAAGAAGTAGTAAAGATAATTTCTGATTTTTATAAAATAAGTGAGGAAATTATTTACGAAAAAACAAGAAAGAAAGAAGTTATCAAACCGAGACAGGTGATTATGTATATTTTGAGAGAAGATTTTTGTATTTCCTATCCATCAATAGGGGAGAAGTTGGGTGGTCGAGACCATACTACTGTTATTCACTCTTGTGAAAAAATTAAAAAGGATATTTTGGTTGATGAACTTCTTTCAAGAGAAATCCAGGAAATAAGATCAATGATAGGTTAATTAGTTGTTGATAATGTGTTAGTTCTTTGTGTAAATTATGTTTTTAAAAAGTTAATAAAAATTTAAAATTTTAATTATAAATTTTTTATCAACATAAATTTAAAAAAATAAATTTAAAATAGCATTTAAAATAAATATTTATTTAAGTAATCCACAAATCAACAGTTATATACTTCTAAATAATATAAATTAAATAAAATGAAAATAGAATGTGATAAAACAAAAATAGAGGAAGTTATTCAAAAAACAGCCAGATTAGCAAACAAACACCTAACTTTGCCAGTTTTATCATGTGTCTATTTGGATGTTTTAAATGATAATAAATTGATTATTAAGGCGACAAATTTAGATATTGGATTAGAAATAGAAATAAAAGTAAAGGTAATAGAAAAAGGGGTAGTGGCAGTACCAGCCAATATTTTATTGGGAGTTTTATCATCAATTAAAGAAAATAATTTAATTTTTGAAACCAAAGATAATAATTTAAAAATATCATCTAATAAAAATTCGGTAATTATAAAATGCTTACCACATGAAGATTTTCCCAGTATTCCAAAACTTGAAAATTTAAAACCAATTAAAATAAATTGTCAGGATTTAATTTCTGGGTTTAAAGCAGTTTGGTATAGTGCTTCAAACTCAAATATTAAACCAGAGTTGGCAAGTGTTTTTATTTATAAAGGTGATAATGGATTGGTTTTTGTTTCTACTGATTCATTTAGGTTAGCAGAGAAAAAGGTTAATACAAAAATTACAAATGATTTTCCGCAAACACTTATTCCTTATAAAAATGTTTCGGAAATAATTAAATTGTTTGAAGACAATAGGGGGGATATAGAGGTTATTTTTGATAAAAACCAAATGGCATTTATAACAGAAGATATTTATGTTGTTTCTAGGTTGATAGATGGATCATTTCCTGATTACAAACAAATCATACCAAAAACATATAATACTACAGCAACAGTTATAAAAAATGATTTAATAAATTCAATGAAAACTTCAAATATTTTTTCAGATGCTCTTAATAAGGTTAAATTAAAAATAGATGTAAAAAATAAATCTTTAAATATAGAGTCAAAAAATAATGATATTGGGGAATCTCAGGAATATATCAGTGCTTCTACTTCAGGTGAAAATATTGAATTAAATTTTAATAGCAAATACATAATTGATTGCATGCAATCAATATCTTCAGATTCTTTGGTTTTGGATTTTGGTGGTACTGGTAAACCCCTTGCTATTAGCGGTACTACAGACAAAAGTTTTCTTTATATTGTGATGCCAATGAACAGATAATATGTATAATATTTCTGGATTTTTACAAAAGTTTCTAAATTTAGAAAAAGATAACAATACAAAATTGTCTTTAATATTAGATGCTATTAAAAAAAGCACTGGTATAGAAATAGCAAAAGAAACATTAGAGATAAAAGGGGATAATTTAAAAATAAACTGCAATCCAGTTTTTCGTAATGAGATTTTTATGCACCAAAAAGAAATAGAGGATTTATTAAAAAATAATAAAATTTTTCTAAAACTAATTTAATTTAAAAGGTAAATCTTGATATAAATTTTGTTCCTGAGCCCAAATACGAACACTATATTCCCATCTTTCAAATTGATGATCTGAAGAAGGGTTGTCGGGGTATTTTCCTCTTGGGTCGTCTTTGTTTATCCAATTAAGTATTGTGTGTACTCCACCAACAACCACAGTATTATTGTTTTCAAATTTGCCTCCTTGCCAAATACCTTGCATGGCCGGTTTTAATTGAGTCTTGTCTTCAACTAGTGGCTCTTCAAATTGTTCATTTGCTGTTTTTGCTAAAGCTTGATCCATAAATGCTCGCCAAAGTGGAGCAACTATCAAACCAGCAACCTTTTTTTGCATCGGACTGTTGTTATTGTTACCGGCCCAAGCACCGACAGATATGTTTGGTGTGTATCCCATTATCCAAGCATCTCTATAGTCATTGGTAGTACCGGTTTTTACAGCGACATCCCTATCTGGGAAAAATAAAGCGGATGTTTGGCCATATGATGGGGCTCTTGCCACATTATCAGAAAGAATACTAGATATTTTTAATGCAATTTCTTTATCCAAAACCTTGGTCTCTACTACTTCATGTTTATAAACAATATCTCCGTTTTTGTTTTTTATTTCCAAAACTGGTGTGATGTTTGTTTTGATTCCTCCGTTTGCAAAAACTCCATAAGCGCCAGTCATTTCAAGTGGTGTAACCTCACCACCTCCCAAAACAAGAGTTAATCCATAATCTCCTTTATTACTCAAAGACTCCAAACCCATATCTCTAGCTAATCTAATGGATTCACTAAGGCCAGCGAGGTATAAAACTTTTACTGAAGGGATGTTTATTGATTGAGCCAAAGCATTTCGTAAAGTAATTGGACCTCTAAAAACTCCGTCATAATTTTCTGGAGCATAACAGCCATTATCCATTGTTAGGTTGTTTGGAGCACACTTGGTAGAAAACTGTGTCTTCAAATCAAAAACCACAGTCTCTGGTGTGTAGCCCTTTAAAAAGGCTTTTGCATAAACAAATGGTTTAATGGTTGAACCAGGCTGTCTCTTTGCCAATGTCACATTAAAGGCCCCATCAATTTTTTGGTCAAAATAATTTCTAGAGCCAACCATGGTCAATATTTCTCCTGTTTTTGGGTTGGTGGCTACAATAGCAGTGTTTTCGGCGTTAAAGTTATTTTTGTTTGAGAGGGCATAATCAAGGGCTATTTTTTCTCCGATAGACTGAAGATCGTAGTTTAATGTGGTGATGACTCGAAGCCCGCCACTGCTTATTATTTCTTCTCCATATTTTTTCTTTATATAATCAAGAACATAAAAAACAAAATGAGGAGCCTTTATGCTCGAATCACCTTTAGCAATAAAAGAAACTTTTTCTGTTATTGCAGAATCGTATTCTTTTTGAGTAATGAAATTACTCCTGAGCATTTCTCTGAGAACTAGATTTTTTCTCTCATCAAGTTTTTCTCTATTTGGGCCGTATGGGGAATAGAAGGTTGGAGCTTTTGGTAAAGCTGCGAGATAGGCTGCTTCAGCTAAAGTAACATC
>Ga0172371_10012347_pt1 | contig 11262 bp, 9 predicted proteins | sample Lak12m_FD_114543 | JGI IMG/M metagenome (GOLD analysis project Ga0172371, IMG submission 114543) | Freshwater microbial communities from Kabuno Bay, South-Kivu, Congo - kab_022012_12m | ecosystem: Environmental > Aquatic > Freshwater > Lake | place: Democratic Republic of the Congo: South-Kivu...
ATTTCGGTAATTCCGGTGGCAATTCCGGTTGTGATGCCGGTTGTGATTTCGGTAATTCCGGTGGCAATTCCGGTTGTGATGCCGGTTGTGATTTCGGTAATTCCGGTGGCAATTCCGGTAGAGACGAGGCAATGCCTCGTCTCTACAAATACAACGAAAACCAATCACACAACGAACAACGCATGTACAATGGAAAATATCCACAAATGTCAAAAATATCACCAAAACCAAAATCATTGCCCGTAATTATTGGTTCATATAAATCCATTATTTCAAAACAATGTAATCAACAAAATTTAAATTTCAAATGGCAATCATTGTATTACGACAATATAATTCGCAATGAAAACGCGTTGAATAAAATCCGTGAATATATAACAAATAACCCAATTAAATGGGAATTTGACAAAAACAATAAAAACGGGCGGGCGATGCGCGACAATAATCATAATCAGAAAACAAATCAAATCACGGTTTAAATATAAAACAATTGGCACTTTTTTGATTTTGTTGTTTTGTGGTATAATAAATACATGTTTTTTATAAAATCAATCCGTAAAATAGGCGCGAATAAAAGATTTTTTTTAATCTCTGTTTTTTCTTTTTTCATGTTGGCGTTTTTTGCGGTGCCGGCGAGAGCCGGAACAGTGACTAATGTTGTTGCCGATCTTTTGGCCAATTTGGCGCTTTTGATAATAAAGCTTGTCGGGAAGCTTCTTTTTGTTTTAATTGAAATATTGCTTGTTATAGTGAAATATAACGATTTTATAAACGCTCCGGCGGTTCAAAAAGGGTGGATTTTGGTGCGAGATGTTTCAAACATGGCGTTTTTGTTGATATTCATAGCCATAGCGTTCGCCACGATTTTGGGGGTTGAAAGATATGAATGGAAAAGGCTTTTGCCGAAACTTTTGATAATGTCTGTTGTTATAAATTTTTCAAAGACCATTTGCGGAATAATAATAGACGCGTCGCAAGTTGTTATGATGACTTTTGTCAATGGGTTCAAAGACATTGCAGCCGGCAATCTTATCAGAGGGTTCGGGGTTTCGGATATGCTTTCTTTGGACGCGATAGGAGAAGGCACTGTCACGACAAGCGAGATAGCCGCGGCCTCTGTATTGGCCGCTGTTTTGCTTATAATAGCAACCGTGACGGTCGGCGTGATTGTTGTAATGTTTTTGCTCAGGATAATTTTTCTTTGGATTTTGATAGTGCTTTCGCCTGGCGCTTTTATGCTGTCCGCGGCTCCGGGAGGTGAATCTCAATTTCAAAAATGGTGGACCATTTTTATTAAATATGTTTTTGTAGGACCAATACTGGCTTTCTTTTTATGGCTTTCTTTTTCAATAATGGCTACAACTTCTCCGGAATCAAATATCGCGACAGAAAGCGGGGTTTTTGTGGAGCCATCTGAGCGCGGAATAACAGATACTTCCGGCAATATAGCGGCCGCGATGTCCGGAATATCGCAGTCTGATCAGCTTCTTTCTTATTTCATTTCAATAGCTCTTTTGCTTTTGTCTTTGAATATAGCAAATTCAATGGGCACAGCCGGCGGATCAATGGCCGGCACTGCTTTTGCAAAAATAAAATCAGGCGGAATAAAGCTTGCCAAATATGGCGCTCTTGCCGCCGCGACAGGTGGGCTTGGCGCGTTGGTTGGTTATGGCGCGCACAAAGCAGCCAAGAAAACAGGGCTATATAAAACAATAGGCAAGGGAATTGACAATAGGTTGGGTAGCGGGGTTGTAAAAACAGCAGGGGCGGTTATAAAAACATCTGGTAAGATTTTGGGGAGCGAAAGGCTTACTAAAATGGGAACAAAAATGCGAGAAGAAGGTGGAACAATCAGAGGATGGAATGAAGCACGTAAATCCGCTAAAGCGAGAAAGGATTCTATTGCGGAGGCAAGAAAAAAAGGCGCTATGGTGGATGCCATGAACGCGTTGTATTTGAACAAAATCACTAATGAGGCCTCAATAGCCGAAAACAAGATTATATTGGAAAGAGTAAAAACATTAAAAGAGTTAGATCTAGACACAAACGCACTTAAAGATATTTTAGAAACCGGTGACGTTTATGATCAAAAAGCTGCATTGCAAATTTTGGCTGAAAAAGGAAGTTTTGGTGATCGGGTTGCCGAAAGTGAAGAGACGCATATAAAAGCGATTCAAGAGACTAAAGAAGCCACAGAAAGACTTGAACAAGAAAAGGTTGCCAAAGAAGCCAAGTTGGCAGCAGGCAGGGCATCAGGTAGTTTAACACAAGCCCAACAAGACGTCTTAGAAAAAGAAATAGTTCAACTTGAATTAGATATAAGAGAAAATAAAGAACAAATAGATGAGATGGCACAACCTCTCATAGTAGGCATGGATGACCTGCAACACAGGTGGATTTATGTTAGGGAAAAGTTTGGAGACACTAAGTCAACGGCGCAGTTCTATTCAACAGTTACCGCTATAAGCAGAAGAAACGGAGAGCCGAATGTACATGGATCTATAAAATATAACGCCAAAACAGGAGAATACAAAGCACGTGATTTTGCCACACCGGAAGGAAGACGAAATCAGAGAAGCGCTTCTTCCGGAAGAGGGCAGTATCAAGATGCGACTGAAACATGGAAAGCAGATGGCTCTGTTTTTAGGGATACTATTAAAGTTAAAAATCCAAAGACTGGGGAGATTGAAGATGTATTAAGCGATTTTACAGATTCAGGTAGGGAACAGTTAAGAAGGATGAATGGGCCAAATAGTACAAGGATGATTCAACTTCAGCCGAGAGCGTCTTTTTTCAAAATGCTTAAAGCTGATTCTAATAGTTTTTCAGAACAGCTTGCGGCCGCAAAAAATTCAAGTGAACGTTCAGTCATAAAAGCTAATTTTAGGACAATAATGGAAAAAGGCTATGATGAGATTGTGAGGACAGGAGAACTGGATAAAGAAACTTTGAGACTTATAAAGACAAAGATGGATAAGATTTTAGGATAATTCTCAAAGTCGGGAAACAGAAAGAAAAAATAAAAATAAATTATGCTGGATTTGGCAAGAGAAAATTTATCACCTGAAGATTATATTGATTTTTCGGAAGACATATCAAAACACGCGCCTTCGGGTTTATCTCAAGAAAATCTTTTGTCATGGCAAAAACTGGTTTTGATATGCGAAGAGAAAAGAGATTCTTTTGCCGCGTGGAAGATATTGAGCTTGGCAAAGAAAAATTTTTCCGATTTTTCTTCAATTTCAAAAGAATTTGAAGAATTGTTTTTGTTTTTATTTTATTTGTCTTTCACCGCGATGCCCTTGGGAGAACTTTGCTATTTTTTTGAAAAATTGAATTTTACGATTCTTTTTCGCGATGATTTTTATTCTGATCTTATTGATAAAACAAAAGGTTTTTTGATTAATTTTGAGCTTGGCGAAAGAAATGGCGCAAGAGAGAAAATATTTGACGCGATGCACAAAAACAACTCAATAATGACTTCCAAGTTCACAACGCCCGGCACGCTTGGCTCGATAGCAAATTGGCTTAAAATTTATGATTCAAAAATAGGAATATATGTCGCGGAATCAATGCGAAGAGAAGAGTTTTTGAATTTCGCTTCTCGTTCCGCGATATTGAGCCAAGAGGATTTGGGTGTTTTGAGAAAATTTATTTCTTTTTACGAGTTTATAAAAACATCTTCTTATGATCCGCACGGATTTGAGGAGGATGTTGTAATAGAACAAGACGGAGAAGATTATTTGCTTTTGGACGGAGAACTGAAAAAACTTTCTGATTTGCTTTTTGAAAGAAACAAGAAATTTCCAAACAAGCCGAAAGAGCAAGAAGAGGACATATTCGGGCAGGAGGAAGATTTGGAAAAAATTGTTTCTTTTCCATTGGCAAAATTTCCGACTCAAAAAGAGATACTTTTATCTTCCCGAGATGTGTTGAAAAAAACAAAAGCAAACGCAGAGCTTGTCTTTGACGAGCTTTTCTCGGCTATTGAAAAAAGAAACCATATTTTGTGCCTTGGGTCGCTTGTTCTTTTGTCGCAAATAAGAAAGCTTGACGACGCTCTTTATGACAAAAGATTTTATGATATGGTGGCGCTTGATATCTCAAAAACAAACATGCCAGAGCAGAATCTTGAGGGCTTAAGAGCTAATCCGACAGCTCCAAAATACATAGCCAGATTTTTGAAAACGGTTTTGGAAGAAAAAATGGGATTTTCTTCTCAAGATTCAATATCTTTTGGAATTAAATTGAGCCAAATGCTTTCAATTGAAGGTGAAAAATATCAAAGCATAATAAAAGACGGAAAATGGGTTGTTTGATTTTATTTTTTAATGGCTTAAAATTATTGATTTGTGTTATAATATAAACCATGGCAATAGAAGATTACAAAGGAAATTCTCTTTTTTCTCAGATTGTTTTTGACGCGATAGAGAAAGAGGTTGATTATATTGTAAAAAACAAAGAAGTGGACAAAGCCTACTCCGCTCTTTCTCATATAAAAAATGAAATTTCGTCCATTCCGTCCGCCAGAGAATCTGATTTTTTTGAAAAATACAGAAGAATAACTTCAAAATTGAAATGTTTGTGCTTGCCTCTTATTGAAGAAGGAGAAGTGGTTTCTCTTCTTAAAAACAGCCTTGACTTGCTTGATACTGAGTCGGAAAATTTTCTTTTTCAAGGCCTTGTTGCCACTTTGGCGGGGCAAGATGACAAAGAAAAAGAAAGAGTAAAAAAATCTTTCATTGAATCTGTTGATAAAAATAGCGTTTTTGGTCCAAAAGTGATTGATTTTTTGCAAAAAACCGGACACTTGCCAGACAGTGATGATGTCTCTAATGACAATGTAAAAGAGTCTACTGGTTCTTCTTCTGCCGCAGGACAAAACACGTCAAACTCGACAGAGCGTATAGCGTCTCAGATTTTTTCCAGATCAGGGACAAATCAAGCGGAAGATGTTTTTGTAAGGCGGGCGAAAGCTCTTTTGGATTCAAGGCTCAGGGATGTAAGATCAAAAACCGATTTGGCTGAATATTTTTCAAGACCTTTTCAAGTTGGAGGACTTGGCTTGGTCGGAGAAGCTTTGATGTTCGCTCAAAAAATCTCAGAGGACGAATATTCAAGGATTCATAAAATAACTCCAAATTTTGATTATGCTTTCTCTGCTCAAAATATTCCTGAAAAATCACAACCTATTGAGATTGATAAAAATACAAAAGATCAAGAAAAACAAGAGCAAAACGCGATAACAGAAGATTTTTCCGGTGGTTCAAAAAGCGTTGTTTCCGCTCCGGATGGCGTCAAAAATCAAGATTTGAATTTGGAAAAACAAAATCAAAAAGAAAAGACTGTCGCTCAAGCGGAGATAGATAAATTGATTTCAAGCGACGTGGCTGCCGGGTCTTATTCAATTGAAAATATTCTCAAGTCAAAGCCGGCTCAAAATGTTAAAACAGACGCAAACAAACCCGAAGTAAAACAAAATAATGGAAACAAAAAAGAACAAGATTTTGAATCTTTGGCGGTTCCGGTAAGAAACAATTCTTTCCCAAGCGTATCTCAAAACAAAGAGCAAGAAGACAGCAAAAGCGAAGAACAAGCTCCAAAGCAATTTTTCGCGCAAAGACAGACCCAAGCTCCGGAGGGCAAAGTGCGCCTTGAGGATGTAAAATTTTCAAATCAAAATACAGGTTCGCCTCAAAGACCGGGCATAAAGTCGTTTGGCTTGGCTGACGAGTTTTCAACTTTGACCATAGACGACTTCAGATCAATGGGAGACGTTGCTCAGGCAAGCGCGAAAATAATTTCCAAATTTTCCGTGCTTGAAAAAAATTCTTTGGCGCAAAAGATTTCCGGAATAAGGAATTTTCATCAAAGTCCTCTTTACAAACAATATTTGGCAATAGGAGAGGGATCGCTTTTTAGCGGAAAAAAACTCTCGGACGCCTTGATGGACAGCGAGATTAATAAAAGCAAGATGACCGAAGAAGAGTTTTTCGCTGTTTCGGATTTGAATTTAAAACTTAAATAAAATGCAAAAATTCGTTGTGCCACAATTCATAGACGTGGAAGATAAAATAATCGGACCAATAACCACAAGGCAATTTATAATGGGCACGGTCGCGGCGTTTTTTATATTTTTATCTTATAAATTCGCTGATTTCGGATTGTTTTTGATAGAAGCGATTTTGATAGTCGGAGTTTACATACTTGTCGGGTTCGTAAAGGTTAACGGCCAATCGTTTCATATGTTTTTGGCTTCGGTTTTCAAATCAATAATGTCGGATCAGGTGAGGGCTTGGAATAAAATACCTTCTTCGTCAATTTCAAAACAAAAACAGACGTCTTCGCAAGACGATAATAGGGGGTATGTTCCGCCAAAACAAATTCCTAAGTCGCAAGAGCTTTCTTCGCTTTCGCTTTTGGTTGATACCGGCGGAAGATACAGGCCTGAGGAAATTTTTAAAAAAGAAAAGATCAACAAGGTGTGATAAAATAAAGATACAAGAAACAAGATGCAAGATACAGACAAGATACAAATTCAAAATTCAAAAATATATGATTTAGAGGATAGAACAACTGAATTTGGAAAAAGGGTTATACGTCTTTGCAAAGCAATACCAAATAATGCGATAAATGAGCGTCTTATTAAACAAGTAATAGGATCCTCTGACTCTGTTGGAGCAAATTATAGAGAAGCAAATGATGCTCTTGGAAAAAAAGATATGATAAATCGTATAAAGATATGTAGAAAAGAAGCAAAAGAAACAATTCATCATCTTAAATTGATTGCTGAAGCAAATGATAGTATTGCCCACAGAATGAATAATCTTTTTCAGGAAGCCCAAGAATTAATTAACATATTTTCATCTATAATAAAAAAGCTTTCATAAATATTTTTTAATTTGTATCTTGTCTCTTGTATCTTGCGTCTTTCTTTAGTTATATATGAAATTAAAAAATTTATAACTATAACACTCTTCCATAATATTTAATAATTATGCCTAAAAGCAAACTGGCGAAAAACAACATTTCAGCGTCAACTCAAAAATATCTTGACATAGCGGAGATAAGAGACGGGGTTGTGATAATGAAAGATGGATCAATAAGAAAGGTGCTAATGGCGTCTTCCATAAACTTCGCGTTAAAAAGCGAAGACGAGCAAGAGGCCATAATACAAGGATATTTGTCTTTTTTGAATTCAATAGATTTTCCTTTGCAGATAATAATCCAATCAAGAAAATTAAATATTGACAAATATTTAAGCGAATTGAGCGTCAAAGAAAAAGAGCAGACGAACGAGCTTCTTAAAACTCAAATTTTTGAATATAAAAAATTCATATCAGAGCTTGTTTCTCTTGGCAATATAATGGGCAAGAAATTTTACATAGTGGTTCCTTACAGCCCGAAAGGCGACATAAGAAAGGGATTCATGGAGCAGATAGGCTATGTTTTTAATCCAATGAAAACAATTTTGCTTTCAAAAAATATTTTCAATCAGTACAAAGAAAAACTTGAAACAAGGGTCAATAAAGTCGCGGATTCTTTGTCCAGCATAGGGATAACGGCAATTCCCTTGGAAACGCACTCCTTGGTTGAGCTTTATTATTCTTCTTACAATATAGATCTTTCTCAGTTGCAAAAGCTTCCCGGTGAAGATAAAATGAATTTTAACGAATAACATGTTTAATTTAAAAAATAAAAACAAAGAATCTTCCGCTCAAACCGCGCAAAGCGTCTCTGTTGGGGCGAGCGTTGTCGCGTCCGAGATGATTGAATCAGAGAAAATTTTGGAGCAAGGAGAGGTCGCTTTGCGCGACATAATAGCGCCTGCTTCCATGAGGATACAAGCTGATCATCTTGAGCTTAATAATATGCATGTCAGGACGGTTTTTGTGTCCGAATATCCGAGATACATAAATGTTGGATGGTTTTCGCCGATTATAAATTTGCCCGCAACAATGGATGTTGGGATGTATTTTTATCCTGTTTCAAGCGCTGTTATTTTGAATCAACTTAAAAAGAAAGTCGGCAATCTTCAAGCGCAACTTACGGAAGACTCAGAAAAGGGCGCGCCAAGAGATCCCTTGAGAGAAACCGCTCTAAGAGACATAGAGCAATTAAGAGACGATTTAACTCAAGGAACTGAGCATTTTTTCCAATACGCGCTTTATGTGACATTATACGCGCAGGATAAAAAAGAGCTTGACAGGCTTACCGAGCAAGTTGAACTTACGTTCGGCGGGAAGCTTGTTATGTCAAGGAGATCTTTGTGGAGAATGGAGCAAGGATTTAATTCAACCTTGCCTCTTGCCAACGACGAGCTTGGTATAAGCGTGAATTTGAATTCTTCTCCTGCCGCGTCTTCTTTTCCTTTTGTTTCTTCGGATTTGACTTCGGATTCCGGCATACTTTACGGAATAAACAGGCACAACAATTCTCTTATTTTGTTTGATAGATTTTCTTTGCAAAACGCCAATGCGGTTGTTTTCGCCACATCCGGAGCCGGCAAAAGCTACACTGTCAAGCTTGAGGTTTTAAGAAGCCTTATGATGGGAAGCGATGTCATAATAATAGATCCTGAAAGGGAATATGAGCATCTTGCCGAGGCTGTCGGAGGAACATACATAAACATTTCTTTGAATTCGGAATCAAAAGTCAATCCTTTTGATTTGCCTCGCGCCATAGGCGACCAAGAAGGAGCCGGAGATATATTAAGAAGCGCTGTGATAACTTTGAAAGGGCTTGTAAGAATAATGCTTGGCGAACTCACCAACGAAGAGGACTCAATAATAGACAGAGCTCTTTTGGAGACATACGCCAAAGCGGATATAACACCGTCTTCTGATTTGAGCTCTATAGAGCCGCCTATAATGCAGGATTTCCAGCAGATTTTGGAAGGAATGCAAGGAGGCGCGTCTTTGTCCGAAAGGCTTAAAAAATACACTGAAGGGACTTTTTCCGGCCTTATAAACAATCCGACCAATGTTGATGTTTCCAATCAGCTTGTTGTTTTTTCGGTCCGAGATTTGGAAGACGAATTAAGGCCCATAGCTGTTTATACTATCGTGAATTATATTTGGAATATAGTAAGATCTTCTTTAAAAAAGAGAATTTTGGTTATAGACGAAGCGTGGTGGCTTATGCAACACGCGGACAGCGCCAAATTCATTTTCGCTTTGGTAAAAAGAGCGCGCAAGTATTATCTCGGCGTGACAACAATAACTCAGGATGTTAATGATTTTTTGGGCAACCAATACGGCCAAGCCATAGTCACCAACTCTTCTTTGCAAATTTTGCTCAAACAATCTCCGGCCGCGATAGACAATATAGTCAAAACTTTTTTGCTTACAGAAGGGGAGAAATATCTTCTTTTGGAAGGGACGGTGGGAGAAGGGATTTTCTTTGCCGGCAACAAACACGCCGCCATCAAAGTCGTCGCTTCTTACGCGGAAGATCAAATAATAACATCCGATCCTCGTCAACTTTTGGAAATAGAGCAGGAGAAAAAAGAATTCGCCAGAGAGCGCGCGGCGCGATAGTTTAATTATTTAATTTGATAAATATGTCGCAAAGAACAAAAGCAATAATCATAATAATTTCGGCTTTTTTAGCTTTTACAATAATCGTTTCTCTGGTTTTTGATATTTTTGATTTCAAGGCTGGCAAAAAAGAAGAGGCCGGCAAAGAACAAAAAATTGAAGTTATTTTGCCGGAAAAAGATGACGACTTGCCCGAGGGTAAGGTTTTTGATTCATCCAATATTGAGGAATTTGAAAAAATAAATCCTTTTTCTTCTTCAAAATCGGAGCAGGAGCAAAAGGCTCAAGATTTGGCGGAATTTTTTATAGAAAGAATCGGGACTTATTCTTCGGATTCTGGTTTTTCTTATATAGACGATTTGAAGGGTTTTATGAGTTCTCAAATGAATTCTAAGATGGAAGATTACAAAAATAACGCTCCTAAAAGAGATGGATATTTTTCAATTGAGAGCGATATAATCGTTTCTTCAACGCAAGATTTTTCAATTGAGAGCGGAAGAGCTGTTTTTGCTTTTACTCTTTTGAGGAATGAGGTTTTAAACAAAGAGCATGATAAATATGAGCAGGACGCGAATGTCACGCTTATAAAAAATTCTTCCGGAGAGTGGAGAGTGGATAATTTGATATGGGGAGAGAAAAAATAACAAACAATGATTTTGATTCTCCGGAAGGCTCGGAGGAAGATATTAAAAAAAAACTTTACAACGAGCGGCTTTTTTCAAGATCTTCGGTTTTGGCCGGCGCAAAAGAAGGTGAGACCGCCGGCGAATACTCAGAGCCTTCTCAAGATAAAGATTATGGAGAACAAGAAGACAGGTCTGAATTTTTAAATCAAGGAGACGATGTTAAAGACGAGGATCAGGGCGCTGTTTATCAGAGAATGTCAAAAATGAGAGAAAAAAGAAGAGAGATTTTTGAAAAAGCAGGGATTGAGAAAAAACAAGCAAAAGACGGCGGTATCACGGAGAAAAAAATAAACACAAAAGGCGACGGCATAATCGCCAAATATAGAAAAATAAAAGTCGTGATAAGGGCGATTAAAATGTTCGCGCTTGTGGGCACAAGCTTGGGAGATGTGTTTGTTTCTTTGGGGACGCTTTTCCTTACAATAAATATTGAGTTCATTTACAGCAAAATAAACAAGAAATATCCATTTGATTCTTTTGACAGGATAATGTTTTTTATAGGATGGGGCGTTATTTTATCAATACTCACTGTATTGTTCGTGTTTTTTGCTGTTTTTTACGAAGTGATTCAAAATCCGTTAAAATTTATGATTTACGGTTTATAATAAATTATGAAAAATTCATTTAAAATTCATTTTGCCATAATATTTTTATTCTTTATCGCGATTTCTTTTTCAAACGCGGTCTATGTTCACGCTGGTTCGTATTGTCAATACAATGATGAATCAGGAGCAACGCAATGCGTTGAAATGGCTAGTGGTTGCGCGGCTGATCCTTATTTTGGAACTGAGGTTTCCGAATGTCCAAATATACAAACAACAAAATCTTCTGCAGAATCATCGGGAAACGCCGCTAAAAATATAAATGTAAAACTGCAAGTTCCTTTACCTTTTGTTGCTATGGGTTGCGTGGACGAGAACGGATCTCCAACTGTGTGTGATTTAAAGGATTACATAATGGGAGTTTACAAACTTTTGATAGGAGTTGGGGCGCTATTTGCGGTTGTAATGATGATAATAGCCGGGTATCAGTGGATA
>Ga0172371_10012352_pt1 | contig 11259 bp, 7 predicted proteins | sample Lak12m_FD_114543 | JGI IMG/M metagenome (GOLD analysis project Ga0172371, IMG submission 114543) | Freshwater microbial communities from Kabuno Bay, South-Kivu, Congo - kab_022012_12m | ecosystem: Environmental > Aquatic > Freshwater > Lake | place: Democratic Republic of the Congo: South-Kivu...
GTGGCTTTTAATCTGCTTTTGAAGCAGCCTGTTTGAAATGTCCCTGTATGACAAGCTGAAAAGCCCTCCAAAACCACAGCAGCCTTCCTGTTTTTTGTCGATTACATTAACGCCGATTGTCTTAAGCAGGTCCCGAGGCTGATTCTTTATGCCAAGCCCGTATATAAGATGACACGGGTCATGATAAGTTACAGTAGCAGGGCGTTTGGAGATAAGGGATAATTGATGGAGGTTTAATTTTTCGAGCAAAAAACTTGATACATCCATTGCATTGCTTATGCCCTTGCCGATCATTTTTGGGTATTGGTTTTTTATCGCAACAATGCATGTAGGGCATAAGCCGAGCACGGCCTCGACCTTTAATTTGCCGAATATGCGGATGTTCCTTTTTGCAAAGTCTCTTGCCTCTTTTTCCATGCCGAGAGCCCGGAGCGGGACGCCGCAGCATACCTCGCCGCTTGGAACGATTACTTCATAGCCTGCTTTGAGGAGTATATTGATTAGTGATATTGCAAGGTGAGGGTACAAAAAGTTGGCGCTGCATCCTGTGAATATAGCTACTCTGCCGCGGGATGCCTTTGGTTTATAAACCTGCTGATTATTCTTAAATGGGTTAGCAGGCAGATTAAGGCGCGCCGGAATAAAACCTTTTTTCGCAAGATACGGGAATAATACAGGCTGCAGTATCTGAAGAAGCCTGAAGCTTAATTCAGGATATTTTATGTAGAGCTTTGCAAGCAGTCTTAAGTGCCGTCTTTTCTTATCGCTCTGTTTAAGAAGGCTTCTTCCGTAGTAAATATTTTCTGCAATATCCACTCCGCTTGGACACAGGCCTGAACAGGCCTCGCAGAGGAGGCAACTGAAGATATTTTCATTTAATAATGGAGTGGCGTCTAACTGCTGGAGCAGAAATTCCCGCAGGAGCACAAGCCTGCCCCTTGCTCCCATGGCCTCTGTCCTGTCTTCATCATAAGTCGGGCAATAAGCCTTGCAGCTTCCGCACCGCACGCATTTTAAGAGGTCATTGAGATGATTTGAGCGCTTCACTGTAATTTTTGTCTATCCCTTCATTCATTTTCCCGCTTCTAAAGCCTTCCATATCAAGCACAACAAACCTGTATCCGATGGATTTAAGTTTCTCCGTGATTGATTTTCTTATCTCAGGTTTAAGCGAAGCATCAATGTCTTTTTCATTAAGCTCAATCCTTGCAGTATCCCCGTGATGCCTGACGCGAAACTCCTTGAACCCTAGAGACTTTAAAAATCTTTCTGCGTCTGCCACCTGTCTTAGCGCGTTAGGGGTGATTGCCTCTCCGTAAGGAAACCGCGATGCAAGGCACGGCGAAGAAGGCTTGTCCCATGTGGAAAGATGAAGATTAAATGATAAGGCCCTTATTTCGCTCTTATTTAACCCTGCTTCTATCAAAGGGCTTCGAACACTATGCTGCATGGCAGCCTTTCTTCCCGGCCTCCAATCATCTTTATCATCGAGATTGCTGCCGTCGAGCACAAAGGCATATCCTTCCTTAACAGCTATCTCTCTTAATTTTCCGAATAATTCGTTCTTGCAGTAAAAACATCTGTCAGGCGGGTTGCTTGCAAAACTTTCTGCCTTAAGTTCGTCTGTTTTTATAATTCTTTGTTTTATGCCTGTTTCTTCAGCTATTTTTTTTGCGGATAAGAGGTCATCCTCCGGCATTGTTTCAGAAACCGCTGTTACTGCCAGAGCTTTTATGCCTGCAAGCTGCGCTGCCTTGAGCAAAAGCGTGCTGTCAACCCCTCCTGAATAAGCGAGGACAGCAGACGGCATCTCCTTAAGAATGTTTATGAGTTTTTCTAATTTAGCGTAGGGCATTGCGATTTGTCACAGTGATGCTATCTCGTAATTCTCCTGATGCAGATGAATGCTCTCTTTTATTATAACCTTAATGCCGTGGCGGTTCTCTATCTCTTCGAGCCCGAGCCGTTCCTCATCCGACAGGAGTTCTGCAACCGAAGGATGCGCCGTGACGATTATTTTTTCGCTGCCGTGTCTCGCGAGCTTGGTTATTTTTCTGAATATCTCATAGCAAAGAGTGCGCGGAGATTTTACAAAGCCCTTTGCCTCGCAATAAGGGCAGGGCTCGCAAAGCATCCTCCCTATGCTCTCCCTTACGCGCTTTCTTGTCATCTGGATGAGCCCGAGTTCCGATATATGGAGGATTGTATTTTTTGCCCTGTCCTTTTTCATTGCCTCGTTAAATGCGTTAAACACCTTTTCCCTGTTCTCCGGTTTTTCCATGTCAATGAAATCAATTATTATGATGCCGCCGAGGTTCCGGAGCCTTATTTGATATGCGATTTCTTTTACGGCTTCAAGATTCGTCCTGAGTATCGTATCCTCGAGAGCGTCTTTGCCGACAAATTTGCCTGTGTTGACATCTATGACGGTCATAGCTTCTATCTGATCGATTACTATATAGCCGCCTGATTTAAGCCAGACCTTTCTGTTCAGAGCTCTTGCTATGTCTACTTCTATTCCGAACGCGTCGAATATCGGCTCCTGTCCTTCATAGAGGACCATTTTGTCTATCAACTTGGGGAAATAAGTATTAACAAATTCTTTGATCTTCTCGTATTCCTCGACAGAATCAATCACAAGCCTCTCGACATTCTGCGTTAGCATGTCGCGTATGCTTCTAAATACAAGGTCGAGGTCGCTGTAAAGAAGGGCAGGAGCTCCTACCTTTTCTTTTTTCCTTTGTATGTTTTCCCACAGCAAAAGGAGGAATTCCAGATCTTTTTTTAGTTCGTCTTCGCTGCACCCTTCGCTTGCGGTTCTGATTATCAGGCCGTAACCTTTCGGCTTTATGGCTTCGGCAATAGTCTTCAGGCGCGCTCTTTCATCTTCAGCGGATATCCTTCTGGAGATGCCGATATGCTCAACATTCGGCATCAGCACGAGATAACGCCCGGGCATTGTTATGTATGATGTTACGCGCGCGCCTTTGCTACCGATGGGGTCTTTTGAAACATGGACGAGTATTTCCTGTCCGGGCTGCAGCAGCTCTTCTATAGACAGGTCAGAGCGTCCTCTGCGCGAAAGGAATTCGACAGAATCGCTTTTCTCTTCGTCTTCGAGAAACGGGGCATAAGCTTCAATGTCGGTTCTTATGTCGGCAACATACAGGAATGCGGCCCTTTCAAGCCCGATGTCAACAAATGCGGACTGCATCCCGGGAAGTATTTTTAGCACGCGGCCCTTATAGATATTCCCTACGAGGCTTGTATCGCGTTTCCTCTCGACATAAAATTCAACAACCTGCCCGCTTTCAAGGAGGCCTACTCTTATCTCTTCGTTTTCAGCGTTGATCAGGATTTCGCCAGCCATGCCTTGCTCCTTTCGCCTGATGCGGACTTTTTTAGAGGCGTTGCCCATCCGCTTTTCCATCCATACATGGAAAGCCTTGTTATGTCAAGCTCTGCAGTTTGGACGTGAAATATTTCAGGGATCACTTCACTAAGCCTCACTTTTTTATTCTCAGTGTCAACAAGCGTTAATCTGACTGTTGTTTTATCAAGCGCCGCAATATCTTCAACCATTGGCCGTATGTTAATTTTCTCCTCTTCTATATCGGAAATTATCTCCTGTTTTTCGAGAAACTGATTTACGGCAGACGAATCAGGGCATTTTATTTCGTATTCATACCTTGATACAAAACTGCTGAGGGACGGCTCGTTGGACGATATTAAAGCTGCATCCTTTATCTTCAAATCTTCGGGCAGAACAGAATTTATTTTTGGCATAAGATAGTCTATATCAAACCGTGGCATTATCTCCATATCAAAGTATTCCCTGACGCCTGCGATGCCAACGCCGAGCGCAGGGCCAAAGGATACCTTTGGCGACGGGTGAAATCCCTTGGAGTATGTGAGGGGGACGTCTGCCCTTCTCATTGCCCGAAGCAGAGCTGTTACAAGCTCGAGATGGGAAAGATATCTCAGCCTGCCTGTTTTCGAAAACTCAACCCTTAATCGGTGAATCGGTGAATCGGTGAATCGGTGAATCGGCTGAGGGCTGATAGCTGATAGTTGATAGCTGTCAGTTTCACACTTCAACCCGCATGAGCGGCAGGCCTTTCTGCAATCTTTTGTTCCCTCTGCAGATATTGCCTTCCGATATTCTCTGTAGAGATATTCTTTTTTGATTCCTGTGTCGATTATATCCCACGGCAAAGAGTCGTCTTTTGCGTATGCCTTTTCAGCGTATGATGACGCATCTATCCCTGTTTTCTCCATTGCGACAGTCCATTTATTAAAATCAAAATATTCTCCCCATGCGTCAAGCCTGCAGCCCAGAGACCAGGCCTTTTCTATTAGCTGAGAAAGCCTTTCGTCTCCGCGCGCAAAGATTGCTTCAAGGAGGCTCATCTCCGCATTGTGCCCTTTGAACTTCAGTTTTTTTCTGTTAAAGGTTTCTTTTAAAAAATTAATTTTTCTTTTTATCTCATCTATATTTTCCTGCCCATACCATTGAAACGGCGTATGGGGTTTTGGAACAAACGGGGAGATGCCGACATTTATGTTCGCATATCTTCCTGTATGCATCTTTGCAACTTGCAAGGCCTTTAACGCCATCTGCGGAATTGCCTCAACATCCTCACGGGTCTCTGTGGGGAGCCCTATCATGAAATAAAGTTTCAGGTTGTGCCAGCCCTCCCCGAAGAGCATTTTAAGGCTTCGTTCATAATCACTTTCAGTAAAGTCCTTGTTTATGACACTCCTCAGCCTCTCAGTTGCCGCCTCTGGCGCAATTGTGAATCCTGTTTTCCTGACGCTTTTAATTTCTTTCAGAACATCCTGATTTACCGAAGCGACCCTTAAAGAGGGCAATGATAAAGCGATTTTTTTGTCTGCAAAACGGCAATTAAATTCTTTCAGCAGAGGCAAAAGGCACGAGTAATCGCCTGAGCTTAAAGAAGTGAATGAGATTTCTTCATAACCCGTATTCTTAAGCGAATTTTCAGCTAAGCGCAAAACATTTTCAGGGCTTCTCTCCCGCAGCGGCCTGTATATAATTCCGGCCTGACAGAATCTGCATCCCATTGTGCATCCCCTCGCAACCTCTATGTTAACCCTGTCATGCACAATTGACGTATAAGGGACAACAGGCGCGTCAGGGTACGGCGTGGAATCAAGGGATTTTATAAAACGGCGTTTTATTTGGTGAATCGGTGAATCGGTGAATCGGTGAAGCGAGGGGATAAAAACACCTTCAATTAAAGAAAGGCCTTTGAGCAAGGATTCCTTTCTGTTATCGCCTTCTTTTTTCCACCTTCTATATACACCCAAAATCTCAATTATTGTCTCTTCGCCGTCGCCGATTAAAAATGCGTCAATGAAAGAAGACATCGGAAGCGGGTTGACAGTGCATGGCCCTCCCGCGATTATAAGCGGATGGTTTGCCTTAAGCCTTTCTTCGCTTTTTATCGGGATTCCTCCGAGCGAAAGCATGTTTAAAACAGTTGTGTATGAAAGCTCGTACTGAAGGCTGAAACCGACTATGTCAAAATCCCTGAGAGGCTTTTGAGTTTCAAGGGAAGAAAGAAGGATGCCCTTGTTTTTCATCTCCCCTTCAAGGTCAAGCCACGGGTGGAATGCGCGCTCTGCAGAGGCGTATGGAAGATCATTTATTATTTTGTAAAGGATTCTCAGGCCGAGATGTGACATGCCGACGTCGTAGATGTCAGGGAATGCGAGCGCAACAGCTATATCTGCCCTTTTGTGCAGAGAATTAACTTCGCAGTTTATGTACCTGCTTGGTTTTTGAAAATGAGATAAATCCACATATTAAGAATAACACAAAAAAGCGCAGGGCAGTCCGCCGGAGGCGGAAGAATGGCCTCTGTCCTCTATGTTAAAATATGAGAATGTCTCAGAGAGAACTTGTCATTGAGGGTGCAAGACAGAATAACCTCAAGAATATAATGCTCCGCATTCCTCATAATAAGGTCATAGCAGTAACAGGCGTTTCAGGCTCAGGCAAATCATCTCTCGCCTTCGACACAATATTCGCGGAAGGGCAGTGGAGATTCATCGAGTCGCTTTCAACATACGCAAGGCTTTTTCTTGAAAAGCTTGACAGGCCTGACGTTGACGCGATCCATAACATAAGGCCTGCAATAGCCCTTGAACAAAAGAATCCGGTGAAGGGGTCGCGCTCGACAGTCGGAACGCTCACGGAGATTTATGACTTCCTGAGGCTGCTTTATTCAAAAATATCCATTCCATTCTGCCCTAACTGCGGAAAAGAGATAAGAAAATGGGACTCTTCACAGATAGTTTCAGAACTTATCGAGAGATACAACAACAAGAAGGCAATAATTATTTTCAGCGCTGAAGAATCCGTGGATGAATTAAAAAAGAGGGGTTTTTACAGGGCATGGATTGATGGAGAGATTGTTGAGCTATCAGCTATCAGCTATCAGCTATCAGGTAAGATGATTGATATCGTCCTTGACAGGCTTGTAATCAAAGATGAGCCGAGGCTTTCTGATTCTATAGAGATGGCATGGAAGGAAGGGCATGGAAAGCTAAAAGCCGTTATCATGAACGGCGCTTCCGGCCCTCAGCATACAGTTCTCAGATTCTCATCAGAAAATTCCTGTGAGGAATGCGGCATTGAACTCCCCGAGCCTTCGCCGCTTCTTTTCTCTTTTAATCACCCTGTGGGCGCATGTCCTGAATGTAAAGGATTTGGAAATACCTTGATTTATGATGAAGGCCTTATAATCCCGGATAAGTATCTCTCGCTGTCAGAAGGCGCTGTAGACATATGGGAAAAGCCTATATCTAAATGGTGGAAGAAACAGTTGATTGCAGGCGCGAAGAAATCAGGCCTGGATATTAAAAAACCTTACATTGAATTTTCGAAAGCTGAAAAGGAAAAGCTGTTTAAAGGCACAACTGAGTTTTACGGCATAAATGATTTTTTCGAGGAGCTTGAAGGCAAGCGTTATAAACTGCATGTGAGGGTGTTCTTAAGCAGGTATAGAAGGCCGGTAACATGTCCCGCATGCAGCGGCAAGAGATTGAGAAAAGAGGCATTGGCATATAAGCTTTCAAACCTTGATATTGCGGAATTGTGTGATTTCCCGATGTCAGGGCTCGTAAAATTTTTTAAGGATGCCGACATATCGCCATTTCAGAGAAATCTTTCAAAAGAACTTTTCAGGCAGATAGACATGAAACTTCAGTTCCTTAACAGGGTGGGGCTCGATTACCTCAGTTTAAGCAGGCAGGGGAAAACGCTTTCAGGCGGAGAATACCAGAGGATAAACCTTTCTAACCAATTAAGCGCATCTCTTACAGGCACGCTGTATGTTCTCGATGAGCCTACGGTCGGGCTTCATCCGAGAGACACGGAGAGGATTGCAAAAATAATGGCTGAGCTTTCAGGCCTCGGCAATACAATAATAGTTGTCGAGCATGACAAAGATATTATTAAATCCGCTGATTGGATAATAGAGCTCGGGCCCGGCGGAGGAGATGAAGGCGGAGAGGTTGTTTTTTCAGGGACTAAGAGCCAATTTCTCAAGGCAGACACGCTGACTGCGAAGTTTATAAAAACAGGGGTTGTATCCGCCAACCCCAAATCCCCAACCACTAACCCCCGGTTTTTAGTTTTATACGGCGCTGCTGGAAATAATCTGAAATCAATTGATTTTAAAATACCGCTCGGGACCCTGACAGCAGTAACAGGCGTTTCCGGCTCAGGAAAGAGCAGCCTTGTTGTTGAGACTCTTTACAGTGCGCTGGCAGGATATTTCAAAGCCGGCCCTGAATTCCCTCTGCCGTATAAGGATCTAAAGGGTATGGAGTATATAAAAAATGTAAAGCTTATAGACCAGACGCCATTGGGCAAAAGCCCCCGTTCAAATGCCGTTACATACCTGAAAATATTCGATACGATACGGAAGCTATTTTCAGAGCAGCACGAGGCAAAGGCTTACGGTTATGGCCCGGGTTTTTTCTCATTCAATGTGACCGGCGGAAGATGCGAGGAATGCAAGGGAGAAGGCTATCAAAAAATGGAGATGTATTTTTTTGAAGACCTTTATGTGAAATGCGAGGAATGCAGCGGCAAAAGATATAAACCTGATGCATTGCGCGTGACTTACAGGGATAAAAATATAAATGATGTCTTGAGCCTGACTGTTGACGAGGCAGCGAATTTTTTTTCGGATATTCCGCAAATAAAAAATAAACTTTCTTTGATGAAGGATATAGGGCTTGGCTATCTGAGGCTCGGGCAGCCTGCGACAACGTTTTCCGGAGGCGAGGCTCAGAGGCTTAAGATATGCGCAGAACTGTCTATTTTGCCGCCACCCCCTTCTCGCCTTCCCTTAACAAGGGGGGGATGGGGAGGTAAAGGCACTTTATACATTCTCGATGAACCGACAGTAGGGCTTCATTTCAGGGATGTGAAGGCCCTGCTTAATGTTCTTCAGCGGCTTGTTGATGCCGGGAATACTGTATTGGTTATCGAGCATAATCTCGATGTCATTAGGCTGGCTGACTGGATTATTGATTTAGGGCCTGAAGGCGGAGACAGGGGCGGAAGGATTATATTTGAAGGAATGCCGGAAGATATAATAAAGGCTAAGGAATCGTATACCGGCAAATATCTGAAGGAATATTATTCGTAAGCAAAAAAATTATGCGAGATATATTTTCGGCTTGTTTTCTTCTTTTCAATAATCCCAACTTCCCACGGCATCTTGTATAATAAAAAATGCTTTCTTACATAACCAAAAGGCTTTTCCTCATGATTCCGCTGATATTGGGGATTACTCTGATAACATTCATAGTCATTCATCTTGCCCCGGGCGGGCCGGTTGAGGTGCAGACAGAGATGTCCTTAAAGACATCTGCGCAGGCAAGGGAAAATCTCAAAAAACTCTATGGGCTTGATAAGCCTTTGCATACCCAGTACTTTGAGTGGGTCGGCAGGTTTGTAAAGTTTGATTTCGGAAAATCATTTGTTGACGGAAGAAAAGTGATAGATAAGATAGTCGAAAGAATTCCTATAACCCTAACCATAAATATTCTGTCGCTCATGCTAATCTTTATTATCGCAGTGCCCATAGGGGTGTTCTCAGCTACAAAGCAGTATTCTTTGTTCGACAAAGTTTCTACTATCTTTGTCTTTGTTGGATTCTCGACCCCGACATTCTGGCTTGCATTGCTGCTTATGATCTTATTCGGCGTTAACCTTGGGATATTGCCTATATCAGGGATCCAGAGCATAGATGTCTCGGAGATGGGGACATTTGAGAGGCTTGCTGATTGGGTTAAACATCTTATACTTCCTGTCGGGATATCTGCTTTCGGAGGCATTGCAGGAATGAGCAGATACAGCCGTTCAAGCATGCTTGAAGTGATAAGGCAGGATTACATAAGGACGGCAAGGGCAAAGGGGCTTATTGAGTCGGAAATTGTCTTTAAACATGCCCTTAGAAATGCGCTTATGCCGATAGTCACTATCCTCGGACTCTCTGTGCCGGGACTCATTGGCGGCGGAGTTATATTCGAGACAATCTTCGCAATACCCGGAATGGGGCAGCTCTTTTATTCATCTACAATGTCGAGGGACTATCCAACAATTATGGGGATACTTGTCATAGGCGCGATTCTCACATTAATCGGAAATCTTATTGCGGACATATCGTATGCGCTGGTTGACCCGAGGATCAGGGTAAGGAATAAATGACGCTTTTAAGCGTAATAGGAAAAAGGTTTTCAAAAAACAGGCTGGCTGTCATAGGCGCGGCAACAGTTGCGTGTCTTATGGTTATTTCTCTGTTAGCGCCTTTTATTTCTCCTTATGATCCTACGGCGATAGATGTGCACAATGTGCTTTCTCCTCCGGGCCGGGCGCATCTCCTGGGCACAGATGAGCTCGGAAGGGACGTGCTTTCAAGGATGGTATGGGGAAGCAGGATATCTCTAAAGGTCGGTTTTGTGGCTGTCGGAGTTGCGATATCAATCGGGATTATTATCGGAGCTATCGCGGGATTTTACGGAGGGAAAGCCGATGCGGTTCTTATGAGGTTTGTTGATATTATGCTTGCGTTCCCGACATTTTTTCTTATACTTGCGGTCATTGCTATTCTTGAGCCGAGCATATTCACGATAATGATGGTCATAGGAATCACAGGATGGATGGATGTCGCAAGGCTTGTGAGGGCTGAGTTCTTGACCCTGAAAGAAAGAGATTTTGTCGTGGCGGCACAGGCTCTCGGCGCAAGCGATTTAGGGCTTATATTCAGGCATATACTTCCAAATGCCCTTTCGCCTGTATTTGTTGCAGCGACATTCGGTGTCGCAGGCGCAATCCTGACAGAATCAGGCCTTTCGTTTCTCGGCCTTGGCGTCCAGCCGCCGGACCCAAGCTGGGGCAATATCCTTACGTCAGGCAAGGATAATATAACAGTTGCGTGGTGGCTTTCGCTTTACCCGGGGCTTGCGATATTAATCACAGTTCTCAGCTACAACCTTATCGGTGAAGGTTTGAGGGATGCACTTGACCCGAGGCTGTGGGATGTGGAAATATAGGTAGCAATGATAATCAAAGGAAAAAACTGGAAATTCGAAAATGATGTTGATACTGACGCGATTATTCCCGCGCGTTATTTAAACACGTCAGACCCTAAAGAACTTGCAAGGCATGTGATGGAAGATGCTGATAAAGAATTCCCATCTAAGGTAAAAGAAGGCGATATTATCGTAGCCGGCAAGAATTTCGGATGCGGTTCATCAAGGGAGCACGCGCCGATTGCGATTAAAGCCGCGGGGATTCAGGCTGTGATAGCAAAGAGCTTTGCGAGGATATTTTATAGAAACTCATTTAATATCGGCCTTCCAATCTTTGAATCTGAAGAGGCGTCTGAAAAGATAAAGGAAGGCGATGAGCTAGAGATAGACGCGGATAAAGGCGTCATAAGAAACATTACAAAAGGCGAGACATACAAGGCAAACCCCATTCCGCCATTCATGCAGGAGTTGATTTCATCGGGCGGGCTTGTAGAATGGACGAAGAAGAAATTAAAAATTGAAGGATAACAGAAAATGAAATCTTATAACATTGGAGTTATTCCCGGCGACGGAACCGGGCCTGAGGTCATAGCAGAAGGAATTAAAGTCCTTCAGGCGGCTCAGGAAAAATTCGGATTCAAACTGAATCTTACATATTACGATTTCGGCGGGGACAGGTATTTA
>Ga0172371_10012355_pt1 | contig 11258 bp, 9 predicted proteins | sample Lak12m_FD_114543 | JGI IMG/M metagenome (GOLD analysis project Ga0172371, IMG submission 114543) | Freshwater microbial communities from Kabuno Bay, South-Kivu, Congo - kab_022012_12m | ecosystem: Environmental > Aquatic > Freshwater > Lake | place: Democratic Republic of the Congo: South-Kivu...
AATGCCAGGCCTCCCGAGGCACAGGCGCCCTCCACGCGGGTAGCAGGTTTATAACGCAAACCCTGGTCGATCATCGGAAAAAATCCGGCCAGATTGGCCTGCCGGTTAAAACGGGCAGCCATGAAATTGCCGATTACGCACTCATCCACATGGGCGGCGCCGCCGATCTGCGAAAGGCAGCCCTGACCGGCCTCCTTGATGTAGTGTTCCAGTCCAGGCCTTGGCTTCTTCGGATTGAACTCCTTGCGGCCGGTACCCAGCGAAACTGTGTTATACCCGCCGGTCATATATACTTTTCTTCTCAGATTGCTCATATCAGGCTAATTGAAGTATTCGTTAATCGGACCGTAAGCATGATAAAAACCGGTCTCCAAAACCTTGTTTACATCGGCTGCGGAATGCGCAACCCCGCTGTTCACCAGCAGTTCACCGATCTTCCGGGAGGTAACCCCATACTCTTTTGCCAGTTCGGCACCCCAGGTGGTCATGCCTTTCAGGGCAGCATAAAACTGCGACAGCTGGCTTGCCTTGGACGCAGAGAAATTCACCTCTTTCCAGGCCAGCTGCAGCGGCAGTTCGCCGATCTTTCCGGAAGTGGCGTCATTAATGGGCCCCACCGGATCATAAGTGCCGGTTAAAGGATTCACCATGGCAACAGGCTTGCCCTTCTCATATTTGAAGAATCCGTCCTTCTGCGATCCGTCTGAAAACTGTCCGCCCCGGATCCCTTTGGCAAGAAGCTTGTCGAGGAACGGGCTGTGCAGGTCCTCATCCGGCAGGAACGGATTCATTACCTGCATGATATACACCACCACATCGATACCTACATAGTCGATCAGCTGGAAGATGCCCATCGGGCGGAGCAGAAAATCCTGGCTCACCCGGTTGACGACCCAGATGGCCTCCTGGAGAGACATGGTTTCAGCCAGCTTTTCGGCTTTTTTGATGGCGAACAGGGCATCCCGCATGAAATGACCGTTACCGATAAACCCGGCATGGTCATTGGAAGGTACCACTACTTTCCTGAGGTTTTTGGCATACTGGTTGGCAAAATCGGTCAGCTCCTGTTTGGTGTTCCTGCACGGAATAAGCTCGACCAGCTTCTGCACCGCCGGAGGATTATAAAAATGAAATCCGATAATGGATCCACTCATACCAGCCTCTGAATCGAGGCGATGAATGGGAATGGAAGAGGTATTGGTAAAGAACCAGGTGTTGCCTCCGCCCTTTTCGGCGATCTCTTTCAACACCGGCACCTTCACGGCCGGATCCTCCTTGATGGCCTCGAACACCAGGGTGGATCCCCAGGCATCCGAAATGTGCGTTGAAGTGTTGACCAATGCAAGTACCTCATCCACGTATGCCTGGATGATCTCTCCGTTCTCCACCAGGTCCTGGCGGTCGGCATACATTTTCCGGAGCCAAACCGTCTTTTTCTCAGCCGCCTTCAGAACCTGCGACCGCAGATACTTCATCAGACCCCTCAATCCTTCCGGTGCCAGGTCAATGGCCCACAGCTCCAGGGAGAGCGACCGGTCCTGCAGCATCTGGTCGGCCATCTCCATTGAGGTAAGCAACAGAATGCCGCTCCCCATTTTGCCAGCCGCGCCCAGAACCGATACTTTTTTCAGTCGATCCGTATAATTCATCTTTTAATCAGTTTATTATCAATGTTTTATTGATCTTCCCAGGAAGGTTTTCTTTTCTCCAGAAAAGCCTTCATCCCCTCGATTCCCTCATCCTCAAACAATTCTGCAAAGGCATCCTTCTCCATGTCCAGCGCTTTCTGGAAGTCCATGTCAATCCCTTTACGAAGAAGCACTTTGGCAGCCTTGAGGGCTTTGGGCCCGCGGGTTGCGATCTTGTTGGCCAGGGCCAGCACGTCCTCCATGAGTTTTTCGGGAGCTGAAACTGAAGAAACGAGTCCCACCCTCAGTGCCTCAGCGGCGTCGAAGTTCTGCCCCGAGAGAATCCAGCGGAGGGCATTGCCCAGACCGATGAGCCTCGACAATCGCTGGGTACCGGCATATCCGGGCACCAGTCCGAGGTTAACCTCAGGCTGACCGAACATAGCCTTTTCAGAACCAATCCGGATATCACAGGCCATGGCTAGTTCACACCCGCCTCCCAAGGCATATCCGTTCACGGCCGCGATCACGGGAATATGAAGCTCCTCGATCATCAGGAAAGTCTGCTGTCCCTTCTCGGAGAATCGCCGTGCCCCGTCGGGCTTCAGGCCTGCCATCTCGGCAATGTCCGCGCCGGCGGCAAATGCCTTTCCCTCGCCGGTAATGACCAGCACCCTGAAAGGCTCATCGGTAATGATATAATCGAGGTAATCAATCAGCTCATTGAAAAACTTGGAATTCAAAGCATTCAATGACTCCGGCCTGGTGATGGTCAATACCTCAACCAGTCCGAATCTTTCGGTTTTAAAAGTGTTGTACGCCATAAATCAGGTTGTAAGATCTGCAAACGATCATCTTATTGGTTGTAATATACCAATATTCTCGGAACAGACAAGGCTTAAGCGGATTTTTTACCCCCTTACCGCAGACGGAGCATCTTGATGAAATCCCTCCGGTCGCCGGCCTTGATCCGGCAGATGAAAACACCGGATCCGGCGTCCCTGCCGTAACTGTCGGTTCCCGGCCAGGTGACCCGGTATTCCGACGGTTCGGCCTCTCCGTTCATCAGGCTGGACACCCTGCGACCAGCCAGATCGAAGATCTCCACCGACACTTCCGATTTCCTGGGCACGGTAAATACGATCTCCGTCTCGCCGATAAACGGGTTGGGAAAGTTCTGCGACAGAATGTCGACTGAATCGGGATCCACCGTCGAGATAAAGACTGATCCCGTACCTGTCAGACTGTATTTGTCGCGGGCCAGCACCCGGATCTCATACAATGTGTTAGCCTCCATGGGCCGGCAGAAAAGCCATCCGGTTGCATCCATCTTGGTCTCCTCGGGAAGCCGGGCCGGATTGAAAAGAAGCGAGTTGATAGAAGGATCCTGATCCACGAAATCGGTTTGCTCATACAATTTCTGATCTCCGTTGGAAACTCCGAGAGAATACCCGGCTCCCTCAAAATGCAGGAAATCAGTATTATCATACACAAACCTGATCTTTCCGTCACGTCCGAGCCGGCAGGCAATTTTAACCGGTTCCGGACCATTTGCGGTAGGAGCCATGGCAGTCCAGGTAAACTGTGCCACCGAATCGTTGGCTTCAAACCAGATCTGGTTATCAGGCATATAGTAGTCCAGAGGCATCCCATAGGCAACGATCCTTTTCCTCGACCGGATCAGCAGGGTGGTATCAACCACATAGGGATAATCCCGCTCGTCAAGGTCGAACAGCAGCTCTCCCTCTGTATTAACAAACACATCGCGGTACGACTGGTCATAGAAGGGAAAATCGAAGGGGAGCTCCACACGGGTGACCAGATTTCCCTGACCGGCATTGAACAGGAGGGTTCCACCTGATTCGGGGAAAGGTTTTTGCGAAAAGCTGATATCATAATCGTGCACCAGCTCCCACTTGTAGGGATTGGCTGCCCCGGTGGCCTCCAGCTGCACGGACACATAATCACCCGGTTTCGCATAGATCCTGGGAACCCGGGTTACCTCCACCTTGTTGAATTCGGCCTTGCGGACCAAACTGACCAGGGTTCGGGCATTATTCACAACCGGGACATTCAGGCCGGTTAACAGGACTGAATCGCTTCCGCTGAAATGGTTGTATATACCAAAGGAATAGATCGTTCCCGAAAAAGTGTCATAGGAATCCTTCTCGTCGACGATGAGGAAAAACTTCACCGGATATCCTCTCCGCATATATTGGGTGAGCGGGGTGATATCGAGACCGAGCTCAAAACGGCTCAGGGGACCGTCGTCTTCGGCAAGGGGAGCATTGGCTCCCTGAAAGTTGAACAATGGTAGTTCCAGAATCTTTTCCGGCTTTTCGGCGTCCGGATCATTGGCCACCCCGGCCATGATGCGTACGGAGCCCCTTCGGTCATGGCGCATCTCCACCCGCATGGTCAGGATCGGCTGATAGCTTTTTACGGCCTCTACAATATGGACCGATTTGTTCCAGATCCCGCCCTCATGTCCAAATCTTGAAAACAGGTAGTAGGGCAAATAGGCCATCCCATTTCGGCCCCAGCCTGTTCCCCAGGTGTTATAAATGATAAAAGCACCCACTTCGAAATCGTTCAGGTCCACCACCCCGTCGCCGTCGATATCTGTGTCATTGGTGTATTCCCCGTCATGATTGCGGTCCATCCGGATATCGTCGTTATATCCTACAATCGTCATGGCATGTCCCACGGCCGTCCCGAAGGTTGTCATCACCGGCGCCCCGGGATCCGAAGAGGTCTCTGAAAGATAGCCATAGCTCATCCCTCCCGATGCAATCTGGAAAGTAGCCATCCCACCATATTTTGATCCGTCGAAATGGTCAAACAGGTACCTCTTCATCAGGGCAATCCCTTCAGGATCTCCCAGGTACATGGAATAATTATTGGTCACCCGGTTTTGCATCCCGCGGTAATACTTGTCGTAACCCGACATCCATCCGTTTACATCGTTAACGTATGGAAAATCAACCACATTGGGACAGCCGTTTGCCTTAATGATCTCCCAGCTGTCGAAATAGCTTACCCCGTTTGAATACTTCGCATCATTCAGAAAATTCCACGGATAGAGCGGTGGATACTGATTTTCTGGAAGTTCGCCATCGGCATTCCTCAGCCGGTTCATCTCGTAGGTGAAGAGGTACCCAATCGTGCTCGCCTGGTTGCAGCTCCATCCATACTGATTGATCACCGAAGGGAAATACTTCGATTTGGACAGATCCACTTTTCTCGGCAGCACCACCCCCGACTTCAGCTTCATTATCTTCTCAGCCGGATACGGCGGAAAATCCATCCCCTCCGGCCGCTCCTGCCCTGGCAACAAAGTCCCGCAAAACCAAAACATTGCCAATACCCACCAACCTCTCATCTCTTTAATCTTTTTCGAAAAATACACAGGATTTTTTACATTCCCCTCCCCACCCAAATCTACCCTCTTATCTCTTATCTTATCTCTTTTCTTATCTCTTATCCTCTTTCTTTTATCTCTCGCCTCTCTTCTCTCGCCTTATCTTCCTACTTTCTCCTTCCAACTTCCTCCTTTTGTCCCTCCTTTCCCCACCCCTCTTTCCTTGCCTCCCTCCATCTCCCCCGGTAATTTTGCCCTATCCAGTTACGAATCTTATAATCATTAATTTTAAACTCATGAAAACATCAGCAAGAATCATCACGACGGTAATCCTGACGGCCGTATTCTCGATTGCCGGGATCAGTCAGGTTTCCACCACCACCGGCACCGCCGTCAAGGCAAAATCAGTTAAAGGGGCGGCAAAATCCATCAGCGGCGAGACTGCCGTTGAGGTCACAGGCTACCCACTCGCAACAACAGAGGCAGTTACGGTTCAGGGAATGCCCCTTTCAAGGGAAACCGTCAATGTTCAGAAGAGCCGTCAGTTCAGTTTTAATGAGGAATCCACCAAAGCCGAATCAAAGATCACTGTCGGCAATGAATACAATTATTTAAGTCTGAATATTAATGCTGATCTTTTAAAGGGCACATTCCTGGTGGAAATCCTGGATCCCAAGGGGGTGAAGCAGGGGAGTTTCTCACTGGTGACAGAAGAAAGTTCGGTCAAGGGCAGCAATACGACTGTCACTGAGCGGGTCATGGGCAATATTAGGAAGGAATTCCGCAACCCGATGAAGGGAGACTGGATTGTCAGGATCACTCCCGAGAAAGCTACCGGGGGCGTTTCCATCAGTATAAGCCAGCGCTTTGTTGAGAACATCGATATGATTGAGTTGAATTCCATCGAAAAAAGATAAATGATCTCCAAAACCGTCAGGCTTGTTTTGTTTCTGATTCCGCTTGGTTTATGCGGTTTCGATGGGGTTTCCCAACCGCTGATCCGGGGTGTTATCCAGTATGATACTACCCGCTGGAAACCGGTTGCCACTCTTTCACTGATCCCGGATCTTTCGAGGATGTATGAGGTATCGAACGAGGCCATCATCCAGGAATCGCCCGTCGGACCTGACGGAACCTTCTCATTCACAGCCGATCACATGCCACCCGGGGATCATTTGTACCGGATCCATTTCACCCGGAAGGAGGATCCCCGGGCTTCGCTGGTCATCGGCGGACCGGATGAAAACCACCTGTTCCTGATTTGCGATGCGAAAACGGAGATCAGCATTCGCATCTCAGGCAGGAAAATTCTGATCAACCGTTTCACCTTTGACGGGTATCCGGTTAACCGGTCGGTGAAGGAGATCAACGATATTGCCGGTTTCATCGACACGCTCGATTTTTACGGTCCGGCTGTCAACCGCGATTTCGTGCGGGAGGCCGTGTATGAGCGACTCAGGCGCTATGCCGATACCTGTTCAAATCCCCTGATCTCGCTGTATGCCCTGTATCACAGCCGGTTCGAATCCGACTATGAGCTTCATCCTGAGTATTATCACAAATATCTCCGCAAATGGAGAAATGAGAAATCGGAGTATTTCACCGCGTTCCGCTCCCAGCTTGGGATCGCAGAAGCACAGAACCCCTTGGTCCCGGTTTTGGCGGCTCTCCTGTTCCTGGGAATGAGTGGACTGTACTGGTACTATCGCCGCAAACGCAAGCCCGCTTCCAACCCATACCAGACCCTAACCGTACAGGAGCGCAAGATCTTCAGCCTGCTCAAAGAGGGAAAAACCAACAAAGAGATCTCCGACATCTGTGCCATAAGCCTCAGCACTGTCAAGACTCACGTCAACAGCATCTATTCCAAGCTGGGACTCCAGTCGCGCACCGATGTGATGGATTATAAGACGGATCAGGAATAAGTTTTTTCCTACCTTTATGGGTAGCAAACCGCTATCCCGTCATGAAACGATTCATTCTGCCGGCCATGATGGCCCTCCTCGGCCTGGGCCAGGCATTCCCGCAAAAAGTGCTGGATTACCGGGGCACCTTTCAATTTCCGGAAGGAAAAGACTCCGTGATGCCCAATAAGGAGATCTTCACCTACACCCCGGAAGGATGGCTTGAATCAAAAGCCGTCTATTTTTATGATACTCAACTGGGACAATGGGTTGGTAATATGTATCCCGTGGAAGAATGTATCATCTGCCCAGGGAAGTACGCATACGTTTACAACGAAAAGGGACAAAAAATTCAGTCAACTGCATACTCCTGGTTCGGGATCACACGGGGATGGGTCAGGCAGATCGAAACCTATATGGACTATGACGATCAGGGTAATCTGGCCTATGTCAGGGAAGGTACATACGATTATAATTCAGGAGATTATTCGGATGTGATGGGTCAGGAGATGATGTATGATGAATCAGGGAACCTGACCGAAAAAATCTGGTACAGATGGGATACCGGAAAACATCAATGGTATCGGTTTGGCAGGGAAACCTGGGAGTATGACCCTTCGGGTTCCGATACTCTGATTTTACATTCCTCGCAGAACTGGTCTTATGCAGAAAATTCGTGGGGTTCCGCCAGGTACCAGCGGATTGAAAAAAAATATGATACCCAGGTAAATCTTCTCCTGACAACCTGGTCTGATCCCGAAGGCTCCAGCTGGAGAGTTTACAAAAAGGAAGAGAGGACCTATGACTCCGATGGCAAGCTCATTCAAATCCTGCTGATGGAAAAAACCGGAACCGACAACTGGGTGGAAAGGCTCCGTACCACAATGACTTATGATGATGCCGAACGGTTGGTTTATGAAGAGCGCCAGGGGTACATGGAACTGACCATCGGACTCCGACAAAAGCTAAAACTGGGCCGATACTTTGATGCCGACGGGGATGTGTGGCAGGAAGTGTGGTATTACTGGGACTATGAAACAAAAACCTATCGATTCGGATATAAGGATTACTATTTCTACCGTTCCCTGACCGGCACCCAGCCCATTCCGGACAATCCGGAAATATCCGTCTACCCAAACCCGACCTCCGGCCAGATAACCATCACCGGCACCGCTGAATCTTTTACGCTAAGACTCTTCAATCTTCAGGGCCAACTGCTCAAAACCCATTATAATGTAAGAGAAACCGCTGATCTCACCGGCCTACCAGCAGGACTGTATGTCCTTGATCTTGAGGGCCGGGAAGGCATCAGACACAGGATACGATTGGGAATTTACTAGTGAATAGGGAATAGTGAATGGTGAATAGACGTGACGCCTTCTATTCACTATTCACTATTCACCATTCACTCACAAAAAAAGCCGGCTGAATGCCGGCTTTTTTTGTGGTACCACTCGGAATCGAACCAAGGACTCACGGATTTTCAGTCCGTTGCTCTACCTACTGAGCTATGGTACCATCCTTTTGGGGCTACAAATGTAACCAAAAAATGTTCAAAACCAATATCAGGCCCCAAAATCAATGGTTCAACAGTGCTTTTTATATCTTTGCATCCCTATTAAAAACCTGAAATGGAGTACTTTGTTCATACCCTCAAAAATGGAATCCGGGTGGTTCACATGCCCGGCGAAAACGAGGTGGCGCACTGCGGATTGCTGGTGAACACCGGTTCGAGGGATGAACTTGAGCACGAATATGGCATGGCCCATTTCATTGAGCATGTGATCTTCAAAGGAACCAAACGCCGGAAAGCCTACCATATCCTCAGCCGCCTCGATGATGTGGGCGGGGAGATCAATGCATACACCACCAAGGAGGAGACCGCCTTCTATGCGGCATTCCTCTGCCAGCATTATGATCGTGCCATGGAGCTGATCGCCGATATCGTGTTCAACTCCACCTTCCCGGCAGCCGAACTGGAGAAAGAGCGGGAAGTGATTGTGGATGAGATCAACTCCTATCTCGACAATCCCTCCGACCTGATATTCGACGACTTTGAGGAGCAGATCTACGAATCCCACCCGATCGCCCACAATATCCTGGGTACCCCCGGCACGCTTGCCACCTTCGACAAGAAGGCGATCCAGCATTTTATGGCACGCACCTACGACACCGACCAGATGATTCTCTGTTCGGTGGGTAAGATCTCGCCGGCCCGGATCATCAAGCTGGCAGAGAAATATTTCGGAGAGATCGAATCACATCCGCGGCGGATTGTGCGTCACCCCTTCCACCAATACGAGCCATCGAACCGCAACCGCAGTCTGGAAACCTATCAGGCCCACTGCATCATCGGCAATATCGCTTACAATGCAATGGATTCCAGAAGGATGAACCTGATCCTGCTGAACAACCTGCTGGGAGGCCAGGGACTCAACAGCCGCCTGAACCTTTCACTGCGGGAACGGCACGGGTATGCATACAACGTGGAATCCACCTACACCCCCTATACCGACACCGGCGTTCTAACCATTTACTTCGGAACCGATCCCGAAAAGCTAAACAAGAGCATTGGCTTGGTTCACAAGGAACTGGAAAAGCTCAGGAACCAGAAACTGGGCACCCAGCAACTCCATCGGGCCAAGAACCAGATCATCGGCCAGATTGCGATGTCGGCCGACAATAAGGAGAACCTCCTTTTCACCCTGGCCAAATCGATCCTGCTGTTCGACCGGTTTGATTCGCACGAGGCCATCACCCGCCGCATCCAGGGGATCACGGCTGAACAGCTGCTGGAAACAGCCAACGAGATATTTGAACCCGACCGGCTTTCCATGCTGATCTTCCAATGAGCGATCATTTCAAGCATAAAGGGATCCATCATCAGGACCTCGACCGATACATCACTGAGCACACCTCGCCGGAGCCGGAACTCCTGAGTGAGCTGTTCCGCGAAACCTGGGTGAAAGTACATCACCCGCGCCGCACATCCGATCACCTCACCGGCCAGCTGCTTCAGATGGTTTGCCTGATGCTGAAACCCCGCAGGGTGCTTGAGATCGGTACATTCACCGGATACGGAGCCATCGCCATGGCATCGGTGATGCCCGAAGAGGGGATTCTCGACACCATCGAGATCAATGATGAAATGGAATCCATGATCCGTAAGTGGATCAACCGGTCGGGACTTGATCAGAAAGTCCGCCTTCACATCGGGGATGCCCTGCAACTGATTCCAACCCTTGACGGACCCTACGACCTGGTGTTCATCGATGGCGACAAAGATCAGTATGTCGAATATTATGAAGCGGCTATGAAGAAAGTTCGCTCTGGAAGCTTCATCATTGCCGATAACACCCTGTGGAGCGGCAAAGTACTCGAAACCGAAATCCCCCCCGGCGACCACTTCACCCGCGGCCTCCAGCGCTTCAACGACCACATCCAGACCGATCCCCGCGTACGCAATTTTCTCATGCCGGTGTTTGACGGGATCACGATGATATACGTGACGCATGACGGTTGCTTGTTGCAAGTTTCTGGTTGCCAGTAACCAGCAACCTCTCATCCCTTCATCGCCTCATAAAACCTGTAATGTTCGCCGTTCATTCCGAGCTCTTCGTAGACTTTCTGGGCGAGGATGTTGGTTTTATCGACATAGAGGCGGATGCCGCCGATGGAGTTATCGGTGCGGATCTGCTCCTGCAGCCAGGAGTACATCTTTCTGAAGATTCCCATGCGGCGAAATTCCGGGAGAACATACAGCGACTGGATCCACCAGACGGTCCGGTTGCGCCAGTCGGACCACTCAGGGGTGATCATCAGGCTCGCGGCGATCCTTTCGCCGTCGTCGGCTACGAGGTAAAAGCCCTTCGACGAATCATCGAACACAGCCTGGACGCCTTTGTGAACGGTGTTGACATCGAGCACCAGATTCTCAGTCTCGAGTGCCATGGCCAGCTGAAAGGCCGCAATCACAGGCGCTTCCGATGGCTCTGCCTTTCTTATCTCAATCATGGGAGGAACTCCATAAAGGTTTGACATACAACTTTTTCCTGATTATCCGATTGGCCAAAATGACTCCGAAAATCAGAAACACGACGATCGTGATTACCGAGGCCTCCGGTCCGAATGCACCCCCGGTAAGCCAGTCGGGACCGCTGAACTGAGCCCTGAACAGTCCGGCCGGCTCCGAACCGGATACCGGCGCCCCCCAGATCCCGCCCAGGGTAAAGTTCCATCCGATATGCATCCCGATCGGGACCCAGAGCTGGCGGGTGAGAACATAGAGCAGTGCCAGGATCACACCTGCAGTAAGCGCAATGGAAAGGCTGCTGAAAACGGTGGCGTTGGGGTTCCAGATATGAA
>Ga0172371_10012356_pt1 | contig 11257 bp, 10 predicted proteins | sample Lak12m_FD_114543 | JGI IMG/M metagenome (GOLD analysis project Ga0172371, IMG submission 114543) | Freshwater microbial communities from Kabuno Bay, South-Kivu, Congo - kab_022012_12m | ecosystem: Environmental > Aquatic > Freshwater > Lake | place: Democratic Republic of the Congo: South-Kivu...
AAATTAATTGTTAAAGAGAGTTACATTTAAAGGAGGTGAATTTTAGTGAAAAAATTAATAGATAAGATTGCATATTTCTTTATTAGTAAAGAAAAAGGAGCTACCGCAGTTGAATACGCTTTAATCGTAGGTCTTATAGCTCTTGCAATAATTGTAGCTTTGACAGCTCTTGGTGGTGGTATAAGTACAGCTTTTCAAACTATTACTACTAAGATCAGTGGCGCTGTTAAATAATGGAACCTCCTTAATTAGGAATAATTTAATACCTGGCGTCACTTATAATAAAAAAGTAGCGCCAGGTATTAAAAGTTAAGGGTGTTTAACGTAAAATATCTTAGATTTTACAGGTCAGACAAAAAATATTTAAAAGTTTTTTGCATGTCTTTATAATTTTTTTAAGTTTTTTAAAAAAATGTTTAAATTTTATAAAAGCAAATCAAAATTAAAAAATGAAAAAGGTGCCAGCGCCGTAGAATTTGCCTTCGTGCTTCCGATTTTTGTTATGATAGTATTTGGAATATTTCAATTTGGTATAGCGTTTAATAACTGGATCGCGATAACACATGCAGCAAGAGAAGGTGCCAGGATGGCTGCAGTTGGACTCTATGATGAGCAAATAGTCAGAGGCATGGCACCCTCCGCAGACATACAGAGCATTACAGTCAGCGGACAGGGAGGGACCGCTGGAAGTCCTGTTACAGTAACAGTAACAGGAAATGTATTAAATATTAATATACCTTTTGCAGGCAACTGGCCCGTAACACTTACAAGTACGGCAGTCATGAGGCTTGAACAATGAAAGAAACAGTTAATATAATAAATAAAATAAAACATAAAATTTTTTTAAGGTTAAATTTAAAAAATGATAAAGGTGCCATAGCAATAATTGCTGCTGTAGTAATAATTGTATTGATAGCTATGATGGGTTTTGTTGTTGATGTAGGTGCACTTTATGCAGAAAAAGGAAATTGCAGAATGCAATGGATTCTGCGGCCCTTGCAGGTGCACAAGATTTACCTAATACCGCGGATGCTACAGCAACGGCAAACCAGTATATCCAATTAAACGGATACGATCCTTCTGATTTTACAATTACTTTTTCTGATTCAAATCATGTAATAAGTATTTCAGGAACCAATAATGTTGGTTTTTCTTTTATGAAAGTTTTAGGTTTCCAGGATTCAGATGTATATTCTACTGCTGATGCAAGGAAGACAGTTGTAGGAGATGCATTTGGGTATACTCTTTTCTCAGGAAGCACAAGCTCCACGTTAACTCTTAACGGAAGTAACCAGTATATAGGGGGCAGTTCCCACTCTAATCAAAATTTTGTTGCAAATGGTTCCAAAATCACCATAACAGGCGATTGCGAGGCAAAGGGAACAATTACTGTTAATGGAAGCCAGATTAATATACCAAACAGGTTTCCCAATGATGTAGTTATCAATATGCCGGATTTTTCGGAAACTTTAAGACTTCAGGCTGAAGCAGCCGGACAGGTATATATAGGCAATAAAACTTTTAATGGAAGCTCAATAGTTGTTGACCAACCGATATATGTAGACGGCAATGTAACAGTCAACGGCAGTCATTTCGTTGGCAAAGGATGTGTATTGGCAACAGGGAACATAACTTTCAATGGAAGCAATCTTAATGCATCAACAGATGATGCCGTATGTTTTTATTCAAAAAACGGCAATATTACAGTTAATGGTTCTCATGCAGAATTTGATGGCATACTATATGCCCCGAGTGGAAGAATTACTATGAACGGTTCCAACCAAACTGTTAATGGCAGAGTAATCGCAAACATGATAACTATTAACGGCAGTGGTTTGACAATCCAAAGCGGAACCGGTGAGCTGGAAAGCCTCCCATTGGGTTCAGTTGAGTTAATTAAATAATCAGATAACTTCTTTTTTTATACCGAAGAATTCTCCAAAAGATTGATTTAAACACTAAAGGCTGAACATGCATCTAACTATAAAAAATTCCACCTGACATTCTGCTTAAGGGTCATCGGAATGGCATAGCAGTTTTGAAGGATGTCATATTTTTCAAATAATTTCTAAAGTAATTGCAAAATCTTCCGATAATAATAATAGTTTATATTTTTTGTAATTTTATTTAGTGGGGTATTATGAAAGTCAGAATTTTACTTTTAGTATTAGCGGTGATATTTGGACTTGCAGCAGTATTTGGTGTCATGTTTTATTTAAATAATTTGCGGGCCACTTTAGAGAAGGAAGGCGAAAAAGTAGATGTTTTGGTAGCAAGTCAGGATATTCCAAAAGATACCCCGGTAGGGGAAGTAATTTCAAAAAATCTTGTTGAAATAAAGAAAATACCGCTCAGATATGTTGTTAAGGAATATATTACTTCACTTGACAAATATCTGGATTATTTCATTTTAATTCAAGTAAATAAAGGCGAGCAGATGACACCTGAGAAGTTTATAAAACCATCCGATATTACATTTTCATTTGAAGTTCCGGAAGGCATGGTTGCAGTTTCAATTCCCTTCAATGAAATAATAGGAGTATCAAATCTTTTAACTGTGGGTGACAGGGTTAATGTCATAGCAACTTTTCAACCAGATCAGGAACAGCAACAGATTTCTTCAGATCAAATATCAGATTTACCGGAGACTCAGAACAATACAGCAAGTAACAAATCTGCTGTGGTGATTGATACGACAAAAACCTTGCTATGGAACATAGAAATCTTATATATAGGTGAAAAGACTGCTATTGATGTGTTGTCCGCCCAAAATAAAGGGTTATTATCCTCCAGCGGATCTAATGAAGAGCCGGTTGAAATAAAAACGGTAACTCTTGCCGTAACTCCGGAACAGGCAGAGAAGCTTGTCTTCTCTGAAGAATTGGGAACAGTTTGGCTCGCACTGCTGCCTGTTGGAGGAATCAAAGAAACAGATACACCTGGCAGAACATTGGATAATATATTTATAAAGTAATAAAAACAAAATAACTAAATTCACAGGAGTTTAACAGATGCAGAAGATCCAGATAGGTATAATCGATAAGGATGAAAATAATATACAGAAAGTTGTGGCCTTGTTAAAAAATATCCAGAATATTGATTCAATAAAATTCAGCACGAACATCAGGGATATTGAGATGATTTTAATCAAAAAAAAACCAATACTGTTATTGATTGGCCCGACATACAAATTGGATGATTTCGAGAAATTTTTGGTCTCGCAAAACCAGGCATTAAACCTTGTAAAAATAATACTCCTTGCCACTGAGGTCTCAACCGAACTTTTAAAAAGAGCCCTGAAAATAAATATACATGATGTCCTGGAATTTCCATTTGATAATAAGGATTTTAAAGAGTCTATTCAAAGGGCCAAAGATGTATTTGAGGCTGGATCTGAAAACATAAGTAAGGAAATGCACTTTTCAAAAAAAATAATGTTCTTTAGCACCAAAGGTGGTTCAGGCAATACTTTTATGGCCATAAATTTCGCACTTGCATTAAAGAAATGTACCAAAAAAGAAGTGATATTATTTGATGCAAATTATCAGCTAGGTGATATTGCCCTGATGTTAGGCTTATATCCAAGGAACACTATCTTTGATCTTATGACGGTAAATAAGTATGACCCTGAGACTATGAATATATTTCTGACCACTCACAATTCCGGAATTAAAGTATTGCCCTCACCTGTGGACCCTTCTCAAAGCGAGACTATAGGCAGCGAAGTATCTATAAAGGTCCTTGAGGAATTAAGTAAGATTGGAGATTACATAGTTATTGACGCACCCTTCGGCTTTTCGGATGTAGTTATCTCATTCGTTGAAAATATTGACTACTTGTTCTTAGTAAGCACAAAAGATCTGCCGAGCATAAAAAATTTGAAAATATGTCTTCAGGTGCTGGATAAACTGAAATTTAAAAGTGAAAAAATGACCATAATTCTAAATAGGGCTGACAGCAAGGTTGAAATGGATACTGATGAAATTGAAAAAACAATCAACAGGAAAATAAATGTAAAGATCCCAAGTGACAGGATAGTTCCGGTGAGTATTAATAAGGGAATACCTGCTTTAATCAGTTTTCCTAAGTCAGCAGTCAGCAAAAATATTGCTAAATTAACTGATATTATATTATCCGATAAAACGTATGTTTCGGGTTTAGAGAAAATTATAACTTAAAGTATAAGGTTGGGAAAACGACAATGGGTTTACAGGAAAAAATAAAAAATGTTGAAGAATTAAGTATAAGCTTAGGCTCGCATAGAATGGAAGCTTTGCCGTTAAGAAAAAAGCAGACAGAAGACATTAAGAAGAAGATTCATTTAAAATTAATAGAAGAGCTTTCAGATATTATTTTCAGAAAAAACATTAACGATGCTGAACTAAAATCAAAGGTGAATTCAAGTGCCCAAAAATTAGTTTACGAAAATGATTTTCCGCTTACAATTGAAGAAAAAACTAAAATCATAGGTGAAATAGTTGATGACATAGTGGGGCATGGCCCAATAGAAGAATTTCTTAGAGATAATGAAGTCACCGAAATAATGATCAACAATCCTCATACGATATATATAGAAAAATTCGGGAAGATTTACAAAACCAATAAGTCTTTTCTTGATGAGAATCATTTGATGAGGATCATTGATAAAATAGTGAGTAGGATTGGCAGGCGTGTTGATGAGTCATCCCCGTATGTTGATGCAAGATTACCTGATGGTTCAAGGGTAAATATAATTATAAGTCCGTTGACCCTTAATGGTCCCGTAATGACCATTCGAAAATTTGCTTCCGTTCCTTTTACAATTGATGATTTAATCGAGATGGGAACATGTACAAAAAAAGTTGCAGAGTTTATGGAATCGTGTGTTAAGGGACGACTTAATATTATGACATCAGGCGGTACCGGTACAGGTAAAACTACAATGCTTAACGTTCTGTCCTCTTTTATTCCTGATAATGAGAGAATTATTACAATTGAAGATGCAGCAGAACTGCAGCTCGGTCAGATGCATGTTATCAGATTGGAGGCCAGGCCGCCCAATATAGAAGGTAAAGGTGAGGTTACAATCAGGGACCTCGTAAGAAATGCCTTGCGTATGAGGCCGGATAGAATAATCGTTGGTGAAGTAAGGGGTGGAGAAGCATTGGATATGCTTCAAGCTATGAATACGGGACATGATGGAAGTATAAGCACACTACATGCAAATGCGCCAAGAGATGTTTTGTCAAGGATCGAAACCATGGTTCTAATGGCAGGAGTAGATCTTCCTGTCAGAGCTATAAGGGAGCAATTATCTTCAGCCATAGATATGATTATACATTTAAACAGGCTTAAAGATGGCTCAAGGAAGATAGTAAAAATAACCGAGGTCCAGGGGATGGAAGGGGAAATTATCACTCTTCAGGATATATTCCAGTTTGATTTTGCCATGGGTATTGACGAAAAGGGAAGATACAAAGGAGCACTAAAGCCAACAGGGCTTCGTCCCAAATGCTCAACCAAACTCCAGGATTACGGAATTAATTTTTCGAAGAATATATTTCAAGGAGAAGAATAAAGAATGCCTGAAAATAACAAATTCAGAAAATTAAGAAAGAAATTTGTACTTTTAATTATATTTATCTTTATAACCAATATAATATTTTTTGCCCTGAATTCCTTTGTGTTTGCGCAAAGTACAGAAAGCAGCTCTCAGCAATTATCCGAAGAATCCGGACAAATAGTTATCAAAGAAATTGATACCAAGAAATACCCTGAAATAAATATTTATCTTAATTTTAAAGAAGGCTCTTTCCTTGGACTTAGCAGTCTGAATAAAAGCAACTTTACCTTAACGGAAAACGACGATCCTGTTAAAAATTTTGATTTTTCAAAAATTGGTGAAATAAATGAGCCCGTTGGAATAGCGCTCGTTATTGATACAAGCGGAAGCATGAAGGGAAGTCCTATAGTGGATGCTGCCAATGCTGCAAATACTTTCATTGATGAAATTGGAACAAGTGACAGAATAGCGCTTATTGGTTTTTCAGATAAGGCCACCGTTTACTCAAATTTTTCTTCAAACAAGCAGCAATTAAAAGATTCCATTTTGCATTTTTCTGCGGCAGGGGAAACGGCTCTATTTGATGGAATTATAAAGGGATTGGATCAATTCGATAATTCCAATGAAATAAATCACAGGTATTTAATAGTACTATCGGATGGTAAAGATACTGCAAGTATTTCCAATGTTGGTGAAGTTGTGGAGAGAAGCAAAGAAAAAAATGTAACTGTTTATTCTATCGCTTTACTGTCTAAAGATTTTGATCCCGAAGATATCGGCAGGATAGCGGAAGAGACAGGAGGGGAGCTCTTAACAACAACAGACTCTAAGGATCTGGCCGGGTTTTATAGTCTGATATCTCAAAAAATCAGAAATCAATATAAAATTTCTTTTGAAAGCTTAAAACCGGGAACGGAAAACATAGATATTAAAATAGCTATTAAAAAATCCGACGTAAGTGATTCAATAAAAATCACCTATCCTAATCCTTTTTACACTTATTCGTCAAGTAATGTAATCAGTGATCCAATTGCAGACACACGTTATGCTTTCGCAGGGATATGGTGGTTTAAGTCTGCCATTTTTGCTCTGGTTTTTGTAAGTGTTACATTATTGATATATCTTCTATCGACTGTCATGGTTAAGAATAAAAAAGATCTGAAAAGCAGAATTGATTCTTATGCAAACAGCGCCATGAATAAAAACCTTGAAGATGAACTTAATGAAAAAGATAAGAAAAAAAGTATTCTGTCAAAGCTTTCAAATTTTATTTCGAAATTATCATCCGGGAAAAAATTCGGTGAACTGTTCGAACAGAAACTCAGACGTGCAGGTATGAGCTTGAAGGGCACTGAATTCATATTCATACATATAACAATAGTGATCGTATCGACCTTTGTTACTTTTCTTCTGACAAAGAATTCCTCATTAATGATAATGATTGTGATTGTTGTAATTTTTCTTCCTTTTTTATTCATCAATTTTAAAATAGGACAAAGACTTAAAAAATTTAATGAGCAACTGCCCGATACCTTACAACTGGTAGAAGGAGCCCTAAAAGCAGGTTATAGTTTGAATCAGTCATTATCGATGATAATTGAAGAAACCAAACCACCCATTTCCGAAGAGTTCAAAATAACTCTAAGTGAAATCAGGATAGGATTAACTGAAAAAGAGGCCCTTGAGAATATGGCCGCGAGGATAAACAGCGAGCTTTTCAACTGGGTCGTAAAGGCAATAAACATTCAGAGGGAAGTTGGGGGCAATCTTGCAGAAATCATGGATATTATTGCCAATACAATAAGAGAAAAAGATAGGGTTTTAAGGCAGATAAAAGCTCTTGTTTCGGAAGGCAAGCTCTCAGCATATGTACTTATTGGGTTGCCTATAATTATTGCACTCGGTCTTTCAATGTTGAATAGATCTTACATTTCTGTGCTTGTCACAACAAAATTGGGTTTGGGAATGCTCGCATTGGCGGTTATCCTGATGATAGCGGGTATTATATGGATCTTAAGAATAACAAAAATAGAGTATTAGGATTGGAAAAAATATGGAATTAATATTTCTAATTACATTAGGTGCCGTCTTTATAGCAGTCTTTTTATTAATCTTATTTTTTGGGATGCCGTCATTTCAGAAAAATGCATCATCAACCAACCTTGAAAAATTAACTTTCTTTGACAGTAAAACAAAAAAGGAGCAACTTAATCCTTCTTTTACTGAAAGAGTGATAATGCCTATTTTTAGAAAATTCCTGTCTCTGTTCAGGAAGTTTTTACCAAGGAACCTTGTTGAATCTGTAAGTAAAAGACTTGAGCTTGCCGGAATTCAAGATAATGTAAAGGTTGATGTGTTTCTTGGAATAAAATTTTTTATGCCTTTTATATTTTTATTGATACTTTTTTTCATTTCAATGCTTTTTAATGTTTCAACAACATTAAAAATGATTTTAATTATACTGGTGCCTGTTTCATATATATTTCCTGATTACTATTTAAAGAGCAAGACCGCAAAGAGACAAGAAGAAATCAGAAAAAGCCTCCCAAATGCATTAGATTTATTGACAATCAGTGTTGAAGCCGGGCTGGGTTTTGACATGGCTCTTTATAAGGTTGCAGAAAATATCAAGGGAACTCTTGGCGAAGAGTTCAAAAGAGTTATAAAAGAAATGGAGATAGGGCTTTCAAGAAAAGAGGCTCTTCGTAATTTAACAAAGCGTACAGATGTTGCTGACCTTAATACCTTTATATTATCAATTATACAGGCGGATATTTTTGGTATTTCGATAGGAAAGGTACTTAGAATTCAATCTGGTGAAATGAGGATAAAAAGAAGACAGGCAGCCGAGGAAAAAGGAATGAAAGCCCCTGTAAAACTTGTTTTCCCTACTATTCTCTTTCTCTTACCTGCCTTGATTATTATTGTAATAGGGCCGGCGATATTAAGGGTAATGGATGTTTTAAAACTCATGAACCGTTAGACTCATAATTTTAAATTATTAAATTAAAAAATGGAATGCAATATGACATTTAATAACGATAATAAGAATGAAATAGTTAAAACAGATAACTATGACAATAGTTTAATCGAGGGTCAGGATTTTTCCCAAAACAACAGCGATAAAGTCTATTCTGATATATTTAAGGAAATGCTTTACCTTGAAAATCTAAGAAGTCTGGAAAATAAGACCAAATATTGTCTGATCAGGCTATGGATCAAGAATCTTGACGCAACAGTCAGTATTTTAGGTTTTGATAAAAAGGATGATTTTTTAACAGAATTTTCAAGCATTTTAACCAAGAATCTCCGAAGCACAGATGTATATCTAAAAACTGAAGAAAGCAATTTTTTAGTGTTATTTCTGGAAACAACCATTGACAGCATAGAAATTGCATTAAAAAGAATTGAGAGCATATTATTGAAGAAATTCAATGCAAAAGTTGAGCTGGAGTGGCGTGTCATAAAAGCTTCTAATAGGGAAAGAGATATAGCACCTTTTATAAATAAAATTGATTTGGAAAATAAAACCAGGAGCAATTCAACTGTAAAGGGACACGAGAGGGTTATGCTGAGAAAATTTGGATTAAAATCCATGTTTAAGAATTTTTTTCTTTCTTACCTAATTTTTTTTGGAATAATTTTAATCATCGGAATAATAATTTATTTTACGGAACAGAGGTTTTCATTTATTCCGGAAGAGCTTAAATTTGGTGTAATATTAGGCAGTATGAATTTAGGATTTCTAAATAATTTTAACGAGGGGATGGCCACACTTATATTTTTTACATTAGCAGGTCTGGCATTTTCAGTAATATTCGGAATTTTTGGAATAATCATAGGTTGGGTAATAAATATTGGATTGCATTTGACCGGAGGAATAGAAATAAATACTCAATCGAAAATAAAAAATACTGGCAGTTTAAAATAATATTCGGGCCAGTCTTGCAGATTCACTTAATGGTCCGCAAAACTCGTCAGCTGCCATGCAGGCACCGTTGAAAAACATTGTATTTATTTTTCCTTTTGCAGTGTTGGAACCGATCAGATGCGGGGCATCAAGTATGCCGGTTCTAACAGCTCTCCCGATGATTTCAGGTACTATAAGAGGGTCCTCATATTTCTTTAGCAAATCAAGTTTTTTAATTGCACCTATAATCAAATTAGCATCACCAATTAATTGTGTTTTTCTTTCTTTAACATTTCTTTCATTTTTCATGTCAGGGCAGCCATTCAAATAATTTTCAATTACTTTTACTACGATTTCAGCGCTTTCAATTATATCATCAGGTTTGGCGGCATATTCAGATTCGCAGAATGCAACAACATGCACGATTTCAGGGTCAAGTTGCATTTGAAGTAAAGTAGAAGCTGCAAGCTGGCCCTTATTCTCTATGAAATTACCTGACATACTGTACAATCCTGTTCTTGTCTGGCGTATGGATCTGAAATTATCATCATGCAGGGACTCAATCATTTCAATCTTTGCAAGCATTTTGGCAAGGTCCATCGTAAAGGAAGTTTCGGGAGGCGTATTGAACATATACTGTGACACATATGTGGTAACTCCCATTTTTTTTGCATTATAAGCCGCCAGGAAAGCGGTAGCAACTGCGATACTGTCTGAAGTATACCTTAAGCTCCATTGATGTGATTCATTTACCTCAACAGGGATATCTTTTTGTGCGTGCCATTTCATTACGGATTGATTTTCTGCAATGGAGTCTTCAAGTTTTCTGCGGCTCCTGCCATCAAGCTCGTTGTACCAGCATAAAGGAACGGCACACCATGCATTATTAATTGTTTCAGTCAGAACTTTAGCAAATTTTAAAATATTATTGGTGCCGCTGTAACACCTCATGAGCGGATAATTTCCGGTTTTTGATGCCCGGTAAAGCATTTTAAGATCTTCGGCACTTCTTATCGGGACACCACCGGCACCATCCTTTTTATTATCCATTTTTTCAGGGTTAAAAAAGAACTCTTGTGCATTCTGGTCGGGTCCTATTGATATGATATCAATTAATCCGCTTTCTGCTATTATTTTTATTCCTTTGATTGTCTCTTCAAGTTCTGGTCTGCCAAAATGATGCCTCAGCAGAGGGAAAGGATTTTTAAAATTAATCCTGTCCATTAAATTTTGGGGAGGAACTTCCGGTCTAATATTGTCCGGAATCTTCAGGATATTCGATATTCTTTGGCCAGGGTACCTGTTTTTTACCTTAATATTCTTTAAAAAAGTTTCGATTTCGGTAGATTTTTCACCGCCGGTAAAAACGTATTCGAACATTTCAAAAAGTCCTGATTTTTTCAGGACAGCCGCTACCGGTTTTGTTGTTCCAAGAATAAACGATACTTTTTTCTTAACAGACTTATCTAAGCCTAAGTCAAGTTTTTGTTTTAATTGCCAAAAAATTTTTTCGGCACTTTCGGGTGAAAGTCTGTAGCTTAAGCCAATAATATCAGGCCTGAAATCATTTATTTCTTTTAAAAGGTTTTCGGAACTGACACCAGTTCCCAGGAATTTGGTTTGAAACCCAATTTTATTTGCGCTTGAAAGAAAGCTCAAGATTCCTGCAATGTGAACGCACCCTCCGATAGAAGCGCCAATTATTTTTTTCATAGTATTCTTATGATTTTATTTTTTTATATAAATTTTTACTTGCTTATTTTACCGTCAATGAAAACATTCCTTATCTGTTCAAGACTTAAACC
>Ga0172371_10012358_pt1 | contig 11256 bp, 8 predicted proteins | sample Lak12m_FD_114543 | JGI IMG/M metagenome (GOLD analysis project Ga0172371, IMG submission 114543) | Freshwater microbial communities from Kabuno Bay, South-Kivu, Congo - kab_022012_12m | ecosystem: Environmental > Aquatic > Freshwater > Lake | place: Democratic Republic of the Congo: South-Kivu...
CCTACTAAATGAGTCTGACCGACAAACTCATCTAGGTTTTTTGGTCTAATTTTTATAGCTAGTGGTTCCATAACTAGATTGTACCATTCCTGGCACAATAAAAAAAAGCGGTAGAAACCGCTTTTATACTTAAACTAAATTTAAAATGATTTTGCTAACTGTATTAAATACAGTCCCATCTAGTTTTGTTATACGCAAATCTTTCAAATCCTGATCAAATCTTTTATTTACTTTGCCTCTGCAACGATTGACAAATTCCTGAAATAATTCAGGATTATTGTTTTTTAAATCATTTGCAGTCTTTTGGACCATTTGCACAAGTGTTGGCGAAACATTATTTATAATATCACTCATATGACCTCCAAAAAAATATTTAAAATATATAATAATTAAAGAACCAGGAATTACAACATCATAACTGATTTTAAAAATAAGTCAACTTAAATAAGTTGACTTTAAAAAAATAAAAGTTAAAAATTATAGATACCTTTGCGCTCTTTTCACCTTAATATTACCACCTACTTCTAGAATAACCACATCACGCCTGCTAATTTTTCCTGACAATAAAAACTTAGCCAATGCATCGTCAACTCTTTCTTGTATTACCCGACGCATCGGACGAGCGCCAAACGCTGGATCAAATCCTAAGCTTGCCAATTCAGTAAGTGCTTCTTCACCTATCTCTAAATGAATACCTTTTTGTAATAATCTACTTTGTGATTTTTTAATCATCAGCCTAGCCACTTCATGTATGTGATTCTCATCAAGGGGTGTGAAAACAACAATATTGTCAAAACGATTTAAAAATTCTGGTCTAAATATTCCCTTCAACTTTTCAGTGAGTAATTTTTCTTTAATAATTGTAATATTTACATTACTACGTAATTGATCTTGAATAAATTGGGAACCTGCATTGGAAGTCGCAATAATGATCGCGTTGGTAAAATCAATAACTTGTCCAGACCAATCAGTAAGTCTACCGTCATCCATTACCTGCAAAAATAAATTTAATATATCAGGATGCGCTTTTTCAATCTCATCAAGTAATAATACTGCATATGGATTCTGTTTAATTCCTTCAGTTAAGAGTCCAGCCTTAGGATTTTGTTCAGTGCCTATTAACCTACCAATAGTTTCTTTATTTTGATACTCAGACATATCTAACCTCACCATATCATCGCTACTCCCAAAATAAGTAAGGGCTACTGTTTTTGCAAGTTCAGTCTTACCAACCCCAGTTGGACCTAAAAAAAGTAAATTCACAATAGGACGCTTTTCATCCCTTAATTCAGTCCTTGCTCGGCGCAAGGCAGAAGAAACCGCACGAACTGCTTCCACTTGGTTTATAATATAACGATGTATTTCATCTTCAAGGTTTAAAAGCTTATCTGCTTCTCGCTGTGTTAATTTTGTGAGCGGTATATCAATTTTTTCAGAAACTAATTGTGCCACATCTTCGCCACTGATTAAACTTTTTTCACCTTTTTTCTTTAATACAAACACTCCTACTTCTTCCAAGATTTTAATAGCTTTTTCTGGTAAATAATAATCATGCATAAAACGACTAGAAAATTCTATAGCTTTTGTAATAGCAGATAATGAATAAAAAAGCTTATATTTATATTCATAATAATTGACTTTGGCAATCAACACCTCCATAGTCTGGTCTTTATCAGTTTCTAATATTTCTACTTTATATAGTTTATTGCCCAACGCCTTCCCCGCAATACTACGACGGTATTCAACAGGAGTAGAAGTTGCCAGTACCAAAAAACGCTCATCGCCAATAATATCAGCAATGACTTCTGATAAATCAAGTCCTTCACCCTGACTATTAATACCATAGACATCATGAATATTCTCAATTACTAATACTACATTTCCGGCGCGCAAAATTTCATGGTGAATCCGCAATACTCTCTCTTCCAACATACCCGGCGATGTTGCTCCTGCTACCAATCTTGGCAATGATAATAAGACCATTCGTTTATCACGCAAATTTTCTGGAACATCTTCAGTTACCATACGTTGAGCTATTCCTTCAATTATTGAAGTTTTCCCAACACCAGCAAAACCAACAAGCACTACACTATCTGAACCAGATTCAATAACCCTAAAAATTTCTTCTATTTCATCATGACGACCAACACATAACTCTAAAGCTCCATATTTTGCTGCCAGTGTGAGATCGTGACCAAAACGATCTAGGTATGGTGTTGCTACCGCTGTCATTGATCGATTCATAGAATTTTTAGGTTTAAAACGAGCGAGACGTCGATATCTTTGATACATCACAAATAAACGATCATTCACCGCGAGCCAATTTACCACTTGTTGCAACTGCTCTGAATTAATTTCTACATCATTAAACAAATCTTGTACTTTTGTATCAATCATAACAGTTGCCTCCAATACCTGTGCCACTCCAACCCAATCAAATCTTTCTTTGATTGCTAAAGTATAGCTAAGAAATAATATTTTATAAAAATTTTTAGAAACTATTGGTTGTTTGATTGATTTTTGTGCCTCGGACATAAGCACATTTTTTACGCGCACTAAAATATCTTCGCGACTGACTCCAAGCCGTGCCAATACGCCTATTAATTTTTTACTTTCCAAAATAGATAAAAGTAAACACCATGCATTTACCTCTGGTTGTTGATATTTCTTAGCAATGAGCCAAGCTTTTTCTACAAGAAGTGAACTTTCACTCCCAAAACTTTTTGCAATATCAACATTAAAATTGACCAGACCTTTTTTATTTAGTTCATCTATTTCCCTTTGTGATATTATTGGATGACCAGCTTTATATGTGAGTAATCTAAAAATAAGATATGATAATGTTAAACACGCCACCCAAACAATAAAAAACTCTTTTCCTAATATCGATTCAATTGATATGATCCAATTATTCTCCCATATATTTATAGATACACGTAATACTCCATGCAATACACCTAGCGCCAGAAATATATTTAAACTATTTCTGAAAAGATTACTTATTTTATTCTGCCATACACCACTGGCATCAATCCGCCTAGACCAAATAAGCAAGAGTGGACCAAAAACACTACTGACACTACCAGTAGATAATATTTTAATTTCTGACAAACGAGAATTTTCTTCACTCATGTCAATAAAAACAAACGAATTAACATAGTAATACTAAGCGGAATAATAAGTATCCAGCCCGCAAATAATACTACCAAAATAAACACCCAAAAAATAAAAAAAATAGATCGCCAGATAATAACTAGAGTTCGAAAAAATAAAGAAATTATCCGCCCCTGCAAATCATTTTGCCCATACATTGGTTTGAACCAATTTTTAATCAACACGTCAAGTCCTCTATTATGCCAGACATTTTTTATTTGTTTTTGAAAAAAATCAAAAAAATCTTTTAATCCTTGACTATACCACCATATAGGCCAATACCCGAGATTATATACTAAATCCCAGGTAAATAGTTTAAGGGTATGGAAAAAAAGCGGTAACATATAACTTTATTATACCATTTTTTACTTAATAAAAAAATTATTATAAAAGACCCCTGCCAATCGAATTACGAATTTTTTCCATCAAATCTAAATAAAAATGTAAATTGGTAAGGGTAGCCAATCGTAAACCTAGGGCTTCATTTGTTTTAAATAAATGATGTACATAAGCTCTGCTATAACCAGCAAGCTCAGGAGCATTTTTACAATCATATAACGCTTGGGAATCGTACTTATATTTCGCACTTTTAATATTAATAGTAGTATAAAAATTTTTCTTTTGTATTTGATTTTGCCGCCATATATATAATCTACCATGTCTTGCTTCCCTGGTTGGAATCACGCAATCAAACATATCAACACCGAGCTCAACAGCCTTAATAATATTTTCAGGTTTCCCCACACCCATTAAATAACGCGGTTTATTTTCAGGCAATTCTGGAACCGTATAAGTGAGTACTTGGTACATTTGCGAATGGGTCTCTCCGACAGCTAATCCCCCAATGGCATAGCCATCAAAATGCAAAGCAACCAATTCACGGGCACAAGCTTTTCTTAAATCTTCATAAATACCCCCTTGGACGATAGCAAATCTCAATGCCCTATCTTGATATTTTTTTGTTTGTAATAGTTGTTGCGCTTTTCTAGCCCAACGCAAAGTAGTTGCTACATCTTTTATTACTACTTCTCGGCTGGCTGGATAAGGTGTACAAATATCTAAAATCATCTGAATATCACTACCAATTACTTTTTGCATCTGTAATACTTTTGCCGGGGTAAATTCATGTGTACTACCATCAATATGTGAAGTAAAACGTACTTTATTTGTTTCAATTTTTACTAAGTTGTTTTTTCTATTTTTAGTTCCCGCGAGAGAAAAAACCTGGTACCCACCGGAATCAGTAAGAATTGGTCCTGACCATTTCATCAATTGATGCAAATCACCAATTTGAGTAAAAACTTTTGCTCCTGGTCTTAGGTATAAATGGTACGTATTTGCTAGTACAATTTGAGCACCTATTTTTTTTACTTCTTCGCTTGTCAAAGATTTTACTGTACCTTGTGTTGCAATAGGCATAAAAAAGGGCGTTACTAAACTACCACGTCGCGTCTTTAACAAGCCGAGTCGTGCTTGACTTTTATTGGATTTTCTCTTAAGTTTAAACATTCATTTCTTTTACAAATTAATAAAAGGTGTACATATGCCACATACTATAAAAAACAAAATTGAAGAGCGTAAATCGATTGGCAAGGAATCATTTACTAAAGCCGAATATTTCAATGGTCCAAATTCACTTACCCTCTTTCGTCTACTCTTGATAGTTCCAATATACGAATTACTTATTTTAGAAAAATTTATCGCTGCCAGTTGTGTCGCTATTGTTGCGTGGGGATTGGATTTTTTTGATGGTTACTTTGCTCGAGAAATTAATCAAGTGACTGAATTTGGGGCAAAATTTGACCCTACGATTGATAAAATTCTCAACCTACTACTTTTAAATACTGTTTTTTACAATATTTTTTATCTCTCCATACTTGGCTATTCTGTTATTATTATTCTTACAATTATTGAAATAACACTTTTACTTATTGCCTGGATAATCAAACCAGTTCTGAATTCATATGGATTCACTAAACGGATTGGTGCCAATTGGTTAGGTAAAACTAAAATGTTTTTTGAAAGTATGGCAATATTTATTGCTATTATCATTGACGCTGAATGGATATTATCAATAAATTCATTCTTATATTTTATTGCCAATACCTTTATTCTCCTCGCAATACTTTTTGGTATTGGCAGTATTGTAGGACACCTAAGTTATAAAAAATAATTTTCTTCTTTTCTACCCGTTCAAATAAAGAACGGGTTTTTTATTCAACTACAATACCTTTATTTGTATCATATAACGCTCCTGCTAAATTTGTATCAAGGGCTGGCAAAATAATTTGCATATCATTTTCGTCAACTTTATAAAAAATAGTGTTTGCCGATAATAAAGGTATTATATTTCCCACATCAAATGTACCAGGTGTAATACTAACCATAAAATTAGCTGAAATTTCATCATTTTCGGCTGAAATATTTCCTACCTGCCAAGTAACCAGACGCGATGTAGAATTATAGCTTAAAATTCCTTTCTCAACATTTTGGTTACCCTCCCAAGTGACTGCTGACGGCAAGGTGGCTGAAAATACTAAATCAGAAAAATTTTGCGTAGCCCGGGCTGAAAAATTTATTTGAAACTCAGTTTTCACATCCACTTGGGGTGGCATTTTTCCTTCACCAATAGGCACACCTTCATCATCACGATATAGTGCATTACTTCTCAACTTAATAGCTGAAATTACTTCTGCTGAAAATACGGCAGTAGAAAAACTTAAATCTTGTTTCTCTTCACCACCAACTTTACCCACAGTAACTTGGGCATAAGTTCTAAATTTTTCCGTTGCGGAAATTTCATTTTTCAAATTAAAAGAAAATGATAAATTTATTTTTTCTCCTTTGCCAACATTTTGCAAGGCGGAAAAATTTTCTGCATTAAAAATAATTATTCCTGCAGATGTAACCTCTGGCTCAATGGGTGCTTTCAGTGTTGCCCAATCTATTAAATCAAAATTTGTTTGTATATTCACAATTAGATTTTCTAAATCAAGACCTGAAGTATTATGAATATCAATTGAATACTCTAATAACTCTCCTGATTTGACTTCATTTAATACATCGTTATCATTTATACGCATACTCAGAGCTATTTCCTCACCTAAAATAACAATCCGCTTTTCTTCTTGCCGCAATATCTTTTCACCATTGTCAGTGACGCTGATAATATCCAATTTTAGGGTTTCTAAACCTTTAGATGAGATATTAAATTTACCTTTAAAAGTAAAGGTAATTTCCTGATTTTTTAGAAAATTTCTATTTGGCCATACATACTCTTTCCCATCAGCAACTTCAACAATTTCAGCAATCTCGGGAGTTGGATTATTCATAGAAAAATTATTACTTGCCGCCAATTTTACTTTAATTTGTGACAATTCACTTTCACTAATATTTTTTATCTGAAAAGAAATTTCTTGTTCAACTTCAGGCAACATTGACTCTGGCAGACTAAACCCCAATTGTATTTGTGAGCTTCCTAAAGTAACTTGATAGTTAGAATTTTGTACAAAATCAGAACTAAAATTTGCAGGCTGATAAATAAATTCAACGGAAAAATCCTTTTGTTGACCTTCATCACCATATAATTGTCCATAAATTTTTATTTCTCCATCCTGGCCACGTTTCAAAGTATCAAAAATCCATCCAGTGTTAAGTAAATTACTAGCTATTGGTTCAGTTGATTTGAGCTTTAAACCATCAGGATACTTAATATTAATACGAACATTGGTAAAATCTATTCGACTGGTGTTTTTATAATGTATTATCCACACGGCTTCTTCACCGATCGCTACTTGTGTAGGTCCAGTTATACCTATTTCAACATCACCATCACCTACTGGAGAACCAGCAAAACGGAACGCACTCACAAGTAATACTGTTGAAGCAAGTAACAAAGATCCAATTACCCACCAAAACCACTTACTATGAATACCTTGAGTATTTCTTTTTTTATTTTTTTGTAAATTTTTTCCACTCATACTATATTTATTTGTTGAATGTGTAACTTGTGAAATTTCCGAAATGTTTGGTTCATGATTACTATATAATGCTTCTATATTTTTTCCAACATCAACTGATTCGGAAAAAGTCGATTTTTTAATAGATTTATTTTTTTTGCGTCGGCGTTGTCCACGACTTAATTCACGCCAAGATTTTATCTCCATAAAAATATAATTTTTGCCAATACCTTATACTATTATAATCTTTTTCAAGCATCTGTCTGACATAAGACTTTAACCAATCAATAATTTCAAACTCTTCTTTAGCCGTTAATTTAAATTTATATATATCTGGCAGTTTTCCCCAAAAATTATCCGACCAGACATAACGGATACATTTTACAGCTGTCAGAGATAAATGCAGGTCAGCTGCTTTGGCACTTGATGCACTCACCAGCCCCCCATCAATCAAAGAAAAAAAAGTATCCCCCGGTTGCAGTGTACGACCTGTACGTACACATTCAAATAATTCAGGCGACAATCCAATTTCTGACAAATATTTCCAAATAACTAAATAAGTAATAATCAAATTCCGACCTGGCAAATCCCGAAATTTATCAAATAAAAATTGTGGCCAATGTGCTAATAATGTATACACTTCGCGTTCGGCATTTTCAGGTACCGTAGAAGTAATGACGGTTTCAATAAGTACCTGCCATAACAATGTCTTTTGTACATCTTGACGCAAAGTACGGTGTACTTTAATAGTATCACAACCTGCTATATGCATCATATTTTTCCCTCGTGCTATCATTATCTTTACTTCATTACCAATTTCCAAACAGCCTCTTAATTTTGCGTTCATCCTTTTCACGCCTTTTGCTACAGCTTTTATTTTACCATTTTCCTTACTAAACAAAGTAAATAAAAGATCATACTCGCCTCGAGGCTTATAATCCAAAACAATCGCCTGCACAATAGAAGTCATACTTATTTTACAATACCTAGCCAAAAATGATGTTTTTCCAAATCAATTTCTTGCGCATACTGCGTCTCTACTTGAGAAAAAATAATTTCCCGCAATAAAGTAGCGGCTTTTATTTCTGACTGATTATTATTAACTAAGTCAGTAATGTATGTATCTGCCTTTATATACAATACTATTTTATCTTGAATTGTGAGGCCTGATTTTTTTCGTAAATTATTTATACTTCGTATAATTTCTCTCACAAGACCTGCAGCAATCAATTCATCGTCAATAGTAAGATCAAGTTTCATTTCTTTTGCACCCATTATAATATCTCTGACATTTAATTCATCCTGTAAAATTTCTTTATATTCAATAGCCAAAGCCGATTGCTCTATTTCTAAACTACGCAATGGCTGACGAATTTTTATTTTTGCCTCTGCGCGTAATGACAATGCTTTGTTTACTAATTCTCGCGCCTCTGACATATCCGTAATAATTTGTTTTTCCTCGTCAGTCAGTTCGATTCTTTCCGGCCAGCTATGTAAATGGACCGACTCTTCTTTTATATGGGAATTGATAATTTTTAATTCTTGAAATAATTTCTCAGACAAAAATGGTACAAATGGCGCGAGAAGTTTACTTAGCTGTAATAGCACCCCACCCAATGTATGTACGGCATTCGCAGCGTCTTGATCAATAGCCTTAAATCGAGGGCGACTGCGACGAACATACCACGTTGATAATAAATTTATAAAATCGCTTAAACTACGTGCTGCTGGGGTAATATCATAATTTTCCAAACTATCTGTCACATTGTGTGTCAATTTTTTAACTTCTGCCAAAATCCATTTATCTAGCACATGCAAATTTTCCAAATCTCCTACTCCTGCTTGGGTCGCATATAATTTATAAAATGTAAATGTATTCCAAAGTATCAACCAATTTTTTTTAATAACCTCTTCAACTTTGATTGGATCAAAATTTTTCGGTTCACCTGGTTGATTTAAAGTATACAAATGCCACCGCAGCGCATCTACACCATACGTATCCATAATAGCCCAAGGGTCAACTATATTGCCCTTACTCTTAGACATTTTTTTACCATGTTTATCATTGATGTGTCCGAGACAAATCACATTTTTATATGGACTAGATTTGCCCAATAAGGTGCTTATGGCAAGTAAGGTATAAAACCAGCCCCTTGTTTGATCTATAGCTTCACAAATAAAATCAGCGGGAAACCATGTTTGTTTATCTATTAAATCTTTATTCGCAAATGGATAATGCAATTGGGCAAATGGCATCGCACCCGAATCAAACCAGCAATCAAGTACAGACTTATCACGTTGCATAGTGCCACCACAACTACAAGTAAATTTTACTTCATCAATAAACGGGCGATGCAGATTTGTTTTTTCATCTACCAGTGCGCCTTTATTTTTCAAATCTTCTCTAGAACCAATCACTTCCAACTGGTGACACTTGTCGCATTCCCAAACTGGTAGTGGTGTCCCCCAATACCGTTCCCGAGAAATCGCCCAATCTTTTACCCCATCAAGCCACTCACCAAATCGTCCCTGCTTAATATGCTCTGGCACCCAATTGACAGCTGCATTATTTTTTTGTAATTGTTCGCGCAATGCAGACATCTTAATAAACCAAGAATCTTTTGCATAATACAAAAGTGGCGTATCACAACGCCAACAAAACGGATAATCATGGGTATAAAGCTGGGTATTCAATAATAAATTATTTTGTTTTAAATATGAAACAATCAACTGTGTGGTTTTTTCTTCAGTTGGTTTATCTTTATGTTTTACTGGCAGTCCATTTAATTCTTTTAAAATACCTTCGGGTTTAGAAAATTCAAATTTTCCAGCTTCATTCACAGTGTGATATTTTGGCAAATGTACTTGTTCACCTAAATTGTAATCATCCTCACCATACATCACTGCCGTATGCACAACGCCAGTACCATCCTCGGTTGTAACAAATTCCGCCGCATATACTTTGAATGCATTGGCATAATTTTCTACTGTATTCGGAATTGCATTTGGGAATAATGGCTCGTATGCAAGTTCTAATAAATCACTACCTTTAATAATTCCTAAACTACAACCGTCTTGTTTACTCATCCAAAATAATTTATGTAAATCATCTTGGACTGCCCTTGCTTTAGCGAAAATAAATGTTCCTGTTTCTGTTTTTATATCAATATTAGAAAAATCAAAATCATCTGGTATAAAGACCTTATAGTATTCAATATCCTTCCCCACTGCCAACGCAACATTACCCGGTAAGGTCCAAGGTGTGGTTGTCCAAGAAAGAATATAATCACCTACCTGAACTTTATCATTGCCTTTTTTTACCTTAAATTTTATATATACTGACTCATCCTTTACTTCCCGATACCCTTGAGCGACCTCATGACTAGAAAGTGCGGTGCCACAGCGCGGACAATGCGGAACCACTTTATGACCTTTGTATAATAATCCTTTGGCATGCACTTGTTTCATTATCCACCACAAAGTTTCAATATAATCATTTTCATACGTCACATACGGATTTTCTAAATCAATCCAAAAACCCATGCGCTTAGTGAGTTTTTCCCATTCTTCTTTATATTGCCAGACTGACTGCTGACATTTTTCATTGAAAAATTTAATAGATTCATTCACACTGCTTTGCAAAGCTTCAATCTGCGGTTTACCAGAAATCCCTAGTTCCTTTTCCACCGCAAGTTCCACTGGTAAGCCATGCGTATCCCACCCGGCTTTACGCACCACATGATAGCCCTGCATAGTTTTGTAACGCGGAATTAAATCTTTAAACGCCCGCGCCAAGACATGATGAATACCTGGTTTACCGTTGGCAGTTGGTGGACCTTCATAAAAAACAAATTCACCTTGAGGCGAATCTTTTTCCAAGGTCTTAATAAAAATATTTTCTTTTTCCCAAAAATCTAATATTTCTTCTTCAATCTTAGGGAATGATATGTCACTCATGAATAAGTATAATAAATATTAACGCAAGTGGTTAAATTGTACTGAAAAAAGGCCTAAAAGTCAACGAAAAACTTTATCTTTAAGACAAAATAAAAATCCCGCCTAAATGGCGGGATTTTTTAAAAAATCAAAATGATTATTCTTGAGAATTCTTATAATTGGTAATTGCTTCCACTACTCGACTATC
>Ga0172371_10012359_pt1 | contig 11255 bp, 6 predicted proteins | sample Lak12m_FD_114543 | JGI IMG/M metagenome (GOLD analysis project Ga0172371, IMG submission 114543) | Freshwater microbial communities from Kabuno Bay, South-Kivu, Congo - kab_022012_12m | ecosystem: Environmental > Aquatic > Freshwater > Lake | place: Democratic Republic of the Congo: South-Kivu...
CAGCCAGCATGCTGCCATAATGCGAAAGGTGATCTTTGAGCGGCTCAATGGTTGCAGCTGCGCCACCCCCATGATATTCGGTGAGGGGCACGAACATCCAGCCCATGGAGGGGGTCTTTTCGCGGGTTCCGTCATAAATGTTCTGCCGGGTATGGATCAGCTGCTGCTCCCTGGGCAGCGACCAGTTGACCTCCCGGTATCCCATTCCGCATTTGGTACCACCGTTGAGGTAATACCAGTCGGGGATGTTGAGGTAAATTCCCTGGGCCAGACACCATTTATAGAAATCTGTGATGATCCTCCACTGGTTCCATTGCGAATCTTCCGTCCCCCGGTGCCCCGGATGCGTTTCTGATGCGCAGATATGGCCGGGATAGGATCCGTCGTGCTCCAGCAGGTTCATCCCCGTAGCTTTGTACCAATTGTACAGCTTGTCCATGTACTGCCTGCCCCATTCGCTTCCCAGGCATGGTGCGTTTCCGTGAATCACTCCGCCGGTCTTGCCGGTGGCAGGATTGACCACATCATTGGCATCATCGATCCTCCTGCTCGAAAGCAAAGAGTATCCTCCAAGCTCAATCCATTTTGAATGAGCGTAATCCGTAAGTTCTTTCCAGTGAGCAATATAGGCCGGATCGGTATTCTCGATATCCAGCCCAGAGCCGAAGGTCATGATCGCCATCTCAAATCCCACCGCGGCACACTGATCAATGGCCACCTTCATACGTTCATCATCCGAAAACCGTACATGCATCATGATTGGATTCTCGGTAACCCACGGAGCGATAACCCTGTACATTTTCCTTTGGGCCAGCTTCTTCCTTTCCATGTCGAAAGGATCCGTCACCAGTTCCCAGGCCCGGAGCCCTTCAAACTTACCGCCCGGCGGGAGGATCTGGTCGGGACCGGTTTCAGGTCGCACCTCCAGCTGGCACGGGGTGTTCCGGTTATAATTCACCTGCGTGGAATAGTCGGGGTCGTTCACCCAGAATACCGAATGTAGGGTGGTATTCAGGGTCTCCATACCGGAAAACTCGTAGTCAGTCTCGACAAACAGATCAGGCTTCTGCATCGGGATTCCACGGTCCTCAACGGGCGACTCCTTTTCCAGCACAGCCAGGATCTCTGAAGTCATCTTTTCAATCCTGAGCGGTGAGGATGATCCGTTCTCAATAGTGATCCATTTGCAAATCAACGGGATACCATCATAAATCTCATAATGAACGGTTAACCTGATATCCTTACCGCTCAGGCTTTCAGGCTGCCGGTATCGCATCTGAAGGTGGATGCCGGCAGGAGGCCATTTGGCATCCGGTGCGGCATGCCTCACCCGTTTCCACGGGATCCGTTCCGTAACCGGACCCGACGAATAGCTTTCGAAGGTAAATCCGCCAGGAGCAGCCTTCAGGTCTCTGATCCACTCCTCGGTGAGATAGGCATAATTGGGCTGGCCGGTGAGACCTCCAAGCCGGTATTCGGTGCCGTTCAGGGTAACGATCGCCTCGGGCTTGACACCACGCAGAAGCGATATCCCTTTTTCCAGATTATCGAGCCCGATGGTGGCACACTCCGGTTTTAAGAGGAAGGTCCTGCTGATCAATCCGTTGGAGATGACCAGACGACTGACTTCAGAAGTTTCGATTTTCGACTTATACAGGGAACTATCCAGAAGCCAGTCGGGCCCCTGTTGCCCCGATAGCCTGCACGGTAACAATATCAGTAATAAACTGAATATGAAAGGTATAAACCTTTTTGAATGTTTCATGTACTGGCTGTATGATTGACCAAAATAGGCGAGGTTTTCCTTCTCCTCGGCCAGAACCGTCAGGAGCAGAAGAACCGAGGTGATCACTCCGATGATGAGGCTGTCGGGCTCAGGTCTTTTCATTGCTATCCCCCAGGTGAGATACAGGAGGGATGCATACATCGGATGCCTGATGAAGCGGAATATCCCGGTTGTGATGAGTTCAGTTGTGTGCTCAAAACCGAACAGGGTGGGGTCGTTGCGCTGACGGTTGATCTTGCCGGCCGTTTTGAACCGGTACAGGCCATCCAGCACAGGATAAACCGAAATGATCAGCAAAATCCATGATGCCAGCTGGTGCAAGGATCCCGGATCCTTAAACCAGACACTGATATTGGAAACCAGCAGCCAGGCCATCAGTTCCCAGGCAAAAAACCGGTAAAACCCGTGATTACGGTGGCTTTTGAGCGATCTCAGCGAAAGCCAGACGATCGGAATGCTGATGATTCCGAAAGCGATGAATTTGATCCAGGGAAGTTCCATGATGTAACTTATCTTTATGCCTTACGTCGAATGAACGAAAACCAAAATCCAATCCTCCATGAAGATACTCCGATATTCGATTGTATTTACGATCGTGTTAGCATCGCTGGCAAGTCTGACGGCTCAAAACCCGGCAGAAGGTCAATGGCCGCAGTTCCGCGGATATATGGGCTCAGGCATTCTCGACGGTGCCAGCCTTCCTGCACAATGGAACCTTGATAAAAAAGAGAATATCCAGTGGGACGTTCCGGTTCCCGGACTGGCACATTCCTGCCCGGTGATCTGGGAGAACAGTGTATTCATAACCACCGCCGTAAGCAGCAGTGCCAGGGATTCGCTCAAGATAGGACTCTATGGGGATATCGACATGGCGGATGACAGGAGTGCCCATCAGTTCAAAGTGATGTGCTATGACCTTAAATCCGGAAAGCTGATCTGGGAACAAACGGCATGGGAAGGAGTTCCGAAGGAGAGGCGGCATACCAAATCAACCTATGCCAACCAAACGCCAGCCACCGACGGACAGCACCTGGTGGTTTCTTTCGGGGCCAACGGGTTATATTGCTATGACCTGAAAGGAAAACTGCTCTGGACCAAGGACCTCGGACCGCTTGCCACCGGACCCTTCGATACCGAAGGCGTAGAATGGGGATCGGCAAGTTCACCCATCATCCACAAGGGAAAAGTGATCATCCAGGCCGACCAGCTCAAAGGGTCGTACCTGGAACTTCTGGATATCCGCACCGGCCAATCGGTGTTAAAGATTGACAGGGAAAAACAGCTCTCCTCCTGGGGAACACCCGCAATCTGCGAAACTGCCGGGAAAACCCTGATCATCGCCAATGGATTTCCCTTTGTGATCGCCTATGATTTTGAAACCGGAAAGGAAGTTTGGAAAATATCCGGTGTGGGCGATGCACCCTCCCCAACAGCGATCATGGCAAATAACCTTGTCTATGTCAACAGTGCCCATGGAAAATGGTCGCCCATCATTGCCATCCGTCCGGATGCCGAAGGGGATCTGACCCTGGGCGACACCGTCACAAAAAGTGCCCAGGTTCCCTGGATGATCAAAAGAGGCGGTGCCTATATGGCTTCCCTGCTCGTGTATGGCGACAATCTCTATAATATGCAGATCAGCGGATTGCTCACGGTTCTCGATCCCCTTACCGGAAAAATGAGGTACAGGCAAAACCTCGCCAAAGCATTCTCCAGTTCCCCTGTCGCATCCGACGGAAAAGTTTATCTCACAGCAGAAACCGGGGAGGTTTATGTCATTGAAAACGGACCGGAATACAAACTTTTGGCCCAGAACAACATGAACGATCCCTGCATGGCCACACCCGCCATCACCAAAGGAATCCTCATCTTCCGCACGCAACACCGGTTGATTGCAATCAAAAATTCGTAGAGACGCATACATGCGTCTTGTAGACACGCATACATGCGTCTTGTAGACACGCATATATGCGTCTCTACAAGGGGGAAAGGGGATGAGGAGGTGAGGGGGAAAGGAAATCTTTATCTTAGAGGCAAATTCACCATCATGAATTTCTTAAGTCTTAAGTATTTCTTTCTTCTTTCGCCTCTCGCCTTTGGCCTTGTCTCCTGCAGCTATCTTCCTGAAAAACAGGACATCCCAGGAGTTGTAACCATATATGAATATCGCAATTACATCGAGATCAACCCGGCGAGCAACCGGTATTCCAAAACCGGACTGGTATTTTATCCGGGAGGACTGGTGGACCCGCATGCTTATATTGAACCCTTGTCGGATTTTGCCATTTCGGGCAAGGGGCACAAGGTGGTGATCGTAAAGATGCCGGGCAACCTGGCGGTCATGAATCCCACTCAGGGAGCCTGGGTATATGATGATTTTCCGGATGTGGAGCAGTGGGTAATAGGCGGACATTCGCTGGGTGGAGTAATGGCCTGTGCCACAGTTAATCAGTATCCGGATTTCTTCAAGGGGCTGGTCCTGATGGCCGCCTATCCCGAAACATCCACCAACCTGAATAACTGGGAAGGATCGGTCTTGTCGCTCCGGGGACAATTCGACGGGCTGGTCGACAGCCTGCAGATTGCGTCACACCAGGGACTACTTCCCACACCATTCTGGATCCGGTCGGCAGATGAGTTTCCCACCGGTGATTCTCCTAAAACAGTCTACTATACTATTCCGGGCGGAAACCACGCCCAGTTTGGCAAATACGGCCCGCAGGAGGGCGACGGAACGGCAACCATCAGTCTGGTTGAGCAGTATGAAACCGTAAGCCAGATGATTCTAAAATTCTTCATTATCAACGGATTGGAATATGACAAGCAGTAGGAAGTTCCTGGTTTTTTGCTTACTGGCAATTGCGCCGGCCTTGAGTGCTCAAAAGCTGGAGGTCTCATTCAGAGGGTACCCTTCCTCCTGGTATAACGGGTTTTTCGAACCGGCTCTGGACGGAGGCGGACTGGCATTAACATATTTCCATTCCCTCTCAGGTAACATAAGACTCGGTGCATCAGCCGAATACGATCTTTTACTTGAAAGAAACGAATGCTACGCCGGTGTCGGAATTCTCTGGAAATTCTGGGAGCATAACCGGTTCAGTGCCCACGCCGGAGCCAGTGTGCTCAACGGGATCAACCTTTTCAGACCGAAAGTTCTGTACACGGGAGGCGCCGAAGCCACAGGACGTCTGGAGTTCCGGCTGAGTGAAAGAACAGCGCTCTCACTAACCCTGGGTGCGAGATATACGCTCAGTCCGGCTTATAAAAATTACGGAGTCTGGCGCCACAATTCGTGGCCGGTGGGGATAGGGATCAGTTTCTGAGATCAGAGTTCAACGAACTCATCTGTCCCTTCAACCCGCTCCCATTCCGTACCAATCTTGTTTTTCAGATAGGGGATGATGGCAGAATCATAGTTGGCTACCACATTGACTGCCACCGCCTTGCTGTTGTCGGGATCATCCAGGTACTCCTCGGTTTCGGTGCCCGACAAGAACCTCCAGCCGCTGTCTTCCTTGTCCATCCGCTCCTCCCGGTACATGAATCCAACCTTCATGCCCTCTGACGTGATCTTGCCGGAGGTGATGCTATAACCCCAGTTGGCCACCAGGTCCTTTATATCCTCTTCCTTGATAATGAATGATTTCATGACTTAAACTTACACATCAGAAGGTAATCCTCCAAACAAGTTTGGCTGCACCGCTATGAATTTCAGGACGCAGGAGTTCCGCCTGGTGAACCGGTTCATAACCGTTGTTCAGCACAAAATAGAAATCGCTTCCGATCTTGGGAATCCAATGAACCCTGAAATTCAGCAGGAACCGGTCGGATTCATTGTTCCACTGGCCGAAGAATGAAAGGTCGATCCTGGTATTGAAAGCATAGTTCACATATGCGGCCACCTGATGAACCCACGAGGATGTCTCTCCAAACTGCAGCTGGTCAAGTTCATACTGCCCCATCAGGTTGAGATTCTGATTGACGTTCAGCCCGACCCCGGCCTCCATTCCGCTTCGCCGGCCATCGTAGAAGGTACCGGTTGAGAAATCGGCTTCCGCCCAGATCCTGCGTCCTTGGTAAGTCTCAAACCCCATGCGGTGCCCGGAAAACTTGTATTCCCCTGCCGGGATCATGATTGAGTCGGTCAGTTCAAATTCCTCAGTCAGCCTGTCATAATCCCAGCTAATTGAATAAGTAAGCTCATCCCCCGATTCGAACAGCACCCCGGCGGGAGTTATCGCGAAATTGATGGTTTCCAGCTTTCGGGTAGTGTTGGTCCGGTAGATCTGGAGGTTCCATGGCTGCAGCAGCAGTTTCCTGACTCCCAGCTTTTTAAGGGCCCGGGGCTGAAAATCCATCTTCCAGTTGATGGCATCATAATCCTGCCTGCCAAGAAAACCCAGCTCAGGATTAAAATTCTTTGGGATCGAAGCCACCGCTATGTAGTGATCAATGAGCTCATTGGGGTAATCCAGCATAACCCGGTAGCCTACATTATTACCCTTCCACTGTCCATTGTCGACAGAAGCCGTCACACACCCGAAAGCGACAAAATTCTTGTCGCCGAACAGTTTGGAAGTGGTATAACTTCCGTCGATACCGAACACCAGATTATGCTTGTCTGAATTGTATTTTGAGGTAAGGATCCCCCCGATATAGCTTTGCGCCCCGATATCATGCTTGTAGCGCATGATTGTGTTGTTGGTGGTTGGAACATTATCTGTGGCTGCCGTCTGAAGGCTCAGAAAACCGATATTATGGGGTCCCTCCTTGCCAAACAGCCTGACTCCTCCGAGAACATTCACGGGCTCAAAGTTTTCGATCCCGATCTTTCTCGTGTAGAATACCCGGCTCGACTGGCCCAGGTTGAACTGGAAATAATTGTCGCCTTCGAGGAAAAACTCCCTTTTTTCGGGATAATAGAGATTGAAACGGGTGAGGTTCACCTGGATCTGATCCGCTTCCACCTGCGCAAAATCGGTATTTACCGTCAGGTTCAGCTTGAGATTCGCTGTGACATTGTAGTTTAGATCAGCCCCCATTTTTCCAACCGGCTTAACCTTCCCGGGTTCCCCGTTGAGCTGCCAGCCCCCAAGCGCATAGGGCTTGAATTCGAATCTTTGAGTATAATAGATCCCCTCAATGCCGGTCAGCTTTCCGGCTACGGCCAGGTTCGCCAGGTTATGGTCGCGGCTCCAGCCCTGCCACCGCGACTGCTCATTTTTATATTGAATATTTCGCTCAACATTCAGCGCCCACTCCTGAACCTCCGATTTTTGAAATTTCAGCGTATTGAACGGGATCATGATCTCGGCAAACCATCCTTCCGGGGTGATCACCGCACGGGCATCCCATACGCCGTTCCAGTCCTCGTTGGTTTCCTCATTCCCCGAAACCAGGGCATCCATCCGGGCGCCAAAAGGATTGATCATGAACTGATATCCATTCCGGTGATTATTGAAAGGTGAGATTACAATCTGCACATTATCCTCCCCATCCTCATCAAAATCGCGCTGGAAAGATTTTGCAACCATTTTTGACATCTCTTTCTGGTAGCACCAGACCGCCACCCACAGATTCTGCTCATCATACACCACAGCTACCTCTGTGGATTCTGTTGCAGGCTTACCGACTTCCGGCTCCCGCTGGGTAAACTCCCTGATGTGCTGGGTGGTGCTCCAGATCTGCTCCGAAGGCGATCCGTCGAACCTGACAACTTCATGGATCCTCGTGGCTTGCAATGCAGCCGGCGCGGTCGTCTGGCCACTGGCTAAGGTGATGGCTACCAGCAGAAAGAATAATCCCAGTACAGATTTCATAGGTATTGCAAAAAAACCTCTGAAAGTAGGCATAATCGTTATATTTACACTTATGCCAAACACCCTTGCCCCATGAAATCCTCACTCTTTAATCTTAAGTTTTCTTTAACTCTTTCTTTCGCCTTTCTTCTCTCGCCTCTCGCCTTACCATCTCAAGATATCAAGACCCTCTTCACCCGCTCCGGCCTCAACTCCCTCACCTGTTCCACCGACACCACCCATGCCAATGTGCTGGCAGGAACCTTTGGAAATCCTGTGGTAAAATACCGGATCGGGCCGGGCGACTGGCTTGATCTGTACCGGGACGAAACAAGGCAGAAGGCAGAAGGCAAAAGGCAGATGGAAGGGGAAAGGATAAAGTATGAAGATTATATTGAAGGGATGCCTTTGAGGATGGTTCAGACTTTCGACATGCATCAGAAATACCTCGATTATCAGATTGAGCTGGAGAGCATGATGGATTTTCCGGTCAGCATCGGGGATTTGGCCATTCCCTTTCCCTGGCGGACACCCGGAGGCGAGGAGCCGGAGTATATTTTCGAGCAATGTTTCACCAAACACCATTTTATTCAGGGCAACGGTTCCTTCCTCTATTTCACCAAACCCTCCGGCCTGCCTCCCTACCTCCTGGTCACACTCCTGCCCGGAACCTCACTGGAATATTTTACCAGTCAGGGTGGCTACAAAGCCTACATCCACAGCGGCTTATCTGCCGCGCAGGAAAACCGGGGGAGCTGGCGCCAGCCCAATACGATGCTCGAACTGGGCCCAAAGGGCTCGGCCAGCAGCAAAGTCACCTATGGCCTGAGATTCCAGTGGGCCTCCAGTTTCGATCATCTCAGGCAGCTCCTCTATGAAAACGGACTTTTTGATATCCGGGTCGTTCCGGGAATGACCATCCCAACGGATCTTTCGGCCAGATTTTCACTCCATACGAAGAATAAGATCGATTCCATCACAGCCGAATTTCCCGATGCCACCACCATCCGTTTTCTGAAGGAATTTCCCGAGGATCATTTTCAGTACGAGGTCAGCTTCAGGCATCCCGGTGAAAACAAGCTAACCCTCTGGTGGGACCATGGAAAAAAAACCTACCTGGAATTCTTTTCGTGCGAAGCCCTCGAGACCCTGTTCAAAAAGCGCAGTTCGTTCATTGTCAACCATCAGCAGCATCGAGATTCCACCAAATGGTACAACGGACTCTACTCCGTGTATGACATGAGGGAGGGAATATTGCGGGGACCCGATAACACCGACGGCTTCGATTATTGGTGGGGATATGTCCTGGCCTGCGATGATCCCGCGCTGTGCAAGGCCCCCTTCGTAGCAGCCAAAAATGTGGCTTATCCTGATCCCGATGAGATCGCTTCGGTTGAGTATTACCTCAAAAATTTCGTTTGGGGAAAACTCCAGCGAACCGACCAGGAAACGCCCTACCCCTATGGAATTTACGGCACCCCCAACTGGATGGTCAACCGGGATCCGCTCCTGAGAGCAGGGGTAAAAAACAGGAACCTGGATAAGATGAATATCTGGAGATCCTACGATTATCCCCATATCATCATGCTTTACTGGCACATGTACCAGATTGCAAAACTCTATCCCGATCAGGTCCATTACCTCGATGCGGCTGGCTACCTCGAACGCGCTTACCAGACCGCCAAAGCCTATTTCACCTATCCGTATGAGATCCTTCCCTGGTACGAGACTTACAAATGGGGATGCTATAATGAACTAGTGATCGTCGATCTGATCAAAGAGCTTGATCATCAGGGAGAAAGTATAAAGTCGAAAGTACTAAGGGCTGAATGGGAAAAGAAGGTCAAGTATTTCATTTATGACGACAAATACCCCTTCCGCAGTGAGTACAGTCTGGACAGAACCGCCTTTGAATCCAGCTATGCGCTGGCCAAATATGGTGTGCTCAATAAGATGGAACCGGATACCAATCTTTGGTTCGACAAGAAACTCAACAAATGGCACTCGCATCCCTCTGTAAAACAGGAGGATGCAAAAGATTTCATGGAAAGGCAGCTGATGGGCGGACTCGCCGTTCGGGGCTGGCTGGAGACCACCTATTATCTGTTGGGGGCCGATTTTACCTCGAGTTCTGATGGCGGCTCGATGAGCTACATGGCCAACATGGGCGGTTGGGGCATTCTCGATTATGGCATCCGGTTCTCCCAAAAGCCCGACGACTGGCTTCAGCTGGGATATGCATCCTACCTCTGTCACTGGGCGCTCATGAACAGCGGCACTCCTGAAAACAATTACGGATTCTGGTTCCCCGGCGAGCAAAACGACGGCGCCAGCGGCTGGACCTTCAACAACTCCAAATGGGGACGGGCCTGGATCCGGAAAGAGGTTCCGCGCGGCCCCTGGCATTACGACGGTGAGATCGACCTGGGGTACGGCTCCTCCACACGAATGGCCAGAACGATCCTGACAAAGGATTCGATCTTCGGCTGGATTGCCTACGGCGGCACCCTTGCCCACAAAGGCAAGCAATTTGAGGTGGTCCCCCGCGACGGCCTCCGCACCCGCTTCTCAGCCATCCTGCCTGAAAACCGGATCAGCATTGAACTCAACAGCAACGGCTTCGCCAAAGATCAACCCATCACAGTCTCAGAAGACTTCCGCCAGATCTCCTTCCGCCTCGAAAACCGCAATCCCTCCATAACCAAAAAATCCGGCCTGACAGAAATCAGACTAACCTGTCAGCCGTTGCATACTCCCAGCCTGGTGGCTGCCGGAAAAACCATCAAGCCTGTCCGATCCGAACAGGAATGGATCTTTACAGTGCCCATCCAAACTGAAATTGTAAACTGCACCCTCACCACCCACTAACCCATCATCACATCCCCAAATCCCCACATCCCCAAATCCCCACATCATCAAATCCCCACATCATCAAATCACCACATCCCCACATCATCTAATCCCCACATCATCCCATGAAACCCCGCCTCCTCCCCCTATTACTGATACTTCTTGCCTGCAACCGCGTCGATAATACCATGGATCTGTCAGGCAGATGGCGATTCATCATTGACTCGCTCGACAAAGGCATCACGGAACAGGTTTACCTCACCCAATTCCCTGCTGACACCCTTCATCTTCCGGGCTCCCTGGCTACCAACGGCAAGGGGTTTGAAGTCGGAACCGCCACAGAATGGATGGGCCAGGTGGTCGATCGTTCCTGGTACACAGCCGACAAGTATGAAAAGTACCGCAAACCGGGCAACATAAAAATACCCTTCTGGCTGCAGCCCGATCTCTATTACGTTGGACCGGCCTGGTACCAGCGGGAGATCCGGATACCGCAGGCCTGGAAAGGAGAGCGGATCCTGCTCAATCTGGAAAGATGCCACTGGACAACCACCGTTTGGCTGGACGACAACCGGGTGGGAGAACAGAACAGTCTGGGTACTCCCCACCGGTATGACCTGACCCGCTTCGCCAAACCCGGCCAGCATCTTCTGACCATCCGCGTGGACAACCGGATGTTCGTGGATGTGGGGGCCAATGCACACAGTGTGAGTGATCATACCCAAAGCAACTGGAACGGCATCGCCGGGGAACTCACCATTGAAGCCTTGCCAATGGTCACCTTCGGAAATATCAGGATTTACCCTGATCTAAGCCAGAGG
>Ga0172371_10012360_pt1 | contig 11255 bp, 10 predicted proteins | sample Lak12m_FD_114543 | JGI IMG/M metagenome (GOLD analysis project Ga0172371, IMG submission 114543) | Freshwater microbial communities from Kabuno Bay, South-Kivu, Congo - kab_022012_12m | ecosystem: Environmental > Aquatic > Freshwater > Lake | place: Democratic Republic of the Congo: South-Kivu...
AATTGCCAATGGCAAGACAGATGAGACCATCCGCAAACACATGAAAAAGTAGCAAGCCACACAAAAAGTTGGGCGGAATTTTTTCACCCCACCACACACCCCGTCATTACTGCGTTTTCGACAACGCCTTCCTGCTGTTCCCCCCACTTGTCCAGCTCTCCATACCCAGCAAACAGACTGATATTTCAGCAACTTTTCTCTTAACTCCCGACTGCATCCACCTGTTGTATCGCCCAAATCGCACCGCCATTGTGCCTCTCAGGAAGTCCACCTAAGTTTCACAAACAATCATCACTTTCAGAGAGGTACGACCATGATCAAAACTATCTTACGCATTGCGACCGTCAAAGCAGAATCTGGCTATCCCCGTTCCACCCTCTACCTCCGCATTAGCCAAGGGCTATGGACAAAACCCGTGAGTCTCGGGGAGCGGGCCGTGGGCTGGCCCTCCGATGAGGTGGCGGCGATCAACGCCGCCCGCATCGCCGGGCGATCCGACGAGGAAATCCGGGCCTTGGTGGTACGGCTCGAAGCTGCCCGTAAGTCTGTGGCATAAGGGAGGGGCATATATGAAAGATTCAACGGTAGATTTTTCATCCGGCGGGTACGAAACCGACATAACCGATGTAATCGATTGCCCTGATGAAAACAATCAGCAGGGAGTTTTCGCAACCGAGGCCCTCGCAACCGATGTAACCGATGTAAGCTACTCAAGCGTCAGCAACGATGACTTCATGACCGCCATCTTCGGCGAGGTGACGGGTGGGCAGCGTCCTGTCACCTGTGGCTTCCCAGGGCACCCCGCCAAAGGTTCAGCCGGAAAATGGTTTGGCCGGCCGTGGGCCTTGGGCAAGACGATCTTTTCGCCTGCGGCGAACAACTACTTTTCCCTGGCCCGTTTCACCCCGGATGCCAAAGGGAAATACCGTCGTCAGAAAAAGAACTTCGCGGCCCTGCACGCGGTGATGCTTGATGACATTGGCACTAAGGCCGAAGGGCTCGACAGGCTAACGCTGCCGCCATCATGGCTGATCGAATCCAGTGCCGGTAACTACCAGGCCGGTTACATCCTCAGTGAGCCTGTAACCGATAGCGCAATCGCCGAGCGCCTAGTCAAGGCCATCATCAACGCTGGGCTTTGCGATCCGGGCGCCGATGGCCCCACCGCCCGCTATGCACGTCTGCCTGTCGGCGTTAACGGCAAACATGATCCTCCGTTTACCTGCCGTCTGGCTGAGTTACATCCTGATTGCCGCTATACTGTTGAGCAAATTGTCGATGGCCTGCAACTGGACTACAGCCAAACGGCTGAAAAACGGCAGGGCAAGAAGAGCGGAAGGCAGGGGGCGGAAGGTGGTGCATCATCAGATGACGAGGTCTTCGTGCCCCGCACCGAGGAGAATCCTGTTGTCACGGCCCTCCGCAAACGTGAGCTCTACCTCAAACCCCTCGGCGGCGGTAAGCACGAGGTCGTCTGTCCCTGGCAGGATGAGCACTCTGATGGCATTGGTGGCGGCACCGCCTACTTTGAGCCCAGTGAGTCCTTCCCGGTCGGTGGGTTCAAATGTATGCACGGGCACTGCGCCAACCGTCACCTGCGGGACCTGCGCGAATTCCTCGGCATCAGCAAGACCGAGGCAAAGCACAGGGCCACCATCCGGGTGACGGCTGGCGAATTGGCCCAGATCGTTGATCATTGCGAACGAGAGTTGGCCAATGTTGGCAGGTATTATCAGCGGGGCGGCCTGATCGTCAACATCGTTACTGATCCTGGCACCAGGGAGACTATTGTCGCAAGTCTGTCAATGACCTCTATTGTTCGTGCCTTATCAAGTATCGTTTGCTTCCAAAAGTTAGACAAGCAGGCAGATGAGTGGCTCGACTGCGATCCTCCCGAACGTCACTGCAAAATACTGTACGACACGTCAAGTTATCCGCACCTACCAGTGTTGAGAGGCCTTAGCCGACAACCGTATCTGCGGCCTGATGGCTCATTGATGTCAACACCTGGCTACGACCAGGCCACAGGGATGTTCGGTGTGTTTGCCGAGCGGGAGTTTCAGGTGCCACAATCTCCTGCCAGGGAAGATGCCGAAAAAGCCCTATTCGACATCGACAATTTGCTCGACGAGTTCAGCTTCAAGACAGAGCATGACCGTTCTGCCGCCTTAGCCGCGATCTTGACGGCTACCATTCGTCCATCGCTGCCTCAGGCCCCGATGTTTCATGTCCGCGCTCCGCAGATAGCATCGGGTAAGAGTTACCTGACGGCGCTTTTCACCGCCTTCGCCACCATGATGTCGGCCTCAGGGATAACCTTTCCCAAGGACGACGAGGAGTGCCGGAAACTGTTGCTCGCCTCCTTGCTGCCTGCCCCGTCCATTATCTGCTTTGACAATTTGACCTCAGACCTGATCCCTCACGCGAGCTTGTGCACTGCCTTATCGGAGGAATATGTCACTGGTCGTATTCTAGGTGTGTCGAAGACCGCGACTGTGGGCACCAGGGCCTTATTCTTGAGCAGTGGCAACAATGTCGGCCCAATTCGAGACATGGCCCGGCGAACTGTCACCATTACCCTTGACCCCGCCTGTGAGACTCCGGCGGCCCGCACCTTCAAAAAAGACCCCGTGTCAATGGTACAGGGCAATCGTGGCCGTTTCGTCAGCCTGGCATTAACGATAGTCCGGGCCTGGATCGTAGCTGGTCGGCCAATCACTGAGATCAAATCCTTGGCAACCTATACCGATTGGGCAGCCCTTTGTCGTCAACCGTTACTTTGGCTGGGCCGTCCCGATCCTGCCATCAGCGTCTTCGAATCCATGGCCCAAGACCCAGACCGTGAAACACTGGGGCAGCTCTTGCAAGCATGGCAGGAGGTGTTTGGCGACCGGCCGGTGATGATCCGGGAGGCGGCAGTCTCATCCAATGTCGAACTCCGCGAGGCTATCATGGATATTGCTTCTGAGAAGGGCGAAATCAATCGGAAGAGGCTGGGTAAATGGATTAGCCGACATGCCAGCCGGATTGTTGATGGCCGCAGATTTGAGAAGGATTCGGCCAGCCGTTCGGCTGAGGCCTGGATGGTCAAATCGGTTACATCGGTTTCGTCGGTTTCTGGCCGCCCAGATGAAAAAATTACCACGGAGGGTCACCCCAAGATGGTGACAGTGGCCCTATGATTCCGTCGCTATTGGCACAGGCGGCGGAAGCTGGGTTGCGCATCGCCCTCTCTCCCCAAGGAACCATTGACATCACTGGGGAGGAGGATGTTGTCGCCTGCTGGCTGCCAAAGCTCCGGGAACATAAAGGGGGAATCCTGGCAACGCTTCAGGATGAAAGTCAGCCTAAGTTTGGTGGCGAACCACAATATCCTGTGGTTCCGCCAACGTACCGCCAAACCCATTGCCCAGCCTACCCCAAGACGGGAATTCTTGCCGGTGCGTCGTGGGAGTGGTGTCAAGGCTCCCGTGGCAAGATGGACGCCTGTTCTACCTGCCTATGGGGGCATGGTCTAGTCCCCTCGACATATTCCATCCCTCAAAAGCCTTAACCTCAGAAAGGACACCTGTATGAAAGTGACTGATAATAATGTCGACATCGAAGCATGTGATCTCAGCCGCCAGTCAACCGGCGGCTACGCCCCGGTCCGCTATAATGCCATGAAGCATGGCGTCCTGGCCAAACTAACCGTCTTGCCTCATGAGGATGCAGTTGAATTTGACGAACTCCTTGAGGCGTTGACCATGGAGCACAACCCGTCCGGCCCCACTGAGATGCACCTGATTGAAGAACTGGCCAGTACTATGTGGCGGCAACGGCGGGTGCTGCTGGCGGAGGGGGCGGCGATCAACCGTGGCCTGCGGAGCGTGGTGACCGATACTTACTCCCAACCGGCCAAGGCAGCTATGCCTTTCGTACCTGGTATGCCCGACAAACCTTCAGATATGCAGGATCTGATGGCGGCAACGCCGGAACAGATCTCGCAATCGCAAAAAGAAGCCAGGCATGACAGGGAACATACCGGGAAGGCAGCGGCCATTTTACGTAAGGGCGGGCCGACGGCGTACGACAAGGCGCTTAAGGCACTGATTCCCGACAGCCGGGATTGGTGGCAGGAGTATGTCGAGGAAGGTGAGTATCAGGCCACCGCCGAAGGCCTGGTAACGTTCATCAATGAGCATCTGTTGCCGATCTGTATCAGCATGGAGAAAGAGGCCTTGCACCATCAGGCGATCAAGGCCCAAACCTTGGGCGAGGGCTTGAAGGCGGATCGGCTTGAGAAGCTCTCCCGCTATGAAACCCACCTAGATCGCAAGTTCGAGCGGACCTTGGCCATGCTGGTGAGGCTGAAAGAGCTGCGCGGCAAAGAATAATGGGTATAAAACTTGCCGACATAACTATAAGTCAGAGTTTCATGAAACCAAGTGTGATCAGGTAGTTAAGCATATTTTTGGCAACAAAGACGTGGGGGACACCCCTAACTGGCTTATTGATTTCGGTAAAATTGGAGAGATGGAAAGTGGGCGGACATGGGAGTGGGCGGCGATGGCACATTGGTGCCAAGGATACAACAGACGATTATCGGAAATTGGATGTTCGCCGGTTGCAGCGTGATGGCTTGCTGTCCCCTGGCCAGCACTATAGCTGTGAGTGGTCACGTAACGGCGAAAAGTTGGCATCCATCCAAATACGAACTGAATTAAACAAGGTCATCCTCTCCTATCGACACCGAAGTGGTGGTGATGAATGGCAGGACAAGGAATATCCTGTGTGGCTTGACTGGACTGGTTGTAACTATGGTGGTCAGCGTGCCTGGTTCCGATGTCCGTCTGCCGGCTGTGGTTGCAGGGTCGCTATTCTTTACTGCGGTTCGATCTTCGCTTGCCGGCATTGCCATCAGTTGGCCTACTCAAGCCAACGAGAGGACTCAGCATCTCGAATGATTCGGAAAGCGGACAAAATAAGGGCTCATTTGGGCTGGGTGCCAGGAATTGCAAACGCTCCAGGACAGAAGCCCAAGGGGATGCGCTTGCAAACCTATTGGCGTCTTTGCAAGGAGCAAGCAGACTTGGCAGATGTCGGATTGGCTACAATAATACAAAAACTGGGCCTGAAGTTGGGTGATTGAAAAATCTGTTTCGCAAAAACGAATAGTTCCTTGAGAATCAGACCACCTGCTGTTAGGAGTTGGCTGGCTCTTACTTAACGCCTCCCCTTTCCAGCTTGTCTGGATTTTACATTTTTCGGCCGTGTCCGTGGCCAGCGCTCAACAGCTAAATAAAAGGTGCCCCAAAACGCTTTCTTGAAGTACTTCGGAAACCGAAGTGGGCTAGAGTATTTTATTTTTTGGGGGTACTTTTTGGGGTATTTGTATTTTTATGATTCTATAAAATATGCAAATATTAAACACTTACCAATCAGGTTTAATGGACTGCATCCCACCAATTTTTCACTGTACCCGTTGAAATTAATCAGTAAATTTCAACGGGTTTTTCAGTTTCTACGCCTCAATTTCGGCCACCAAGTGTCACACTTGGTGGCCGAAATTGAGGTCGTTTCCTATGCGGTTTCCATCACACCTTGTAAAAAATTCAGTAAGGAAAGGCCTACAATACACCAAGTAATCTACGCTGAAGAAGTGTTTTACAGTCTCTTCTGCCATCAGCAATCAAATAGACATAAACAATATCTTGTTCGATTTTATATATAATACGATACGGTTTGAAAAAAATTTCTCTATACTCACGAATACCAATATCAATGAGTTCCTTTGGGTGAACTCCTCTTTCTGGTAACTCACTTAAGCTGGTAAATCTTTTTTCTATCTGGTCAAGTACATGCTCTGCTTTTGGTAAAGAGTCATATTCTGCAATATATTCGTAAATATCTTCAAGGTCTTTTGCTGCATGTTCAGTAAGGAAAACTGTGAAAGCCACTAGATGGACTCCCTTTTTCTACGGATGTTGGCTATTGCATCACTCGCTGAGACAACTTTCCCCTGTTCAATCTGACGATTACCAAGAGCTAGTATTTTTAATAACGCGATTGTTTCTTGGGTATCCTCAAAACTCTTTATATCTTGTAGGACTACCTTTGCTTCACCATTTTGCGTTATGATTAACGGGCCACTTTCCACGCCTAAATCTCTTATTATTTCAGCAGCATGAGCTTTCAGGTAGCTGATGGGTTTAATTTGAGTCGCTAATCTCATACGTTACCTCCTCCACAGGTTTGTAAACGTTCAGGTGTAATCTGCACGTCCAGCGCCCCTGGTGAACGATTACACAGGTTTCAGTCTATATTGAGACCAAATTTAGTCTTGTGTCAACTGGTAAATGACCCCATGGACAAATCTGAAAACGAATTTTTTCAGCCTAGCTTTTATTCCAGCATTTACAGAGAAACCAGGCGAAGCAGGTTACAGAGGCTCAGGTGTTCTTGAAAATGGAAAGGTGGTGTCCGTTAAATTCCGATACTGTCCTGAACGGCCCGAGAAATCGGGCCTTTTTTTTCTGAAGCCTGCATAACCAACTCTTTGCTAACCATCACTTGCCGATATCCCCGACAGTGATGGCGGTTATCCTTGGGGGCTTAGGAGAGCTTGAGAGGCAAGGTGATGGTGAACCGGCTTCCGCCCTCGGCCCGAGTTGTGGCCGTTATCTCCCCGTGATGTTCACGGACGATGGCAAAGGAGACGGAGAGCCCTAACCCCGTGCCCTCGCTCTTGGTGGTGAAGAAGGGCTCGAAGAGCCGCTGCTGTGCTGTCTCCGGGATGCCGGGGCCCTGGTCGTCCACGGTAAGCCAGGCCTGGCCGCGCTCGTGGTCGGCCCCCACGGTCACGATTACCGTGCCGCCTGGTGGCGAGGCCTGAATGGCGTTTAAGAGGATATTGACCACCACCTGTTCCAGTTGGTTGGGGTTGCCGGCTATGGCCACCGGTTCCTCCGGCAGGATGAGTGCCGTGGTCAACTGGGCTATCTTGACCTGGTTTCTGAGCAGGGTATTGGCCCGTCCGGCCAAAACTGCGAGGTCCACCGTTTCCCAGGCGCTCGGCTTGCAGGCCCGGGAAAAGTCAAGCAGATGGCGAACCACCTCTCGGGCCCGGTCGGCCTGGACCAGGATGTCGCGCACCATGTCCAGACGTTCGGCGCAGGCAAGGTTTGGCAGGTCGTCCAGCAGCACCTCGGCGGTGAGGGAGATGTTGTTCAGCGGGTTATTGATCTCGTGGGCGATCCCAGCAGTGACCCGGCCGATGACCCGAGCTTTGCCGACTGGATGAGTTGTTCCTGTTTGGCGGCGAGCGCCCCGAGCATCTGGTTCAAGGTGTGGGCGAGCTCTTCCCCCTCCTCGGAGTCGGAGATGGGAGGGGCAATGGGGATGGCGGTCAGTTCGCCGCCCCCAATTTTGGCCGCGCCCTCACGGATGGCGGTCAAGGGCCGGGTGATCCAGCGCACCAGGAGCATGGCCAGGGCGAGGCTCGCCAGAGCATTGATGCCAATGCCGGCCAGCGACATCAGGTAATAGCCCCGGGCCTCCCGCTCCACCTGGGCTCGGGCGGTGGCATCCATATCCAGGATCTTGGCCGTCAGGGCCTGGCCGCTGCTCCGCAGGGCCTCCTTGAGGTGGGCCATCTGCTCCTCCGGCACCTCGGCGGCAGAGATGACGCTGATTTGCTGCAAGAGGTCTTGGTACTCGGCAAGCTCGGTCTCGTGGCCCAGGGGGATGGCCTTGCCGGTAGTGGCGAGGAAGGCGGCCACCGGGCCAATGGCCTCACGGATGGTACCCAGGTAGGTCAAGGCCTCCCTGAGGTCCTTGAGGCTGCCGTAGAGGAGGAAGTTCTTCTCGTAGCGCCTGGTCTCAAGGATCTTTTGATTCAGCTCGTAGAAGGACTCGATGATGGTGATCTTGGTCTCAAGCCGCCGGATGGCCCGGTGGGCGGTCACCGTGGCCCCAAGCCCCAAGGCGGCAATGATGAGCAGGCTGATGGTGGCCTTGGCCCGGATGGAGCGGGGACGCCGGAATAGGGATAAAGGCATGGTCAGCGCAACTCCTCCCAGGCACGGAGGACGACGTTTTTAATCTCTTCTAGGCGGAAGGGCTTGGCGAGGAATTCGAAGGCCCCCTCGCGCAGGGCGGTGTTGGCGGTCTCCTGGCTGGCGTACCCCGTGATGATGATGACCCGGGCTGCGGGGTTGATGGCCTTGGCCCTGGCCAGGACACCCATGCCGTCCAGTTCGCCTTCGAGCTTGAGGTCGGTGACAACGATATCGAATGGCGTTGCAGCCATGGCCGCGAGCCCCTCCTCGGGCCGGGTAAAGATCGCCACCTCAAGCCCTAGCTTGGCAAACGACTGTTGCAGGCGTTTGCCAACAATGGGCTCGTCATCGATGATCATCATGCGGGGCATGGTCTCTGAGGTCATATCGGGTTCTCCATGTGGGCCGGCAGGGCAAGGGTGGTGGGTGTTGACACCACAGTCCGTTAAAGGCTGGCGATCTCGTAGTCGCCGTTCAGGAAGGCCTCGGCATACTCCTCGGCCCGTTCGTCGCTCTCCATTTTTACGTCGAGTTGGCGGGTGAAGCCCACCAGCCGCCCCAGAATATCGAGGATCCGCTCCATTTCTTCCACCGGCAGGTGGGTGAGGCGAGCGGTAACCAGGTCGCCCCGTGTCTGGACGGTGAAGTCAAAGGCCGTAAGGATGGTGGAGATCATCAACGACCGCCGGGAGCGTTTGGTCATGTCCGTCACCCCGCCTAAGAAGCGGAAATAGATGTGGTTGTTTTGCTCCACCGGCCCGCAGTGGACGTCAATGATGTTGAAGTGGTAGCCGAGCCGGAAGCAGAGGTTGACATAATGACTGCCGATGACGGCGATGTTGTGGCCGGTGTACTGGCGGTTCACCACGTCGTGGGCCGGGTTGAACATGCTGTGCATGAGGTCTCTGACGCCAACCGTCATGGGCGCGGTGTGCCAGATACCGGGGTGGAGCATCCCCTTGAGGATAGAGGCAAAGGGAATCGAGGCCACGGCCGTAAGCGGCAGGTCGTTGGCCGGGGCCTCTGGCGTCAACCCGCCGCCAATGTCAATCACCAGGATGCCCGTGGGGATGGGGAGCGCCAGGCGCCGGGCCAGGTGGCCGGAGAGGATCCGCTGCTCGTCTTTGCCCATCTCCACCAGGGTCTGAACGGCGGTCTCGTGGTTAAAGCGGAGGATGTCGTGGTAACTCAGACAGCCCTCCACCGTGAACTCGCGGAGCATGGGGTCTACGAGGCTCAAGACCGAGACCTTTTTCAGGATACGCCGGAGCAACCGGAACTCGAGGCTCGCCATGACGTTCATGGACGACGAGGCGTTGTAGGCCAAAAGCTCCTCCACGCGGCCCTGGTAGATGCGGCGATCCTCGGTGTCGATGGTGATTACCTCGCCGTCCGTCACCTTGCCCAAGACGCCCTGGACATTCACCAGACACGGCACCTTAAACTCCCGGCAGATGGTGGCCATGTGGCTTACCGGCGTCCCCACCTCGGTGACGATGGCGCTGGCCTTGGCCATTACCTCAACGAAACGGGACGAGTCCCGGCGGCTGACCAGTACCGCGCCCTCTGGGAAGTCGGCCAGCTCATCAGGGTGATTGATAATCCGCACGGGCCCGGCGCCGATCCCCTGTTGAGCCACCCTGCCCTGGCCGGAGCTCAGCAACGAGTAAGCGGCCAGACGCTCCGGCAGGGCACGATCATGGGCTGAGCCCTCGTTCAAGATCAGTGACCGGGCCTGAAGGAGGAAGAGGGCACCCTCGTTGTCGATGGCCCACTCCACGTCCTGGGGCCACTTGCTGGTGGTCTCCAGGTGGCAGACCTGACGGGCCAAGGTGAGGATGGTCTCGTCCGTAAGGCAGGGGATGGCCTGACGTTCTGGGGCGATGTCCTGGACCTCAAGGCCGCCAGTGGCCGCGGTGGCCTGGGCGGGCTGTGAACCTTGGCCCAAGCCCCCCCCCATCGCTCCCGTCCCGGTTGATGTAGGCCGGGGGTAGAGCCCGTGGGTCTTCTTGGCCACATGGCGTTCGAGGATAAACGGTTCCGGCCCCTTCTTGACTATGAAGGTGTCGGTGGGGATCCTGCCCTCCACCACAGCCTCACCCTGGCCCCAGGCGGCGACGATCACCATGGTGTCCTGACGCAGGTTCATGGTGTCCACCGAGAAGGCGACACCGCTGGCCTGAGACGGGATCATACGTTGGCAGACCACGGCGATGGACATCTGGCCGTCGTCCGGGAAGATACGGCGGCGGTAGCTGACCGCGCCTGGGGCGAACAGGCTCGCCATGACCTCCCGACTGGCGGCAAACACCGTCTCGGGAGCCGCTGGGATATTGATCAGCGAACGGAATTGGCCGGCGAAGGAGAAGTCCATGTCCTCCTCCTGGGCCGAACTGCGGACCGCCAGGAAGCTGTGGTCGTCAGGGCAGAGCAGGCGTAGGCTCGCGGCGAGCTCCGGGAGGAAGCCGGGCGGCGGTTCGGCACGGGTCATGGCCCTCTCAAGCCTTTGACGGGAGCGGTCGAGTTCGGCGGCGTCTGCCTCCCGATCGGCCATGAGGGCTTCAAAGGTGTCCAACTCTGGCCGCAGGAGGTTGTGGTCGATGAGGTCGTGAAAGGCGCGGCTGGTGATAACCATGCCGTCCGGCACGGTGAGGCTTGGGTCATGGCGCATCGAGGCCAGATGGGCGGCCTTGCCTCCCACCAACGCCAGGTCACGAGGCAGGATGGCGCCGAGATCGAGAAAGCGGGGGCCGTTTCTGTCTTCACGGCGGCTGAGGACTAAGCGGAGTTCCTCGGTCAGCCGCTGGTAGGCGTCATGCAGTGCCTGGTGCCGTTTGCCGCGCAGGGTGTCGAGGTTGGCGATCGATTCCCCCACCGTGGTGACCAGCGAATCCACGGTGATCTCGATGTAGCGGCGGTCAAAGAGGTAGTCTCCGCCCAACTTCTCTCCCAAGTCGGCGATAAGTTCAAGCGCCCGGTTGTTGGCCCGCAGCACAGACTGAAAGCGGGAGAAGACCTCGGCCGGGGAGGCCTCCTTCACAGGTCTGTGAAGTCCACGGAAGAGCTGGAGGATACGTTGGAGCAGGGGTGGATTCATGGAAAGGGGGTATGATTACTCCTGTCTGGGGGAGAGCCGTGGCTGGCGCGCAGAATCCCCCAGCCATTCATACGCCGCCCTGTATGCCCTGTATGATGATACCGCTATCCGTTTGCAAT
>Ga0172371_10012363_pt1 | contig 11255 bp, 9 predicted proteins | sample Lak12m_FD_114543 | JGI IMG/M metagenome (GOLD analysis project Ga0172371, IMG submission 114543) | Freshwater microbial communities from Kabuno Bay, South-Kivu, Congo - kab_022012_12m | ecosystem: Environmental > Aquatic > Freshwater > Lake | place: Democratic Republic of the Congo: South-Kivu...
AATTGTCGGAATCCGACCGGGAGAGAAGCTGCATGAGCAGATGATAAGCTTCGAAGATGCTCGGCACACTTATGAATATAGTGACTATTACAAGATTCTTCCGGCGATTCATAACTGGAGCATTGACAAAATCAGAATTAACGATGGGCAAAAGGTTGATCCGGATTTTACCTATTGTTCGGATAACAATAGTGACTGGTTAAGTATCGAAGCTTTAAGTGCATGGATTAACCGGAACCAGGAAAAAATTGGCAGGATTTGATCCTGAACATTCGGGTTCAGTAGGGTAGGGACTTGTCGGATTTCAGAAAATGCAGTTTTATAACTGGAGAATGAATCGTCTTGCTCTTGGAACGGTACAGTTTGGCCAGTCATATGGTATAGCAAACAAGAATGGGCAAGTGCCGAAAGCTGATGTAAAGAGTATACTTCGGCTTGCATTTGAGAAAGGAATCGACACACTTGATACAGCTATCAGTTATGGTGTGAGCGAATCGTGTTTGGGTGAAGCAGGAACTGAAGGTTTCAGGCTGGTAACAAAACTTCCTCTTGTGCCTGCAAGCTGCAGCGATAAGGCCTCCTGGATTGTTCAGCAGATCAAAGCATCGTTATGCAGGTTGGGAGTTGATTCTCTCTATGGTTTATTAATGCACAGAGCTGATCAACTGCTTGAATCAGACGGTGAGATTATTTTTCAGGTGTTGCAAGATTTGAAGCACTCCGGGTTGGTGAAGAATATAGGCCTTTCTATCTATGCTGCCAGTGAACTTGATCTGTTGATACCGCGATACAGATTTGATCTGGTGCAGGCCCCCTTCAATATTATTGATCAACGATTGCTGACTTCAGGGTGGTTAAAGCGCCTGAAACAGGAAGGTATCATAATTCATACTCGTTCCGCATTCCTTCAGGGGTTGTTGTTGATGCCACAGGAGGAACTTCCTCCACGGTTTGCAGAGTGGAGTGCACTGTGGGAAGCATGGCATTCGTGGCTTTTACAGCATGATGTTTCAGCAGTCGAGGCATGTTTGTCCTTTCCTCTTTCTTTTTCAGAAATCGATCGGGTTATCGTAGGTGTAGATAGTGTGTGCCAGCTTGAAAAGATTGTCATTGCTGCGAGTAGTTCACATAACTATAACCTGCCTGACCTGTATTGTCAAGATGAGAGTTTGATCAATCCATCCCGTTGGCATCTTTTATGAAAGTTATTGCTCTTGTGCAGGCTCGAATGGGATCTACCCGTTTACCCAATAAGGTTATGAAGCCGATTGGCGGGATTCCCATGATTGAGCTCCTTCTTTTAAGGCTCTCCGCTTCAACGGAAATTGACCGGATTGTGCTGGCAACATCGACAGATGACCGAAACAAGCCGCTGGTGGAGCATGTGCGACAGATGGGCTATTGTTATGAACAGGGTAGTGAAAATGATGTTCTTGATCGTTATGTGATGGCGGCCAGGACTCATGGCGCAGATGTAGTGGTGCGTATAACCGGTGACTGTCCTCTGGTGGATCCTGAACTTGTCGATGAATGTATTCGTGGTTTTAAAACTTCAGGGGCTGAATATTTCAGCAATACCATTCCGCCGACCTATCCCGACGGTCTTGATATAGAGGTTTGTTCTCTTGCCGCACTTGAGAGGGCAAACCGTGAAAGTAGCAAGCCATTTGATCATGAACATGTCACTCCCTACATCAAGGAGTCAGGGCTTTTCAAAACAGGATCGCTTCTCTGTAATGAGGATTATTCTGTATTCCGCTGGACCGTTGATGAAGCTGAAGATTTTACAGTTATCGAAAAGGTATTCAATCATTTCTTTCCTCGAATTGATTTCAGTTGGCGGGAAGTGCTTGACTTGCAGATCAGGAATCCGGAAATGTTCAGCACGAACATGAGTATTGTTCGTAACGAAGGAGCTGCGATGGGTACCGGACAGAAGTTATGGAAAAGAGCCCGTCGGGTAATTCCCGGAGGAAGCATGCTTCTGTCAAAACGGGCTGAAATGTTTTTGCCTGACCAATGGCCGACATATTTCAGCAAAGCCAAAGGCTGCAGGCTGTGGGATATGGATGGGAACGAATACATTGACATGTCCATCATGGGAATTGGTACCAACACTCTTGGATATGGTCATCCGGAAGTTGATGAAGCCGTTCGTAAAACGATTGATAATGGCAATATGTCAACCTTCAACTGCCCTGAAGAGGTCTACTTGGCAGAACGGCTGGTAGAAATGCATCCATGGGCTGATATGGTACGCTTCGCCCGTTCAGGAGGTGAGGCTAATGCTATCGCAATCCGCATTGCACGAGCAGCTTCAGGGAAAGATAATGTTGCTATTTGTGGTTACCATGGATGGCATGACTGGTATCTTTCCTCCAATCTTGGTGACGAAAAGAGTCTTGACGGTCACTTGCTTCCCGGTCTGGAGCCGAAAGGTGTTCCTGGCAATCTACGAGGCACGGTTTTTGCGTTCAGCTATAATAATTTTGCTGAACTTGAGGCGCTGGTCAACACCCGTGAGATCGGTGTGATCAAAATGGAGGTTGTCCGTAATGCTGAGCCCGAGGATAACTTTCTTCAGAAAGTAAGACAGATTGCGACAGAGCGAGGTATCGTGTTGATTTTTGATGAATGTACCTCAGGATTTCGGGAGACATTCGGCGGACTTCATAAAAAATATGGAGTAGAGCCGGATATGGCTGTTTTCGCCAAGGCGCTGGGCAATGGTTACGCTATTACCGCCACAATAGGAAAGCGCGAAGTTATGGAGGCAGCGCAGAGTACCTTTATCAGCAGTACGTTCTGGACTGAGCGTATTGGTCCGACGGCAGCACTTAAAACACTCGAAGTCATGGAACGTCTCAACTCATGGCAGATCATTACCGGGAGAGGGAGGTATATAAGGGACGGATGGCAGCAACTCGCAAATAAGCACAGGCTTGAGATTTCCCACTGGGGTATACCTGCGCTGGCAGGTTTCTCTTTTAACAGCCCGGACAATCTCGCTTACAAAACATTGATTACCCAGGAGATGCTGGCAAAAGGCTATCTTGCAGGAAATTGTGTTTATGCATGTATAGATCATACTGAGGAGATTGTATCCGGCTATTTTGAGCAACTTGATCAGATCTTTGGATTGATCAAAGAGTGTGAAGAAGGACGAAATGTTATGAGTCTGTTGAACGGTTTAATTTGTCATGGTGGTTTTAAGCGGTTGAATTGATGAGAAAAATTTTGGTTACAGGGGCTTCAGGGCTTTTTGGCACCACCCTGGTTCCGTATCTGACGGGTTGCGGATACAGAGTTGTGACCCAGTCAAGGACCGGGGCATCGGATTTCTGTGCTGATTTATCAGATAGCGCAAGTACTGATGAACTCTTGACGCAGGTGCAGCCGGGACTAATAATTAACCTGGTAGGTTTGACCAGTGTTGAACAGTGTCAAGAGCAAACCAATGCAGCATATTCAGCGAATACCTGTACGGTTGAAAATCTGGTTCATTCCATAATAAAAAGGGAGATAAGTTGTCATCTTATTCAAATTTCAACAGATCAAGTTTATGATGGTCCCGGGCCGCATACGGAAGATGCGGTTACCATAACAAACAACTACGCTTTTTCAAAGTATGCGGGAGAGCTATCGGCTCTGCGTGTACCGAGCACAATTCTTCGGACTAATTTTGTGGGGCGCAGTTTGGCAAGCGGCAGGGAAAGTCTTACGGATTGGGTTTTTAGCTCCATGTTATCTCATAAACAGGTGGACGTCATGAACGATGTGTTATTCAGTCCGCTATCTATGGCCACACTCTCTGTGATGATTCAACTTGTTATTGAAAAAAGACCTTCAGGTGTATTCAATCTTGGTTCAAAAGAGGGAATGAGTAAAGCTGATTTCAACTTTGCATTTGCCGAGTCTTTAGGGCTTTCGACAACTACCATGACAAGGGTTGATTCGAACGAAGCTGTATTTTTTAAAGCTTATCGTCCCAAGGACATGAGAATGAATTGTTCAAAGTTTGAAAATACATTTGGGGTAAAGTTGCCGTATTTAAAAGATGAAATTAACAGTGTTGCGAAGGAATACCATGATGCCAACTGAATCTGTTCTTGAAATTCAGGGGATAAAAATTGGTCGGAACTATCCTGTTTATTTTATTGCTGATATTGGTGCAAATCATGATGGAGATATTGAGCGTGCCAAGGATTTGATCCATCTTGCAGCACAGAGTGGCGCGGATGCCGTAAAGTTTCAGCATTTCCAGGCAAAGACTATTGTTAGTGATTATGGCTTTAAAACTCTTGGCAGCAAGAAATCGCATCAGTCAAGTTGGAAAAAATCAGTATTTAAAATCTACGAAGATGCTTCAGTAAGCCTGGAATGGACGGAAATGTTAAAAGAAGTTTGTGATAATACCGGTATAGCATTTTTTACAAGTCCTTATGCATTTGATATTGTTGACAACATAGATCCTTTCGTTCCGGCATATAAAATCGGTTCCGGTGATATTACCTGGATTGAGATGGTGAAATATATCGCCGACAAACAAAAGCCCTATATCTTGGCGACAGGGGCTTCAACTATGGATGACGTTCACCGTGCAGTTTCAGCCGCTCTTGCAATTAATCCGAAACTGTGTCTTATGCAGTGCAATACCAATTACACTGCAAGCATGGAAAACTTCAAACATATTCAGTTGAATGTTCTTAAGACCTATCGGGAGATGTATCCTGATTTGGTTCTTGGGCTGAGTGATCACACACCGTGTCATGCAACTGTTCTTGGTGCGGTCGCTCTGGGTGCGAAGATTATTGAAAAACACTTTACAGATGATACCCATCGTGTTGGTCCGGATCATACATTCTCAATGGACGCTCAATCATGGCGTGAAATGGTCGATCGCACCCGCGAATTGGAAAATGCATTAGGTGTTGGAATAAAGCGAATTGAAGAGAACGAAAAGGATACAGTTGTTCTACAGCGACGCGCAATTCGTGCAGCAAGTTACCTCGTTTCAGGAACAATACTCAGACGTGAGCATATAGCATTATTGCGTCCGTGCCCAGAAGATGGTTTGCCTCCATATCGTATTGATGAATTAATCGGCAAGCAACTTCGACACGATATTAAGGCAGGAGAGCATCTGCGATGGATAGATATCCAATAACTTCAACCAATAAATTTCTGATTTATACAGAGGCATAAGTATAGTTATGAAATTCCCCACAAAACACCAGTATACATTTCCTAAAGTGGAAACTCAAATCCACCCGCTTTTAAAATTGGCCTCTCATTCTTTACTCGTTTCAGAAGCAACTTCACTGCTATACGATAAAACGAGTAAAGAAATATGTAGGTTCATTGCTGATATTAGTAGGACTTATGCTGGAAGAAGTTTTGCAGATGGTGAATGGAGTTGGTTGAATGATAATTGCCGTGTAAATATCTTGCCGCACTGCATTCATACGATGTCGATTTGCTGTTAGAGTCTTATTCCTGCTTATTTAGATCAGATGCTTCATACGGTATTGTTAGCGGAACATATGCTGACTTTTGTGATTCCCAGAGGGGGGCTGTTATAATTAACGGAATACTGTGTGACGTTGATACATGGCTGGATTTTACTATGTTATCACCTGACTTATATCTGGCTATGCCGGATATTGGAAAGCCTTATGGTGTTGAATTTGGTGCCAATCTGATATCGCCAGATATTTGCCGTCATGACTATCATGCGGATAAACTATTTAAGTTGGCAGGAGATATAGCTCAAACAGGAAGTGTAATCCTTGAGGTTGGGGGCGGGTATGGAGGGGTTGTATATCAATTCATGAAAAGAGACATAAGCCGAAAGCATGGTTATATAATTATTGATTTGTTTGAAACGCTCTGTGTACAGTATTATTATTTGACATCTTGTGGTATTACAGTTGAATTTGCTCTTGATGGATGTATTAAGCAAAATACTTCTCAAGTTGTACTTGTGCCAAGTGAAATGGCTGAAAGAATAGATATCAAAGTTGATATTGTCTACAACTGTAATTCATTTTCTGAAATGGCCGTATCTACAGTGCAAAACTACTTTGACTTAATTAATAAAAAATGGTTGCCAAGATATATTTTTCATCAAAATTCAGATGTTTTATTATTATATCCGGATTCACCGCGGCACATTGAGATAGTCGCAAGTAAATTCCCAATTGATAAAGCCTATAAAGAGGTTTATAGGACGTTGAGCCCTTGGGCAGGTGGTAGTGGAAGGTATAGAGAGTATCTTTATCAAAGAGAATGATATGATTAGCTTCGTGTTTCAGTTTGGGTTTGAAGCAAGTCATCATGTATAAACGAATTGGTATCATAATCCCTGCTCTTAACGAATCAGCAACTATTGCAAGTGTTGTTGAGGCATCAGGGAAATACGGACTTCCGATTGTGGTTGATGATGGATCATCCGATAATACTGCGGAACTTGCTCTTCAATCTGGTGCGGTAGTAGTGTCACACAAAAAAAATTCAGGATACGATCTGGCATTAAATACAGGATTTAATAGAGCTGCTGATCTTGGTTGTGAGTTAATCATCACAGTAGATGCTGATGGCCAGCACAATCCAATAATTATTCAGAAATTTATCAATGCGATCGATGATGGTGCAGATGTTGTTGTAGGTATTCGAAGTAAACAACAACGTTTTGCTGAACATATATTTTCGTGGTATACGAATATCCGGTTTGGGATTATAGACCCCTTCTGCGGGATGAAAATATATCGGCGAGAAGTTTATGATTCACTTGGTCATTTTGATTCATATGGATCAGTAGGTACAGAGTTGATGCTATATGCGGTAAAAATGGGTTATCGAGTTTCGCAAGTACCATTTGATGTAATTGAAAGAAATGGGAAGTCGAAATTTGGCCGAATACTTGCTGGTAATTATAAAATACTTAGAGCAATGCTTCTCTCTATCATAAACATCAAGTGTAAAAAGTGATTCAATGAAATTGTTATAGACGTGGTAATGTCGGTTTGCGTCATTAATGACATTCATAAATGCATTCACAACGATTGCATTATTTCGTTGTCGGGCTATTTATCATCAATGATGAAAAGGGCTTTTTGAAAGTAAAACGCCTGCATGTCCTCCCCAAAATCGCCTCTACCCAAAGGAAATAGCACAAGACCATCATGGCGACAAAACTTTTAAACGCTTTATAGATATCCTACAGTGTCCATGCTTAACATCGTTCTCGCAGATCTCCAGAATTCATATTATACCATTACAAGGAATTCTATTCCGATAAACATCGGCTATATAGCGGAATACGCTGATGCTAATTTAGATGTACCCCGATCGATTTTTCTTTCACGAAAAGTGAACGAACTGTTTGACTACCTTCGCAACAACAAGGTTGATGTGATTGGCTTCGGGTTTTATTCCTGGAACCATAGTCTTGTCATAAAAACGGCTAACGAGATTAAACGGCTTTACCCGGATTCTCTTATTGTTTTTGGAGGTCCGAGTGTTAACGAAAAACTTGATTTGTCGTGTGATATCTTCGGGGAATGTATTGCGGTCGATTACCTGATCGCTAACGAAGGTGAACAGCCGTTTCTCAAACTGCTGAATGCCTATCTGCAAGATGCACCGGCATTACGATCTGGCAAAAAGGTTGTTGCGGGATGCTTCGGACGTATGCGTACAACCGGGCAACTTCATGGACAAGCTCAAGGGCGATTTGAGGGTGATATAAACACGATTCCATCTCCATATCTTAGCGGACGTCTTGATAAGTTCCTGTCCGATAAATTGTACCTTCCGATTGTTCAGACCTGTCGTGGTTGTCCTTATAGCTGCACATTCTGCGTTTCAGGAAGGCACTCCTGGAACAAGTTGCGGACCTTCTCGATTGAGCGTATCCGGAGTGAGTTCGAATATATTCAGTTAAAGTCTGCCTCTACATACTTGCGCCTGGCCGACGAAAATTTCGGGGTGCAACAGCGGGATTTAGAGGTGGCGGCACTTCTTCGCGATATGAAAGACCGGACGGGTTATCCGGACTCGGTATCCATTTATACAGACAAGCATCCGTCAGACCGTGTACTGGAAATCAACCGCATTCTTTCTGATATCCTGCCCTTCAATATCAGTTTTCAGACTATGACGGCATCCGTCTTGAAGAATATCAAGCGGATAAACGTATCCGACGACCGTATCAATGTAGCTTTGCGCTTTGCTGAAGAGAACGGACTTATGCTCGTGACAGAACTGATTTTCGGTCTTCCAGGGGAAACGGTAGACAGCTTTTTGGCCTCAGTCGATAAGATCGTCCGCCTGAGATTTGAAAGTGTCCTCATTCTTCAGCTCTATATCTTGAAGGGATCTGAAATGGATACACCTTCTCACCGGGAGCAGTATGGTGTCAAGACCAAGTTCATGATATCCGAGAACGGATATACCGAATACCAGAATATAAGAAATGTGGAGGTTGATGAGTGGGTGACCGAGACCAATACGATCACTTCGGCCGAGTATGCATTGTTCAACAAGACTATCCTGATGTTTGATTTTATGCATGGCTATGGATTTGCAAGAGAACTTATGTTCCTCTTTGAATCCTTGGGGGTTGCGCCTTCAATGTTGCTGAAGCGTCTTGCCTGCGATGAATCGGGAGTCTCACAGTTAAATAAATACGCAATGTCATACATGGAAAGAGTCCAGTCTATGCTCAAGACAACGAAGGCCGAAGCAGTTGATTGCGCACTTAAGGAAATGGAGTCGGACGTAGAGAATAGAATGACAGGAGTGATTGAAGCCGAGATCGACATCATGATTGATATCATCGTCTCGGATCATCTCAATGCCGTTCTCAATGAAATTTCGAGAGTTGGGGCTGCACTTGTGTCTTACGATGTGCGAAAGCTCTTGCCGTCAAGTTGGGAAGAGACTCTACTGAAGGAAACGGTTAAATTCTGCCTGGCCAGCGCGGTTGATGTTCGGGGGGGCCTTGGGGATATTTACGAAGAATACAGCTATGATTTCGTTGGGTGGAAACGAGGGAAGTACAATGGTGTTCCTATGTGTCTTGATCACCCAAAGTCATTGAAGTTCACTGTCGCATCCAAGCCTACGATCCAGAATATGGTTTTGGACATCAGCGATATTCGTACCAGGTTCAGAAAGTTTTTCTCTGTGACGAATTCACGTACAAACAGAAGATTGTGCGAAGTAGTGAATCAGGATTTGCTTAATTAACTGGTAACCTGCAATCAGAGGTAGACCTCTGCTCAGAACGAGGGGTACACTATCCCGGAATATTCAGAAATAATGTTCACGATAAATGCCAGATATATCTCGTTATTTAATTACCTCAGCAGATGAACGAACCTGGAAATTTGATCGGCCTGTAATATTTCTCGGGGAGTGGTGTCGTCTTTACAACAGAAGGCAGATATGGAGTAAGATGGACGCCATTGTTGCGGCTCCTTATGGCATTACTCGTGCCCAAAAGGATAAGGACTATGCTGAGATACAATCCATAGAGGCTGCGCTTTTTCCTGTTTTATTTGACGCTCTCAATCACTATCATGGCACACAACACGGTGAAAGATTCTGGCGTATAGTGTTGGGGCACTGGTTTGACCGATTTATTACTGTAGTATTCAATCGCCTCAGGACATTAGAGTATTGCCTGGAAAAGTATTCCATAACCGGGACCACTCTTTTGCGGGATGAGGGTTATTCGCTTGCATGCCCTGACTCAATTGCTTCGATTTGGGCCTGCGGCAATGATCAGTGGAATGATGCCTTACTTGCTTCCATTGTTAAACTATCGCCCTCATTGAACCTTCCTGTCGAGTTTATTGCTACTGACGATGTATCTGAAGGGTTTCGTATGCCGGCAGAGCAAACACAAAAGTCATACAAAAGGGAGTTGCTGAAATGGGGTATTCGGCAGGCAGAGATGTTCTCCCGGCTTTTGAAGACCGGAAGTACAGCGTTTATTATCAGTACGTGTCTGCCAAGAAAAGAGGAGATAAAACTTAAGCTTTCATTCGGTTTGTTACCATTTTTCGGAAGCTTGCCTGCACTGAAGGTTTCAAAAAAAACCGATCGTGAATTGCGCAGGCGATTGACTGAGCTGATTTCCGATAAGAAAGGCAATACACTTTCGGGACTCCTTCGTTCATTATTATTTGAACTTTTACCGGTCTGTTTTCTGGAAGGTTTTGCTGAGTTACAGGATGAGGTGAACAAGCTTCACTGGCCTGAAAAACCGGAATTTATTTTTACCAGTAATGAGTTCGATATAAATGAGCGATTCAAGCTCTGGACAGCCGGAAAAGTTGAGTCAGGTTGTTCATACATAACTGGCCAGCATGGCAGTAATTACGGCACGCATCGCTATATAAATAAAAGCATTGAAGAGGTAACCGCAGACAGATTTTTCACTTTTGGATGGAAAGATGGATTGAAAGGGCATACTCCTGCATTTATTCTGACAACTGCGGGTAAAACAAAGCCGAACTATAATCCTGATGGGGGTTTGCTGCTTATTGAGCTTCATGCGTCTCAGCGACTCACGGTATGGGATGAGGTTTTTTGTTTTACTGAGTATTTTGCCGACCAGCTTGCATTTCTTAAAAAGCTGCTAATAAATCCATATAAAGGTATAACGATTAGATTGCATCCGGCCTATAGATATCTTAAATGGTTTGAAGAGAAACGTTGGCGTGACTTTGACCAGAATGTTAAGGTAGAAACAGGGGTACTTCCGATAAGAGACTTGATAGCAAATAGCCGATTAGTTGTACACAGTTACGATTCTGCAGGTATACTCGAAACGCTTTCACAAAATATACCTACACTCGCTTTCTGGCAAAACGGATTTGATCATTTGCGTGAGAGCGCAATACCCTATTATCAAATGCTTGCTGACGCAGGCATTATACACCTTAGTGCTGAGTCAGCAGCAAATAAGGTAAATACGGTTTGGACGGATGTAGATGGATGGTGGTCGAGTCGTGAAGTCCAAAAGGCTCGTAAACTGTTTTGTGACAGGTACGCCAGAACCACAGGAACCCCTGTCAGGGAATTAAAAAAACTTCTGTTACAAAAGCTATAATGCTCGTCAACAAGACGGCTGACAGTGCATGTGGTCTGCTTTTTATACTTCATAAATAACAGGCAGCAATAATGAGCATTGATATAATCTACTCAGACGGTACGTACATATCCTCAAACCCTTCACTTCATGC
>Ga0172371_10012364_pt1 | contig 11254 bp, 9 predicted proteins | sample Lak12m_FD_114543 | JGI IMG/M metagenome (GOLD analysis project Ga0172371, IMG submission 114543) | Freshwater microbial communities from Kabuno Bay, South-Kivu, Congo - kab_022012_12m | ecosystem: Environmental > Aquatic > Freshwater > Lake | place: Democratic Republic of the Congo: South-Kivu...
ACATTTATTCCTTTATTGATCTTTGACTTAAGACATCAATTCCTGAACTCAAAACTGTTTATTAACTTTTTCACCAATAACGGTGATTCGTTTAGGGGTTATTTACTTATCTGGCTGCCCGTGTTCAATAACCTGATAAAATCACTGATCCATTTTAATTCATTTATCCTGACAACGCTCTTTTATGTTTTAATTTTCGCCTTGATTATTTGGCTTTATCGCACCAGCAAAGGTTTTTATAGAAATTTTTTCTTTTCCTTGGCCGCACTATGGCTGGTATTTCCTTTGGTTTTTACCAAATACGGCCGACGGCCTTCCGAATATTATTTCATATTCCTCTATCCTTTCCTATACCTGGTTGTGGCCGAATCAATCAAGCGACTGCCTAAAAAAATCCATGCAACAATATTGATCATTCTTATTCCCTATCTCTTTTTCAACAACCTCGATTCATTATCCTACCGGATAAAACCGGATACGTATAGTCTTTATTACATGGATAAATTAGTCAAAGATTTTGCCCCGTTTGCGAAAAACAAAAAATTCAATATCGCTTTCGGTGTTCCGGTTGGCGGGGATTCCGGTTACCGCTATCTGTTTGACCTGTACGGAATAAAACAAACGGAAAACTGGAGCGATCCTTTAGTTCAACTGGTGAGACCGGTCAGGAAAGAATGTCAATTCAAATCCGAAGCCGGCGGGATTATCGTTCCAAAAGGATTGGAATAACATTTCTATTTCTGCAAAAAGCCAGTCAAATCATCTCTGGAAAAAAGCTTCACTTCCGTAAGTCTCCTATTTTCTATAATGTGCGAACCTATTTGTTTTTTACCTGATAATTCCGTTCTCGAATTTTCGTATTTCGAATACGCTTTAATATAATCTTCATGAAAAACCGGAGGTTCGATAATTAAGTATAGGAAATCTCCCTTTTTAATTTTCGTTACCGCACTGAATTCTATTTCTTTACCGAAATCGTCAAGATAAGCTCCTAGCCAAACCGGCATATAGCCATATTTTGTTTTACCGTACATATTATATAGGTAAGCCCAGGTGGTGTTAATGTAGAGTGGATTTGTAAGAGTATTTATCGCAAACATTTTATAGTTACTGCTTGCATAAGTATAGTCGATTATCGCTTTTTCATCACGGTATATCTGATCGTATTGTGCAGAAAAAAGCGTCTCTCCCTTTTTATTTTCATCAAGAAGCAAATAGAGATTTGCCGACAAGATAACCCCAATACAACAAACAAAAAAAATCGTATTGATATGTTTTCTTCTTTTAGAAAATTCATTAATTAAAAAAGTGGTCAATAAAATAAGCGGATAAAGATTGCCTATATTTAAAAAATAAGAATTATTTTTCTCAAAGGGATATATGATTATCGGTGAAATCAGCCAAATGGATAGAAATACAATCAACTTTCGCTGCCTATATCTTTTAAACAAGAAATAGGAAATACAGACAACCAAAAACAGGAGGAATATTTTGGCGGGAATGATACTTTCTGCGGTGATATTTACAGATATATTAATCATTAAATTATTAAGAAAATTCATGAGTTTTGGTAGGATTGGCATACCCGCATCTTTTGGCTGAACAAGAAAATTAAGCAATGCCTTTAAACCTTGAAACTTAAACTTGATTTCCGCCAAGATATAAAACGAAAAGAATATGAGCGATGAAAGATAAAGCCAATAATAGCTTTTGATTGATTGATAAAGTATCTTTTTGTCCTTAACCAAAAGATAGAAGAAGGCAAAAATAACGAATAATATTTGATAAACCAGAAAGAATTGGAAATCGACGGACAAGCTCCAAAAGAAAATCATTAATGGCAAACCGATTTTTTTCCGTTTCAGCGCCAGCCAAAAGCCATAAAAAAATACGGCAACCGTCAACAAAGCAGGTGACGGATTCGATAACCAACGACTATATTGAACCGCCTCAAAGGAAACAGTCATAAAAAAAGAGGATAATAGGGCGATTTTCTCATCATGGAATAATTTTTTCGCAAGAAAATAAATAAAGAGAACATTCAAAAGACCAATAAATATGATCGGTATTCTTGCTATCTCAGGATTTCCGTTGGAAAAATAGTAAAAGGGGGAAATAATATACCAATACAGAGGACTATGGAATAATCCTTTTATATCCGTGGTTGGCCCGATTATTTTGACGTCTTTGTTTTTAATAATCTCCATTGACTGCAAAGCGTCACGCGCCTGGTCATAACCAAAAGTTAAGCTGTCAAAATACAGTAAGCGGAGAAAAACCCCTAAAATAATTATTCCCAATAAAATATATTTACTGTTTTTCCTGAAATCCATAAGTTTTATTTGCTATCATAATATAGCACGAACATGGAAAAGATAACAGTCATCATCCATTCCTACCGGTTTAAAGGCATTGAAGAATGCGTTGAATCAGCCAGATTATTGAGTTCCAACATCATCATCGTCGGCGATGAAAAAATTGACGGCGTGAAAATCATTCCCTTTCCGAAAGTAGAAATCGTTGAAAAAGCAAGAGAATTCGCTATCAAACAGGCAGAGACGGATTGGGTTTTTATCCTGGATGCCGATGAAAGGATGACACCGGCGCTTGCGGAAGAAATCAGAAAAGCGATCGTTAACAATCACTATTCCTTCTATAAGATACCGAGAAAAGAAATCGTTTTTCAAAAAAAATGGCTGAAACACGGCGGCTGGTGGCCGAATTATCAAACCAGACTGGTCAAAAAATCCGCTTTTGTTTCCTGGCCGAAAGAAATCCATTCCACTCCCCTTATTAAGGGAGAACCGGGCTATCTTATGAATCCCCTTCTTCATTACTCGCAAAATGACCTGGAAGAAATTGTTAGCAGAACCGTTAATTTTGAGGACAAGGAGTCGGATTTATTATTTAAAGCGGGTAAAGATGCCGATATGTTGATTTTTTTCCGAAAATTCTCAGGAGAGCTTTACCGGCGGCTTATTAAGCGCTTTGGCTTTTTGGATGGGGAAATTGGTATAATTGAAAGCATTTATCAGGCGTTTTCCAAGACCGTCACCTATCTATATTTATATGAAAAAAAGCATCGCCATTTATGATCCTTACCTGGATACTCTCGGTGGCGGTGAAAAATATTTGCTATCTGTTTTAAAAACGCTCGAGGACGATTATCAACCATGTGTTTTTTGGAAAAAAAACATCCGGAATGAAATCGAAAAAAAATTTGACTTAAGATTTCAAAACAATATTTCCTTCCAAGAAAAAATACACGATCTAAATCGTTTTAATATATATCTGTATATCACTGACGGCAGCTATCAGTTTTCCCAAGCAAAAAAAACCTTTATCTATGCTATGATTCCCCAAAAAAATCTCTATCGGATGAGCATGCTGAACAAAATTAAAACTTTAAATTCCACTTTCATTACTCATTCAAAATTCAATCAACAACATTTAAAAAAATGGGGAATAAACGCACGATTGCTTTACCCCTATATTGATGACAGGTTTATGACATTATCAAGTTACAAAAAAGATAAAATTATTTTAACGGTAGGCAGATTTTTCAAACAACTTCATGCGAAAAGACAGGACATTATTGTAAATACGTTCAAGAAATTAATACAGCAGCGCAAGTCGTTAAAAAATTTTAAACTAATACTGGCCGGCGGCTTGAAAGAAGAAGATAAAGACTATTATGATGAACTGAAACAACTGATTAATAATGATCCGTCAATTACTTTAATCGCCAATCCATCCTTTCACGAACTGGCGATTTTATATAAAAAATCCTTGATGTACTGGCACTTTGCCGGCTTTGGCGCTGATGAAAACAAAAATCCGGAATTGGTTGAACATTTGGGTATTACTCCCCTGGAAGCGATGGCTTCCGGATGTATTACTTTCTGCTACAATGCGGGAGGACCAAAGGAACTGATAAAAGACGGAGATAACGGATTCCTGTTCGATTCGGAAGAAGAACTGGAAAATAAAATAATCGGAATATTAAATGATAACGCAAAACAGGAAGAAATCAGAATAACAGCAAAAAAATATATCGAAAACAATTTCAGTTATGAAGTTTTTAAGGAAAACATAAAAAAAATATTCATATGATCTCTGTTATCATTCCAACATACAAAAATAAAGAATTATTTTTAACAAATCTCAAACACAATCTTCCTTATCTTAGAGATTGCGAAATTATAGTTGTTAATGACTGTCCGGAACAAAGTTTAAAGGATGATTTAAAAGAAAATAATGTTATTTTGATTGAAAACGAAGAAAATTCAGGTTTTGGTCGAAGCGTTAATAAGGGAGTAAAAGTTTGTAAAGGTGAATTTATATTTCTTTTGAATAATGATGTAATCCTGGAAAAAGATGATTACAAATCAGTTTTAAGACATTTTAAGACTGATTCTTCTTTATTTGCCGTCAGTTTTGCCCAGAAAGAAAAAGACGGAAGTATTGTCGGCAAGAATAAAATATATTGGCAAAATGGTTTTTTCCAGCATAAAAAGGCCGGTGATTTGGAGTTTGGAGAAAACGGGTGGGCGGAAGGCGGCAACTGTATTATTGATAAAAATAAATTTTTACAGTTAAAGGGTTTCGATCCGGTTTATTCACCCTTTTATTGGGAAGACATTGACTTGTCTTACCGTGCCCGGAAAAAAGGTTGGAAAATTTTATTTGATCCGCAAATAATTGCGGTTCATTATCATAAATCAACTATCGGAAAATATTACGACGAAAATAAAATCCGGGAGATCTCATTCAGAAATCAACTGTTGTTTATGTGGAAAAATGTCATTGATAAAAAAACAATACTTGAACATTTAAAATATCTTCCGCCGACAATTTTAAAAGGAGGCCTGCCTTTTATTAAAGGTTTTTTGGCCGCAATATTTAAATTCATATGAATAAAAAAACGGCTTTTTTCCTGTTGCTTATCTGCGGTCTTTCGCTTTTTATCAACCTATACAAAAAAGACGTCTCCCCGCCCTGTTTTAATACGGATGAGGCGGCTTTTGGGTACAACGCCTACTCGCTTCTTAAAACCGGCAAAGACGAATACGGCAACTTGCTGCCGTTGCGGTTAAAATCTTTTGGCGACTATAAAATGCCTTTATATTCCTATTTATCCATACCATTCGTGGCAATCGGCGGATTAAGCGAAAACAGCACCCGCGCCCTGAATTCGCTCGTTGCCTTAGTGTTTCCCATAATTATTTTTTTATTTACCCAAGAATTATTTAATAAAAGAAAAATCAGCCTTATCGCTGCTTTATTATTTTCGCTGACTCCCGGCACACAAACTATCGGTCGCCAAGCCCACGAAGCATATCTTACGACTTTTTTTATCCTGCTCTCTTTATGGCTTTTTCTGAAAATGATCAATAAATCAAGTCCGGTTATTAAACTTTTCTTTTTTTTATCTCTCATACCTTTGTCTTTCGGTTATCAATTCAGTCGCCTCTGGCTGGTTTTGTTTTTTATTCTAATTTTTTATTGCACGCTGAAAAAAATATCGTCCATAAAATTCCTGATTGCTTATTTTTTTATCCTTATTTTATTATTGATACCTGACGTTATTGTTAAACCCGCCCGCGTGGGCAATTTATTTTTTCTGAATAATGCCGGTTTGGGTCTGCAGATTGCCGAACTCAGAAGTGAAGGAAGCAGCCGCCTGCTTTACAATAAAGCAACGATAGGATTAAAAAATTTTATTTCCGAACATTTCAACAGCTATTCCTTTCAATTTCTCGTCACCAAAGGTGAAGAAAACAAACGGTTCACGTATTCCGGCGGATTTTCTACAATCACCTTGATCGAATATATATTTTTATTTATAGGATTATATTTTCTTTTTAAGAATAAACAGAAACTGCGTTTTTTACTGGTTTACTTTCTGGCAACCGCTCCGCTTGCCGCTTCAATATCATGGGCCGGCGCCTCGATTACCCGCTCATTGCCTCTTATAATTTTTATTAATATCGTCTGCGCATACGGCTTTATGAGCCTAATCAATGATTCATACGATAAAAATATTTCAGGATTGGCGGCATCGATAGTTGTTGCCGGATATTTGATTTTCTGTTTTTATTCGTGGGATTTTTATTTCAATCATTATCCAAAACGGTCGGCAACAATAAGGGCTTGGCAATGCGGCAATAAGGAACTGGCCGATTACGTTAAAAATAATTACCGGAAAACCGATAATTTTTATATCACGAAAAAAAATGGCCAAAGTTATATTTTTATGCTATTTTACCTTCTTTACCCGCCGGAAAAATACCAAAAACAGGCTAAGTTATCCGAACCCGACGAATTCGGTTTTGGACAAGTGGAGAAATTCGACAAATTTAATTTTAATTTTTTCTATGATCCGAATCTTCGCAATACTATCTTAATAGGGTATCCTGACGATTATAATCTTATCGGATTGGATCCGAATAAAATTAAAAAAATAAAAGTCGGCAGCGAAGAAATCTTCTGGATTTATGAAAAAAATCAAGCAAATAAATAAAAAGTGAGATTAAAAAAAGTATGAACCAATATCGGCACGGTCAGATTTTTTCTTTCCAGAAAAATAAAGGAATTGGCCAGACTGAGAATCAAATCTATGGCTATGAAAAAAACAAGCATGTTTCCTGCGATTTTTGCGTTCGTGAAAAACATCGGCACATGAAGAAAGAAAAACAGGACACTGGCAAGAAAAGAGGATGTCAGCATATTTTTTGATTTTTCATAGAGTCTTTTAAGCACGAACCCCCGGGATAAAATTTCTTCCGAAATGCTCGTTGCCAGAGTAATACCGATTGTTAGAATTATTGCGGCGAAGTTTAAATTATTGACGGAAAATCCAATTTTCCCTATTTTCAGCAGATTGCTGAAAATGACCGTCGACAGGAAAACCAATCCTATCAGCGTTGCCAACGCATAATCTTTAAAAGGTGCCTCGATCTTCCAATTCAAAGCTTTAAAAAAATCCTCCTTTTCGTAACGCCTAACGTAGTAATAAACGGGAAGAATGAAAACAAGCGGTTTGGCAATGAATTCATCGATCCAATCTTTTTGATAAGGAAAATTAAAACGATAAATACTCCAAATAATCAAAATTATCGCCCAATAATTAAGCATTCTTTGGTTCGTATCTCTTTTGGCCATCACTATAAGAATATAACTTCCTCAACGATAAATCAAGATGTTGTTAAACACCTTCAAGAAGGTTGGAGATGCTGATTCTCAGTTTCTTGCTGATTTTCCCGATTACCTTAAGTGAAGGATTGGCTTTACCCGCTTCCAAACGGGCCAAATAGGTTCTGTCGATATCGCTTATAAAAGCCAATCTTTCCTGGGAAAAACCTTTTCTTTTTCTTTCGGTTACGATTCTTTCCCCTACCCTTTTATAAAAGAAGTTCCCCTTCATAATGAAAAACACATTAATAAACGAAGAGGGGTTTGTCTATAGACAATAATCCACAAAAATAGGATTTTAGATTGTCTTGAAAGGATTTTTTTTGCTTTATATACCCAAAGCAATTATTCCAGGAAGTCTTTTAATTTCCGGGCGCGCGTCGGATGTTTTAGCTTGCGGATTGCTTTCGCTTCTATTTGCCTGATTCTTTCGCGGGTTACCTTAAATTCACGGCCGACTTCCTCTAACGTTTTTGGCTTGCCGTCGTCCAAGCCGAATCGCATTACCAGCACTTTCCTTTCGCGGGGACTTAGAGTTTCCAGAACTTTGCCTAAAGCGTCTTTTAAGAGTTCGCGCGAGACTTTATCATAGAGCGTCGGTTGGTTTTGATCGCTGACGAATTGCTCCAGAGTCGCTTCTTTGTCGTCGCCTACCGGAGTGGATAACGACTTTGGCTGCTGGGAAATTTTCATCAAGTTTTCGATTTCTTCAACGGACATCTGCATTTCTTTGGCAATTTCCTTGACCGTTGGCTCCCTGCCCAACTTTTGCGTCATCCGCCTCTGGGTTTTATAGAATTTATTGATGTGATCGACCATGTGAACCGGAATACGGATCGTTCTTGACTGATCGGCAATGGCGCGGGTGATTGCCTGCCTGATCCACCAGGTGGCATATGTCGAAAATTTATAGCCCCGCCGCCAATCGTATTTTTCGACACCGCGGATTAAACCTTTGTTGCCTTCCTGGATTAAATCCAGAAAAGAAAGGCGCCGGCCTAAATATTTCTTGGCAATGGAAACGACAAGACGGAGATTGGCTTTGATAAGCTTTTCTTTTGCCTCTTCGTCGTTTTTTTCGTACCTTTTAGCCAGGTTAATTTCTTCTTCAAATTTAAGTAGGGGTGTTTTTCCGATTTCTTTGAGGTATTTTTTTATCGGGTCGAGCGATTCGCCGTGACGAGCACTTATTAACCGCTCCAGTTCCCGTTCGACCTCTTCGGCAGATTTGTTGGCTTCATCTTCTTCACGGGTGGAAATAGTCTCGAAAATATCGATACCTTTTTTTAAAGCCTGATCGAAAAATTCATCTATTTCGCTAATGTGTTTTTCCGGATCCGGACAAAACAAGAAAATATCATCCTGCACCAAAAATCCGTCATCCTCTCCTTGTTGAAGAAGTTCCTTAAAGGTCTTGGGGAATTTGTGTTTCATAGAGAGAATTTTACAAGCTTACTCTTGTTTTTTCCAGTTGATTTAATTCCTTGTTAAGAAGCAATAAGGTTTCTTCCTCTTTTTCGGTCAATTCATCTTTGAAAGATTCGCTGATTTTTTTCTTTAACAGGTATTCTTTTATTTCCACGGCAATTTTCAGATAATAATTCTGCTCCAAACCGATCTGGGCCGAGGCAAAAAGATATATTTCGTCAAATACAGGCTTTAATTCGTCCGGCAGTTCCCGGGTAAACCGATTGGGTATAAATTGTTCCGGGTTCTTTTTACGAAATTGCAAATACAGCTTGACTGTCTTTCGGTAAGACTCGATCGAAAGATCATCTAAAGAAAGTATCGACAATACTTTATCCGCCAATTCATACGATTTATCGCTTTGAAAAATCAGACTCAACAAATATTTCTGCAAGACAATTTCACGGCTGACCGTTTTTGCTTTCGTTTTCAACTGCCTGAATTGGATTCCCAGTTGTTTTTGTTTTCGATATTTACTCAACAAAGAGTCAATGCTTCTTTCATCTACCTGCAATATTGCCGTTAATTTTTTCAACATATAGGAATGAACTATCGGGTTTTTGATCTCTGCCAAATATGGCGCTACGCCATCGGCCAGTTTTTTCTTGCTGAAAGGATCGTCGCCGGAGTATTTTTTGGCGAAAAAATTGATGATGAAATCGTAAATCGGCAAGGGTTTTTTTATCAGTTCCCTGAATTTGGTCAAATCTTTAAGCACCGCTTCGTCCGGATCTTTGGCGTAATCGATACTGATTATTCCTATATCGAAATCCAAATTTTCCGCCTCGGCAATTCCTCTTTTTATCGCCTCCTCGCCGGCATCATCCGCATCAAGCGCCAGATTTACCCGGTTCGTAAAACGTTTAAGAAGAAACAACTGCTCTTTGGTGACCGCCGACCCTTTAATGGCCACAACGTTTTCTATTGCGTGCTGATAAGGAGTAATCATGTCGAATTCTCCCTCCACCAAAAGCGCGCTTCCGGTTTTTTTGATCGCTTCCTTAGCCAGATGAATACCAAATAGCGATTCGCGTTTACGGTAAAGCAACGTTTCCGGAGTATTGATATATTTGGCGCCGGTATCGTCTTTCTCAAGCAATCTTCCGGAAAAACCGATCACGTTTCCGCGCATATCCCTTATCGGAAACATCAGTCTTCCGCGGAATCGGTCGTAAAACCGGCCCTGTTCATTCTTGATGATTACCCCCGCATCATACATTTCTATTTCGTTATAGTTTTTTTTCTTCAAAAATTTCACTAACGACTCCCATGAAGCCGGCGCATAACCGATGGTGAAGGTTTTTATTATTTTAGGATTTAATTTGCGGGCATGAAGATAATCCATGGCTTTTTTTCCGATTTGGGTTTGCCAAAGAACATAACTGTAAAAATCGGCAACCAGGTTATTCAAACCGATCAACCGTTCTTTTTTTTGCCACTCCCTGTCCTGCAAATCAAAACCTTTCAGTTTTATTCCCAGTTTATCCGCGAGCTCCTTGACCGCTTCGATGAACGTAATATTTTCCCACTTCATCAAAAATTTTATTGCGTCACCACCGTCACCGCAGGCGCCGAAACAATGCCAGATTTGTCTTTCCGGAGAAACGACAAAAGAAGGAGTTTTTTCGTGATGAAAAGGACAAACACCCTTAAAATTCCGGCCGGCTTTTTTTAGGGCAATGAACGAACCGATAAAATCAACGATGTCGATTTTGCTTTTTATTTCTTCAACGTCATTGTTCATTTGTCACCATTTTAGCAAATTTAATTGCGCAAGATATACAATACTAAAAGATCTGCTTGTTTTTTCCGAAAGTTCTCTATTATAATGAAAGCAATGATCTATCTGTCTCTGGACACCAATCGTATCAAGGCCCTTTTTTTTAAAAAATCACTTCTTGGTCAATACGATATTAATTTTTTCGAAAAAGAATTCCAGCTTAATCTGGTCGAAAAAGGCAAAGTTATCAGCACCGATGTCCTGGCTTCGGCAATCAAAGAAGTTTTGACCAATCTTCTCGACGGCCAGACAAAAGACAGGGAAGTCGTTTTGATTCTTCCCCAGGAAACCTTCGGCTTTTTAAGAAGTGAAATTCCCTCGGACATTGCCGCAACCGCCCTGAATTCTTTTCTCAGGGATAAAGTGAGAAGCGCTTTAACCATTGATTTAAGCGAATATCATTATGATTGCTTTCTGACTGTCAACGGCAATCAAAAACAGGTAAACCTGTATGCCCTGGCCAATAATGTCTTATCGCTTTATCACGAAGCCTTCAAATTGCTTGATTTAAAGATAGTCAATATCATCCCCGATACGCTGTCTTACTTCAAATTATTCGATAAAACTTTAAGAAAAGACAAGAAGGAAAATATTCTTTATATGATTTACGAAAAAAAACGTCTCTATGGCTATCTTTTTGACTCTTACGGCGTAACCGGCGAAAACCGCTGGCAAACCGATTTAACCGATGATAAAAATGCGGAAACGTATCTAGAAAAAAAAGCTAAAGAATATGAAGAAAAAGGCCAGAAAATCAATCGTCTGATTTTATCCGGCGAAGAATCGGAGACGGTGAGACAGGATACTTTCACT
>Ga0172371_10012366_pt1 | contig 11254 bp, 8 predicted proteins | sample Lak12m_FD_114543 | JGI IMG/M metagenome (GOLD analysis project Ga0172371, IMG submission 114543) | Freshwater microbial communities from Kabuno Bay, South-Kivu, Congo - kab_022012_12m | ecosystem: Environmental > Aquatic > Freshwater > Lake | place: Democratic Republic of the Congo: South-Kivu...
GCACCTTGAGTTCACCATCAATCGCCACACCATTCAGACCTTCAACATTCAGAGCCTCTTCCGCTTCCTTCTTGATTCCATCCAGAGTTTTAGCGAAGAACTCATGCACACTTTCACGTGTGATGGGTTTCTTGGTGGCATATAGACTGGTCAGGTAGTCATTCAGAGAACGCCGTGTTCCCATGAAGAAGTTCTCTCGCTCTTGATTAGTCATACCCATAGGTATATCCAACCAATCATCAGGCAATACAGCGAAGGTCGCAGGGGTATTTCCCTTGACCGTGCGGTTCATGGTCTTCACGAAAGTGTCCGCATGACCATCAGAGGAATCCCAAATACGACGAGTGCTTTCTATAAAATTATCAATAGTCTCCGCATCATTCCCAGCATCCACCATTTGTTTGCGAGCAACTACTTCCAACTGTTCAAACATGGTATCAGTCAGGAAGCGTTTGGTGTTGAGATAGTTCTCCTGTGCAATCTTGGCTTTGGTGATGAGTTCGCTTGCCGATGCCATATCACCGCCAGTACCCGCAGTCGCCCGCCATATACTTGCTAACTGCTTACCAGGATTGATGGGCATACCAAACATAGTAAAGATGTCACCCTTCGGGGTTGTTATCTTTCCAAAGAGTTTATGTTCCTGCGCTGCCTGAATAAGCAGTTCCTCTCGCTCAATAGCGTTGGTAATACCTTTCTTCTCAAACAATACTTCCAGCCATTCATCATATTGTGTGCGCACAGAGTTACTGAAGAACAATGAATAAGAACCAGGTGAGGGAAGCCAACTGTTTGGGTGCTCCGTAAAGAAATCTACCAGACCCTGCGCATATTTCAAGGAGTTCTCATCCCTATCAAGTAAGGATACGAAACCACTTCGAGCCGCCTTTGGGAAGAACTCACCACTCAATGCCTTCAATAGTTCGGGAGTGTTGCGGATATAGTCAGTGGCACGAACTGCAATCCCACCCTGACCAGACATTAGGTTAGTCATAAACTGTTCAATGGGTTGCTGAAAGGCGGTGTATTTAAGGGCACGGGTGAGGAGATTATTCACCCACACAGCCATTGCTAAATCATAAATAGTTCTTACACCTCGACCCACTTGGCGGATTCCATACAACCCTGCTTTCAACATTGGATTATTGGTGTCTGCCGCAAATTTGGTCAGGGACTTATCCATGAAACCCTGAAATGACTTCTTCCAAATGGAAGTGCCCTTTATCTGGTGGGCATCCTTGAACGCCTTGCTGAAAGAACTTCCAACGAAAGAGGATACCTCATCTACTGTGATTTTCTCGGCAGCCCTGATCTGTGCCAGAACATTTACGGACTTGGATATAGCAGTCGCCTGTTCTGCTTTGGGAAGTGTCCTGACTGTGTTTACAATATCATCCAACTCTTTATCCAGAAGAGATTCGGGGGTTTCCGCATTGACTTGTCGCACAACCTTTCGTGCAAAGTCTTCAATCAATGATGCCTGTCGTGCGTTGCGTGCATTGGAGAATGCGTTCTGGAAAGTATCAATCCAGCCCTTCTTAAGTTTGGATGGGTCAATAGTATCCACCATGCCCATGACAGTTTCAATACTTTTCTTGGTGCGAAGCAGTGGCGAGAAACTCTTATCCTTGCTAATTACAGATATAATTTCATCAGGACTTGCAGAAGATATATCGGCAGTCCCCTTCTTCAAATCCGCAATCATCGTGCCCATGCGGTCAATCTCTTTGAACTGCTCTTCTGGAAGTTTGGTGACAAGTTTGGTAGGTGAACCAGAAATCTTATTAAACAGATCGGACACAGAGTTATACATCTTCTTGGTCAGGTAGCGGTCTGATAATTCAACCGCAGTCTTCTCGTAAAGATTATTCTTATAGACCTTGTTTACATAATCCGTAAGGATAGGGGAATCATAGATAATATCATCGAGGAACTTTCCACCAATCTTTCCTGCTCCCCTGAAGATAGTTGAGAATAATAATCCATCCAACTGCTTCTCTGAAATATTACGAACACCTGTCGCTTTCGCAATACTCTTTAGTGCACTGTCATCGAAAACTAATCCCGCGGGAATGTTGAGTAAATTGTTTATATCAAAAGCAACCTGACCAGCAAACTCAACAGCTGGGTCAGCAAAATAATATTTTATCTGGTCAATTTCCTCCATGGTGGGAATACGACCTTTGTATAATTCAAACTGTGCCACCGCACGATATATCTTATCTTCAATATTCTTATCAGTAGCACCCGACCACGAAGCAAAAATATCCCGCAGTCCAATACGACTATCTATCTTATAGGTGCTCACAAGTAAATCTTCTGCCTGCCTGCGTTCTACGGGGTCGAGCAGATTGAAGTTAGTTACTGCATCTGTGTGTCCCTGCGCAGATAACCTCTTCAAGTCTAACTGGGTTTTCAGATCAAGTGCATTGGGTGTATGCCCCACAACATTCACCATCTGTGTTAGTAAATTATTCGTGAAACCTTCAACATCTTTCCATGACTTAAAGGAATGATTAAGTTCCCTATCCTGTTGACTTTCAAATAACTGTTCCTTGGCAGAAGTTGCAATAGCATCAATCTGGGTCTTCAGCGCAGACTCTTCTGGTTTGAGTTTAGAGATTGCGTTCTTTGCCCCTCTATCAATTAAATCGCTGACCTTTGCGTTATATGTCCTAACCCAATCAGCGTTTGTAGACTTTGATTGTGTAGCGTTGGAAAGTGTATTCAATCCTTTAGACACTATATTCATAAACCCAGAAACTGCCCCCATCATAGCAGGAGCAGTGGGGTCTTGAAGAAGGTTGATTCCAACAAAACTGGCTTGCTCATCCTTGTTTATGTTCCAGTCTCGCAACAGAACATCCCGTGTCCAGTCGCCCGTTTCCATAAACCCTTGCCACGCTTTCTGTAACAAAGTATCCTTCTTGGGTTTAGTGAACGAGATAACTGTGGGCTGGCGTGAACCTTCCACATCCATGTAGAATGATTTATCTTCAGGAACTTCTATCTCACCATACTTGCGTGCCCTGTCAATATCTTCAACAGTTGTCTTATCAAACTGTATCTCACCTTTAGATGTTCCAGAGATAACAGTCGAATAGGAATCCGCAAAGTTGGTATAGTCCTCCAGAAGTTTATTGGCGGTTGCCCCATTAAAGAACGCCCACTGTTCAGTAGGGGAATCGGACAGGAATCCATTCTTATCAATATACTGTGGGAACTCGGTGGGCTGGTCGGTATAGACCCAGTTCTTCTTATCCAGGTAAATGCGGGCATCAAACTTAATGGCGGGGTCTAACAGGGGTATCTTTCCATAATCATTCCCAGGATAGTTCTTAAGAATCTTATTGACTTCCTGTTGTTTCTGGATGATTTTGGATACCGCATGTTGCTTGTACCCAATAGCCGCATCCGCTCTACTTGGGGTCGGAACTTCCATCGCCAACCTATCCGTCATGGAATAGGTCTTGGTTTTAGGTTGGGGGATAGGTTCAGTCCCACCCGTTCCCTTGATAGGATTTGGTTTGTTAGATGCTGTGCCCTTGATAGATTGAACAAAGTTCTTGTAAGCAGAACTTTGCCAGAATTTCTCTGCCATAAGGAATCGTTCCTTTATCCGAACAGTTGTTTGTTAGCCGCTCCGAACCGATAGTTTCCTGCAACATCCTTGCCGATAGGAACATATCCACCCGCTGTAAAGAAGGGTGAGGTCAGTTGCTGTGCCAGTCCTGCGAACTGCTTGAGTTCGTTACTGCCACCTTTGAATTGCGACAGAAGCGGGTCGAGTGCAGACTGCATCTGCTTATACTGCACCCTTGATTGTCGGTTTCCTGCGCCAACTGCGCCTCCGCCAAAGTCTTTCATAGTTGTTAGCAATTGGCGCAGGAACTGGTAACCAGCACCGAACTTCTTCTTATCCCGCTTCGATACTTCCGCAATCTTATCTAACATTTGAAGTGCTTGCTTGGCTCTATCCGAAGAGGTGAACTGTTCGGTGATGTCTGATGTAATATCAATCGGGGGCTTTCCATACTCAACCCCTTCTGGATTATAAATGTCAAACGACTTCGCATCTGGGTAAATACTGTTCAGGTGCATGGCGACTGTGCGCTGGTCTTCGGGCGACAGAAATGGAATCATGGCATTATAGATAGCGGCGTAGTTCGTGGTAGCATTATATTCGGTAGGCAGTAGTCCACGCCACCACGAAGGTGCGCCTTCCATGGTGTAGGCTTCTTTCCATTTGACTGGTTTGGATTTGCCTCCCCCGCCACCACCTCCACCCCACCAATTCCCACCTCCGCCTCCTCCAGAACCACTACCAGCATCGGTTACAGCCTGCGTGAAAAGAGCATTATCTTGTGCTATCTGCCAAGGAAGGTCAGGGATTGCTGTCCATTGATTGACCGCATTTATTTTAGCCTGTGTAGGAAGAGTATAAGTTCCCGCAGGAAGGAAAGGTTCAAAAGCATCACTTACAGAAACCTTTGATGTCCCCCCTGTATAGGAATAAAAATTATTAGCGGGAGTCTTCGCTGGTGTGGTTGGTTTATCATCCTTACTATTATTCAACATCCAGTTAATATTATTAAACATTACTCCCTCCCTTCAACCGCATCTTCTCCATTTCCTGAATGTATTCAGCAGTCGCATCCGCACCATAGCGGTTAGCAATATGTGTGAAATCTTCAGGCACAAGTGTGTCATATAGAGACAGGTCAGGGTCTACTTTCATCTTACCCATCGCCTTGTCCATATTCCCAAACGCTTTGGGAACAATACTATTCATTCTGTCAAACATTACTGCACCATCCCTTCCATGTTCGGAGCAGCATTGGCTTGCGCTTCAATTCCCTGCGCTTCCATCATTCCAGGATACATCTGTTGGTCAGGTTGTCCATCCGCACCCTGCAACCCTAAAGGTTGTTCGGGTTCTCTCGGCTGTTCCTGTCCGCCCTGTGGATTCTGTGGTGCTAACTTCTGTTGCATCTGTTGCAACACCATCATTGCCACCTTGTCGCCAGTCTTCGCTCGGCGTTCCAGTTCGGACATAATGGTGTACTGCACAGTAACGGGATTGTTCTCAATCATCTCTTGAATCTTGCGCACACGAATATCATCGGGCTGTTGCTTGCCAAGATAATCTTCCATGATAGTACCTGAATCCAAGAACGGCATCGCCTGTGTTGCGAGTGCATGATTTCTTACCTTCTCATTCGGGAACTCAGGTTTGATTTCACATCGAATAGAATACTTGTCGAGGTCTTCACCCTTCACAGTTTCCACAAAGTCCTCTCCACGAATGTGCCCATACAATTCCATATACGCATCGGGTGCAAAGTTACTCGCTAACTTCACCCACTTGCGGGCTGCCCATGTCCATAGGTTCTCAAGTTGGGCAATAGCGGGTTCAAGGCGAATGCGATTCTGATCTGTCATCAGCGACAGACCGTATCCAGAAGATGAGTTCATGCCCTCACCATACATCACTTCGCTGAATCCTGACTGCTGTGTTCTACCACGAGCGAACTCAATGTGCTTATCAACATCAGGCGGTGTCCCTCGCCATTCAGGGAATCCCAAATCTTCACCTTCGCGCAGGTTGATTACCTTACCGATAGATTTATCAATCGAGATTATCTTACCTGCCTTTGAGCGAGCAATCAGCGGAAGCCCTGTATACATCAGCATCAGTCGCTTGCGCATATTGATGACATCTTCCAGTTCCTTCACAGGATTTTCCATCGGGCTCAAGATACTGTGCCACTTGGAACTATCGGTGCGGGAAGCTGGATTGTAGAAACTAACTGTGTAGGGTAGGTCATCATATCCATCCATGATTCTCAGGGGGGTAATAAATTCCTCATTGAACATCATAGCGTTCTGAACAACCAACTTCTTCTTCATCGGGGAGCGGGTGAGTTCTTCCTCATCCTCCACGCCTTCATAGTCAGTAGCATCGGCGGGTTGAAGTTCATACGCCAATTCCCAATAGTCAATGAACTTACCTTTGGTGTCCATCTTCTCTTGCAGGGATGTGCCCTTGAAAGAATCCAGTTCCTTCTGATATGTTTCCTCTGCGTCGTACACGGACATCTCTTCTTCACGAGTAACTGCCAGCCAGCGTTTCGTTCCACCAGGTAGCATACTCACTTGCATCGGGTCAATGACTTCAATGCGCAGGGGCAGGTCATAATATATCTTCGCCTGCTCAATGATATTCATATCTGCATCCGTTATATCCTCAAGTCGGAAGCAGTTATCGTGAATGAATTTATCCCATACTCCCAGAAGACATGCTCCCCCATCACGCACGAAATTCAGATTGGTTTCATACTTATGGTCGTACTGGTAGCGGTCTGAATTAATATCAATGAATCCTGCGATGGCTTTCTCAATAACACTTGTACCCTTCTGTTCTTCCCCATCAGGAACAAATCCACGTCTGCGCCAGATATAATCATTCGACTGCATGATACCGACAGCAAGGTCTACCACATTACAGGTAACAGGGTCTACATACCGCTTCTCACCTGGCAGGGGATTGCTGTCGTAGTGGTCGCCATCATATAGTCTGCGCCAACGGCGAATACTTTTGTGCCAACCAGAAGAGAATTTCTCTGCCGCATATCTGCGCTGAAGAATATCCCCACGCTGCTTAAGCATTCCATCAGTCATACGAGCCATAATAACTCCTTAATTTCGTAACTGCCAAGGTAACTCTCTCTCCGATTCATCCACATGGTCAAGCGAATATTCCCCATAGGGGGAATCTATTCTCTGGACACTACCCATATCAAAGTCTTGGTTTTCTATTGCTCTATATAATGCCATGGCGAGCGATATGGTGGCATCCACATGCTTCTTCGCTGTGCGCCTGTTCGATTTGTCTTTCACAATACGAAATCCACGACTGGTGTGTTGGGCAACTGCGTTCTGCAAATGCTCACGCAGTTCATCACTCTTATACGCCCACAGGTTCTGGTCGTGTAGAATATCAAACAACGCCTGTGATGCCACAATCATACCCGATTCAGACTGCACAAATTCAGACATCGGCAATCCCATTGCGCCCAATCTGGTAATAATCTGCAACATCTGTGAAGGGTCGCACGCTATGTCTGCTATGTTGTAAGTCTTCCACTGTTTCATCAGGTAGGGTTCAACTGTTTCCTCAAGGTCTAATACCTCACCCTCAACAGGTGTCCATATCTTGTGGAAAAGAACTATTCCTTTACCCTCTCGTGGGTCAGTAGTAACACCCACAATAGCGGTGCAGTCATGCTTCAATCCTGTATCAACCGCCACGAACACAGGACTCTTACGATAGGGATGTTCCAACCAAAGGTCTGCGGACATGGGTTCACGCTCAAGATATTCCGCAAACTTATCCACCGCATTGTCCCACCACTCAATCGGGAAGAACTGTTCATTGGATGTAACCCATCGGTTCTCATGCAAGCGCAGATAAGCGGATGGGCGCAGGGTCTTTAACTGGGAATCGTAATAAAGGTCAGTCTGCCACGGCATACGAGGTTCGTGATCCCAATAAGCAAAGTATGCACTACCGTTTCTGTAACAGGGGAGGGGCGCAAGTTCTGGAATCAATTCACCCTTGCCATCTGAATCCTCATCTTTCCCCACAGAGTTCAGGTAAATGTCGTGCAACAAATTAGATTCCCCAAGGAATCCCGCATAAGAAGTTATCAGTTGCAGGGAGTGGGGAATAATTGGGATAGGAGTGAGTTCATCATAGCGTCTATAATCATCCTCTGAAGTATTACCAGTCCAACAAATGTTTCCATTTCGATTGGATAACCATGTTGCATTATCCACAGAAGGACACCATACTCTCCCCTCATAATGAACAGTTTCCCAATTCTTTCTATGATAACAAAGATTACCAGTAGAAAATGATGCGCGATAGGAAGGATATTTATTAGCAATTATGCGCCCATCTCGCCTATCTATATGACTGCGCATACGACTTCCCATATAGCGTGGGGTGTACCCAAGTTTCAAACCAATCTCTACCAAATCATCTAATAATTGTTTAGATGAAATTTCTGTTTGAATGTTGTTACTAATCCATCCATCCCCGTCTATGAATGCCTCAAAGAACAAACTTAGATACTCGGTATCATAATCCTTTAACTCAGTCGGTATGAATTTCTCTTGAGCATGTCCGAACTGATCTAAATAAGTGGCTAATTGTTTATCTCGAATATAGAAACCTTTACCATTATAAGTAAAGTCTAACCCAAGAGCAACGAAACATTCCCGCATAGCCTCAACAATTTCAGGATGTTCCGTATCTCTTTGTGCAATATTAACAGCAGTACGAGTTCCAAGTCTATTATGTCCAGATACATTCCCCTCTGATAGATAGTACCCCATAAACTCAAGGAATCTATCTGCAGGATATGCCTTCTCTTCAAGGTGAATTATGTTTCCAATTTTAGAACCTGTCTTTGGTATATCACAGGCAGGAATTGTGAAAGTAGTCTTACCATTTCCTTTCCACCCCGCCTCTACAGATATTCTACCCTCGAACTTCTTGGATGCTTCATCTGCACGAAGGAACTCGTACTTTACCTTTGGATTATTAAGACTAATGTTTCCGCTTGTTCTAAACTTTCCAAAGATTCTATGATTAGGGGTGGCAAGAATATCTCCCCTACGATGATTGAGTTGTAGCATATCCCCGCTATAATCAAACACACTGACTTTCTTAACAGGTTGCCACTCAAACATCAGGGTATCAGGATTTATTGTAGCAATCTCTTCCCCGACAACAATCTCATTATACCGCTTCCAACCAGATCGAGTATAACATAAAGTATCGGAACTTAGACAAGCCCCCCATAATTCATCCCACACAACCAAAGCATGACGACCACCAGCATTAGAAGTATAATTTCTGGTGAGCACAATTATTGTAGTCCCATTAGATAATTCTATTTTATCCTTAAGAGTCTTTGCTCCAACATCGGGGCGATGCTTAAAGTGATAAGTCAAATCCTTAAAGATAAGGCGCACAGATTGTTCTTCACTATTTGCACAAATAAAAATTTCCGTCCCCTCTGGTGCGCACTCGGCATACCAGGCGACTATAGAAGCCGAAATCGCTGTCTTACCGCTCTTTTTCACTGCGGATAAAATTTCAGTAGTAAAGGGGAACTTACCTTTCTCATCTTGCTTGAGAATATAAGGAAGAATAACACTCCAAGGATAAATAAGTTCGAGTCTTCCGCGACCCCCATCAACTTTCTCTTCTGCATCCCATGTATCATTAATTATAAACCCGCCACTGGGGTCGTTGATCCACTCTTCATAGGACTTAGAAAATTTCGACATAATATCTAAATGAGTATTATACCACAGTTCGTGGTGAAAGTCAAGTATTAGTTATAAATATAATATTTATCACTTTTATTATAGAAATTATTCTGTACCAATCATATATAGATAATACCATATTCGGGGTATTATCTATATACAAAACAAACACCGCCCATTTAGAGCGGTGCTTGTGCATCCATCCCTTTCGGGATTTCAGATCTCTTTCCGCACTTGGCGGATGAGGCTACAGTCTCCCACTTATCGGTAGGGAGTCACCTGATGTTTCTGCGGTTCAGGTCGCTCGGTTTCTCGTTGTCATCACAAGTAGGGTCATTGCTACTTTCTTTACCACGAGAAATTAATGGACTTCATGAAGCCAACCGCCCTCAATGCCGCATAATTGGCGGAGCAGGAGTCGAACCTGCTACGAGCGTTATTCGCCATGATTGGCATTACTATTACCGCTCACCCCGTTTATTGGGCGTGTTTCATCCGACATACACCATCCGCCAACTTTTTACCAGTGCCTACTCTGGATACGCATAATTACATTATACAGTATTCTATCTGTTTTGTCAATACCCTAAACTTCGGGTTTCCCTTCGTGATGCCAGATGTGCAGATCAATCCGTGCAGGGATAACAATTGAACCACCCCCGCCACCAGGAACTATTGGGTCTTCATCATCAGCAGGCGGTGGAGTAACTACAGGTTCTTCATACGGAAATTCATCTACTTCCGATTTCTCAACCCTGCGAAAGCGATGTCCGAGTTCTTCACCTGTCTTGCCCCAACTCGACCAGTACACCCAGTTCTTTTGCAGACCTGTCGGATTGCACACCAGTCCCCCACCCATCTGCTCGAACCACATATTCTTCGGGAGTGCCTCGCCGTTGTATCCTCCCTTGAACAGCATCAGGTAGGATTTACCAGAATACATACCCTGATATTTCAACGGAAGTTTATCAATCTGCCCCTGCGTCAGGAACAGGGTCGGCAGATATGCGTTACCTTCTGGCTCAATTGTATCGAGTGCTTTGCAGGCTGCTTCGATGCGGACATTGAATCCATCTTCATCCTCACCTGATTTCCGTTTCAACGGAAACAGATCGAAATACAGTCCACTATCATAATCATCCCAAAGGAATCGTTCCTTAACCAAATGAAACTTGTGCATTACTTAATCCTCCTCAATTCTCAAAATAATCATCTTCACAGGGGTAATCATCCTCCATGAAGTCCCACTCTTCGTCTTGTATCTCAAGACATTTGCGCAAATCAGTCGCCTCCCACTGATCTATAAACTCCCCCATGATTACGCCATCATCCCTGTTTACTACAATCCAAGTGTCATGGCGGGTAGGCAATACTTCAAAGGTCATTTTATCCTCCCCAACAATTCTTCAAGGAGTTGAATGATCCTATCTAATTTATCACTCATAGATTTGGATGAATAAGAAGTTTGGTCGGGATAATATACAGGTTTAGCACCAAGAAGTCCTGATTGCTTACAGTTATGTACTGCCGTAGATGGATAATAGTATTCCCAACATATTGGACATTGAACCAAATCTGTACATTGGTCAGTATTCATTTCTTCCACCCCCTCATTGTCAGGGCAAGGCGGGCTTTCTGTGCCACCTTATCATTCCCTTTGGCTTTCTCTCGCAACCATGCTACCTTGATATTACCATCCGCATCCATAGCACCTGCTTCCTTGGCAATCTTACGAAGCGACCCTGGGTTCTTGATTGCTTTCTGAACCCAACGCTCCTGTGTCTTCTCTGCCATTGTAACCTCCTACTCTATCCACCATCCAATATTTCCAAATAGATGTGCGCCCCTCTATGGGTTGTTTCTCTACAGAACCGAATCCGCCACAGAAGGAACAATTACTTTTACTCTCCGC
>Ga0172371_10012367_pt1 | contig 11253 bp, 12 predicted proteins | sample Lak12m_FD_114543 | JGI IMG/M metagenome (GOLD analysis project Ga0172371, IMG submission 114543) | Freshwater microbial communities from Kabuno Bay, South-Kivu, Congo - kab_022012_12m | ecosystem: Environmental > Aquatic > Freshwater > Lake | place: Democratic Republic of the Congo: South-Kivu...
ATGCCCACCGTGAAGTGGTTCTTGGGCGAAGAAGCGGCAAGGTTGTTGAATACGGCTTTCACCATGGAAGGCGTGAAGTCTTTGGAACCGAGGCCGTAACGGCCGCCGATGACCTTGATGCCGGTGATGCCCTGTTCGAACAGCGACGAGATCACGTCCTCGTAAAGGGGTTCGCCCAGGCTGCCCGGTTCCTTTGTGCGGTCCAGAACGGCGATGCGTTTGACCGGTGAAGGAATGGCTTTCACAAAAGCGGAGACGTCGAAAGGACGGTACAGCCGGACCTTGAGGAGGCCGACCTTTTCCCCGCGGGCAACAAGGTAGTTCACGGCTTCTTCTGTTACGTCGCAGGAGGAACCCATGGTGATGATGATGTCGGTCGCGTCCGGCGCGCCTGCGTAGTCAAACAGATGGTACTGCCTGCCGAATTTTTTTGCGAATTCGTCCATTGTCTGCTTGACGATGGCGGGCGTCTCTGTATAGTATCCGTTCGCGGCTTCCCTGTTCTGGAAGTAGGTGTCCGGATTCTGCGCGGTACCCTGCTGGTGCGGGTGTTCGGGATTCATGGCCCGCTCGCGGAACGCGCGGATCGCATCCTGGTCCGCAATGGATTTTAAGTCGTCATACTCCAGCATCTCTATCTTGCTGACTTCGTGCGATGTCCTGAAACCGTCGAAGAAGTGGAGGAAAGGCACCTTTGCCTTGAGGGTGGCGAGATGGGCGATTGCGCCCAGGTCCATCGCCTCCTGTACGGATGCGGACGCAAGAAGGGCAAAGCCGGTCTGGCGTGTTGCCATTACGTCCGAATGGTCGCCGAATATGGAAAGAGCGTGCGCGGCCAGGGCCCTTGCGGATACATGGAACACGCAGGGAAGCAGCTCGCCCGAAATCTTGTACATATTGGGGATCATGAGCAGCAGGCCCTGTGACGCAGTAAAGGTGGAAGTGAAAGCGCCCGCTACGAGGGAACCGTGCACCGCGCCCGCGGCGCCGCCTTCGGACTGCAGTTCTGATATCCGCATCGTTTGTCCGAAGATGTTTTTTCTGCCCGCGGCGGACCATTCGTCGCAGGATTCCGCCATCGGGGAAGACGGAGTGATCGGGAAAATTGCACCGACGTCAGAAAACGCATAGGCTACATGCGCAGCGGCGGTATTTCCGTCTATTGTTTGAGTTTTTGCCATTTATAATTGACCTCCTGATTAAATTATCAATAATTTTTCACAACAACATCTTATTATATATATATATATAGTAAAAAGCAAGGAAATGAACAGTTTAAATGCAAATATTGCCTGTGAATGCTATTTTATAAGAGGGGACTTCCAGTAGGCGAGGCGGAACTGCATCCTTTCCTTCAGGGAACTGTTTATCGGCTTCCCCAGACAGTTTATGTTGTAGAAGGCGCTTTCAAGAACGCTGATGTGCCTGCCGCCGTGAATGTAATCATCCAAAAGCTGCATGTAGCAGACGCTTTCCGCGTTGGCTTTTTCAATGGATCTGAAATATTTGTCGTAATCGTGCAGGTCTTCCACTTCTTCTTTTGTTTTATAGATGAAGGCATAGATGTCAAAAGATAAAAAAACATTGAAGATGCGGAGTAAAAACCTTTCAAGCCGCGACGGTTTATATATGGAACGCATGGCGTTCGACCACCATTTGTATGAACGTTCCATTGCGCGCGGCGGCAGTTTGTATCCCTCGTATACCGCGGAAGCCATGTATTCGTGAAACGCGTTGATTTCGTCTGCGTCCGTGATCAGATGAAGGAGTTCTTCCTTCCGGTTGACTTCCCTGGCGTCAAAATGGAAGTAGATGTTTGCATACATTACGTCCAGCGCCTGTTCCAGATAGGTGTGCGCGGAAAGGTTGGCGGAGTCGCGGTACACGTGCGCGTGGATATATTTATCCAGGCAGTAATGGTTCAGGTAACCGCAGAAGTAGGCCATCAGCTTTTCCGTGTAATGGTTCTTCACATATTCGCAGGCCCGGACCAGATATTCCGCCGGCCGCGCGCGGTGCACCAGCCAGCCGTAGATTTTTGTCTTGTAGGATGCGGGCAGAAAATAAAAATGGTCAAAGTAAACAAAATCAGCCCCCTGCGCGCCCGAAAGATATTCGGCCATGTTGTCGGTGACGATCTTCTTGATCTTTGTATTGTCCATGTCATGAAGGGCGGCTATGGAAGCCAGTTTGTGCGTCAAATATGCGGGCATATTCTTTAGACCTCGCCGGATGATTGCCTGAATAAAAAGCAATTTATTTCATGCGCTTCAAGGATGCCGATACTCTGCATGAACGATTCTACAATCGTCTTTCCTATAAATGTTAAACCGTAGTTTTTCAGAGCGGACATGAGTTTTTCGGGATCCTTATACGCATAAACAAATTTAAAAAAAGTCTGGCCCTCCGCTATAATCCTCTGCACAGCCAAGGCGTTTGTGCGGATTGCGTAGATCTTTTTTTTATTTCGGATTATCCGGCTGTCTGAAAGAAGTGAATCAAGGTGGGAATCGGAAAGGGCGGCTACGGCGTTGATTTTAAAACCGAGGAACACTTCCCTGAAAAATTCCCTTTTTGCGAGGACCGTCCTCCAGGACAATCCAGCCTGGAAGACCTCAAGCGACAGCTTTTCAAACAATTTATCATCATCGGTAATGATCTTACCGAACTCTTCGTCATGGTAATGAACCAGCAGTTGGTCGCTGGCCCACCTGCATCTGCGCAGTTCGTTCATTTCCTGCTCCTTTTTGGTAAATGACCTTTTACATTTTAGCATAAAAACAAACAAATGTGTAAATAATTTTTGATTTATGATAAAATTAAGATTAATAATCCAGGGAGGAATCTGCATTGAAGGAATTCTGGAGCCGGAAGGCGGCAGCGCTGGTGCCGTATACCGCCGGTGAACAGCCTAAAATAGACAACCTGATCAAGCTGAACACCAACGAGAACGCCTATCCGCCGTCGCCCGCGGCGATCCAGGCCATCCGGGAGGCGGGGGACGGACTTAGGAAATATCCGCCGCTGGACATGGACGCCCTGGCCGATGCGGCCGCCGGTGCGGCGGGGCTTGCGCGGGACAATATTTTCTGCTCCAACGGTTCGGACGAGGCGCTCGCGCTTTGCTTTCTTGCATTTTTCGACCCGGGGAGGCCCATATTAACGCCGGATGTAACCTACAGCTTCTATCCCGTATGGGCCGATTTGTTTGACATCACCCTTGAAACGGTTCCCGTTAACGGCGATTTTACAATCCCGGTCCAAAAAATGAAGGGCGGCACGGGCGGCGCGGTGCTGGCCAACCCGAACGCGCCTACAGGCATCGCTCTTTCGGCACGGGAAGTGGAATCGATTGTGGCGGAAAACGAGGGCGTGGTGATCGTGGACGAGGCGTATATGGGCTTCGGGGCGGAAAGCGTGATCTCTCTGGTGGACCGCTACGAAAACCTGGCAGTGGTGCGCACGCTGTCCAAAACCCATTCACTGGCCGGCTTGCGGGTCGGCTATGTTGCGGCGAACCCCAATCTGATCGGGGCGCTTTGCGCCGTGCGGGACAGTTTCAACTCCTATCCGGTGGATTCGCTCGCGCAGGCGGGCGGCGCCGCGGCGCTGGCCGACGAAGCCTACTACCGGGCAAACAATGAAAAAATAATGCGGACAAGGGAATATACCGCGGACGCGCTGCGGCAGATGGGCGTGCTGGTGCTGCCCTCCGCCGCGAACTTTATCTTTATACGGCCGCCGGCGGACGCAGGGCTTGTTTTAAGCAGGCTCCGGGAGAAGGGCATCATCGTCCGCTGGTTCAACAAACCGCGCGTCAGTGAATATCTTAGGGTAACCATAGGAACCGTGGAGGAAATGGAATGTTTTATCGGCGAAATGAAGCGGATCCTTCCCGCACGCACATGATGGGCGGCGCGGGCCCGGCTGCCCGGACCGCGCGGGAGGAAGACGGATGGATATAGGCATTGTTGGCCTCGGGCTGATCGGCTCGTCCTTTGCCCGGGCAGTTAAAAAGCATACGGATTACACGGTTGCCGGATGGGACATCAACCCGGAGACCGTATCCGCCGCGCTTGCGGAAGGAACGGTGGACACGGCGGGGGAAGAGCAGGCCTGCGGCTGCGGCATTGTGTTCGTATGCCTGTTTCCCGAAGACGCGGTCCGGTTCATACTGGGGCATCCGTTCCCCCATATCGTCTGCGACGTATGCGGGGTGAAGGGTTATCTGGCGGAACGGCTCTCCGGAAAGATTGCGGGATATGTGGGACTGCACCCCATGGCCGGACGGGAGGTATCGGGCTATGCCGCCGGCAGCGCCGGCCTTTTTAGCGGCGCCAGCCTGATCATTGCGCGGGACAAAAATACGCAGGATACGCATATTGAAGAGATCAGCCGCCTTGCGGAGATGATCGGCTTTGGACGTATGGTATTGACCGATCCGGATACGCACGACCGCGTGATCGCCTATACTTCCCAGCTTGCGCATGTGGTATCCAGCGCCTATGTGAAAAGCCCCTCTGCGGTCGAATACGTCGGTTATTCGGCCGGCAGTTTTGCGGATCTGACGCGGGTCGCGCGGCTGGATCCCAAAATGTGGACCGAGCTTTTTCTTGAAAACAGGGAGAACCTTGCAGCCGAGATAGGAAACCTGATCGGACATCTTGACCGGTATAAAAACGCGATCGAAAAGGGCGACGGCGGGGAACTGTTCCGCCTTCTTGCGGAAGGACGCGAAAGGAAGGATAAACTGGACGGACTGATGAAGGACTGACCGTTCCGTTTGTTTTTTGAAACAAACAGGCGGGCCGTAAGGGATAGGCACGAAGGGTAAAACAAAAGCAGGTTTGCGTAAAGCAAACCTGCTTTTTCATATGCCGGGCAATAAAGGGATCAGCCCTTCAGCTTGTTGATGGCGTTGATATAGGCCAGTATGGACGATTCTATAACGTCGGTGGAGAGACCGCGGCCCCGTACCGAACGGCCGCCGCTGGCAACTTTGACGGTCACTTCGCCCAGGGCGTCCTCGCCGTCCGAAACCGAATTGATGCGGTAGTCGGTCAGATCAAGGGGCATTTCCGCAATCTGTTCGATGGCCTTGTAGGCGGCGTCCACCGGGCCGTCGCCCAGAGCGACCTTTTCATGGATATTGCCTTCGCCGTCCACCAGCTTTACGATGGCGGTGGAATTGATGGTGTTGCCGCTGTTGACGACAAAACGCTCCAGTTTGAAGAATTCCGTAACGCTGGTGGCTTTGTGCTCCACCAACGCTTCAATATCAAAATCGGTGACTTCCTTTTTCTTGTCGCACAATGCCTTGAATGCAGTGAACGCGGCTTCCAGTTCTTCCGGGGCCAGCTTGTAGCCCAGTTCGGTCAGGCGGTCCTCAAACGCGTGTTTGCCCGAATGCTTGCCCAGCACCATGGTATTGGTGGGCAGGCCGATGGACTGCGGCGTCATGATTTCATAGGTCAGGCGGTTGGCCAGCACGCCGTGCTGGTGGATGCCGCTTTCATGCGCGAACGCGTTTTTGCCCACGATGGCCTTGTTGCTGGGGATATTTGTGCCCGTGATGGTGGCCAGCAAATGGCTGGAGCGGTACAGCTGGGTGGTGTCTATATTGCAGGTGATGCCGAAATAGGGCTTGCGCGTATTGAGCGCCATCACGACCTCTTCCAGCGCCGCGTTGCCCGCGCGCTCCCCGATGCCGTTGATGGTGCATTCGATCTGCGTGGCGCCCGCACGGACCGCTTCCAGCGAGTTCGCGACCGACATGCCCAGATCGTCGTGGCAGTGGACGGAAATGTCCACATCGTCTATGCCTTCCACGTTTTTCTTCAGGTAGTCGATCATGGCAAACATCTCCTGCGGCGTTGAATAGCCAACGGTGTCCGGAATGTTCACCACCGTCGCGCCCGCGCGGATGGCCGCCAGGACCGCCTGCGCCAGAAAATCATGCGGTGTGCGGGAAGCGTCCTCCGCGGAGAATTCCACGTCCGGGATCAAGGATTTGGCGTAATGCACCATTTCGCCGATCCTCTCCAGCACCTTCTCGGGCGCCATTTTCAGTTTGTATTCCATATGCAGGGGAGAAGTGGCGATAAACGTGTGGATCCGGGGTGCGGCCGCGCCTTTCAGCGCTTCGTACGAAGCGTCGATGTCGTTCTTGACGGCGCGGCAGAGAGACGCGACGCTGCAGTTTTTTATGGTGTTTGCAATGGCCTGCACGGATTCGAAATCCCCGGGGCTGGATACCGCGAAACCCGCTTCAATGACATCCACGCCCAGTATTTCCAGCTGCCTTGCGATCTTCAGTTTTTCGGACAGGTTCATGCTGAACCCCGGCGCCTGTTCGCCGTCCCGCAGTGTTGTATCAAAAATTTTAATTGTAGACATAATTTTTCCCTCACAATCCTAAATAGAAATAATACGGATTTTCAATTTTTCAAAAAACCAAAATAAAAAACGAAAATAAACTCAGGCGAGGGAATTTTTGGAAGCATCAAGACTCCCAAAATACCTCCGGAAGGTAAAATGCAAGGAAGCAGCAAACGGAGCGGTTTTAATTGTATTAAAACGGTTTTTCATTTATCTGGCCTCCTTGATTAGTATTTATAGGGCAGTATACAATATTTTATGCCCATTGTAAACAGAAAATTTCAAATCAGCTGCTGATTTTATACGTTTTTCAGTCCAGTATGGTGACTTCCCCGCGGGAGATGCCTGTGAGCCCGGTACGTACCAGCTCCAGGATGCCGAATTCGCCCACCAGAGAAAGGAAGGCCGCGTTCTTTTCGGGCTTGCCGCTCATCTCTATGGTTACGGTGGTTTTGGAAATATCCACGATCCGCGTGCCGAAGATGGAGCAGATTTCTATGATGCCCGCACGTTTCTTGATGTCCGCGCGCACCTTGACCAGCATCAGTTCCCTGAAGACAGTATCGCTGCTTTTCAGCTGCTTGATCTTTACGACGTCGACCAGTTTGGCCAGCTGTTTCTTGATCTGGTCCAGAACGTATTCGTCCCCCTCCAGGCCGATGGTGATGCGGGAGAGCTCCTCGTTTTCCGTCTCCCCCACCGAAAGGGAACTGATATTGTATCCGCGCCGCGCGAACAGCCCGGAAATGCGGGTCAGAACGCCGGACGTGTTTTTTACAAGAATGGAAAGCGTATAAGTTTTATTCATGCTCAAATCCCCTTTGCAATTCACCTTTGAATAAATCATATCTTTAATAAAAAAGATTGTCAAGTTTTATGCGCCGCTGTGGCGCCGGTACCGCCCGCCTGTTTTCCGCTGATAAAAAACAGCGGCGGATAAAGGAATCGGCGGATTTTTGTAGAAGTTTAAGCATAGCCGGTTAAAACAGGCGGCATAATCCGAAAAGAAAAAGAGGCGAACGCAATGCAGGAGGAAAAGATCGAACGGCTGGGAGAGATGATCCGGGAGGGCAAAAACATTGTGTTTTTCGGCGGGGCAGGCGTATCCACCGAAAGCGACATACCGGACTTCCGCAGTGAAGGCGGGCTTTACAGCCAGCAGTACGAATACCCGCCGGAGTTTATGCTCAGCCACACGTTCTACGCGACCCATACCGAAGAGTTTTTTGATTTTTACCGGAACAAGATCCTCTGCCCGTGGGCCAGGCCCAACGACGCGCACAAAGTGCTGGCGCGCCTGGAGGAGGAGGGCAGCCTGAAAGCCGTGATTACCCAGAACATTGACGGCCTGCACCAGGCGGCGGGCAGCAAGAACGTTCTGGAGCTGCACGGTTCGGTACACCGCAATTATTGCGTCAATTGCGGGGCGTTCTATCCGCTGGACTATATCCTGGGCACGGAGGAAATCTCGCGGTGCGAGTGCGGCGGCGTGGTGAAACCGAATGTGGTGCTGTATGAGGAAGGCCTTGCGCCCCAGACAATGGAGGACGCCGCGCGGTTTCTCCGGGAAGCCGACCTGCTGATCGTGGGCGGGACCTCCCTGGTAGTGTACCCCGCCGCGGGGCTGCTGCGCGAATACCGCGGCGGAAAACTGGTGCTGATCAACAAAGGGCGGACGCCCTATGACGGCCGGGCGGCGCTCTGCATTGACGCGAAGGTGGGGGAGACGCTCGCAAAGGCGTGGCCTCTGCCGAAAACCAACGCAAAGTGAAAGTTGTTTTGAAGGGGAATCCGGATGGTACATATAAGGTAAAAAGACACTGCCTGCCGCCGGGCGGCCGATCCGGCCCGCGCGGGCAAAGCGCCTTTTTTTAAGGAGAGGTGTCCATGAAACCGCTGTTGTTTGTGATCTTTGGCGCAACGGGAAACCTGACATACAAGAAACTTGTGCCCGCGCTGTTCCGGTTTTTTATGCAAAACGCCCTGCCCCAAATCTTCTGGATAGTGGGGATCGGCAGAAGGGATTATGACGACGATTCCTTTACCCGGGAGCTGATCGCCCATATGACGCCGGAAGGCGGGGAGGAGGACTGGCGGCGTTTTAAGGAAAGCATCCGCTACTTTAAATTCGACTTTGCCGGAGACCCCGGGGGTTTTGCCCGGCTGGGCGGTTTTTTGTCTTCCCTTCCGAACACGGGGAGGGAGCGGGACACGCTATACTATCTTGCGACCGAACCGGGTTTTTTCCCGGTGATCGTAAACGGGCTTGCGGAAAACGGGCTTGTTAAAAAAGGCGACATGGAATCCAAGATCATCTTTGAAAAGCCCTTCGGCAAGGATCTGGAAACGGCCATGGAATACAACCGCTCTTTTCTGCGGCTGCTGGACGAGACGCAGATATACAGGATAGACCATTACCTTGGAAAAGAAATGATCCAGAACATACTGACCATCCGTTTTGCCAACAAGATATTTGAAAGCATATGGGATAAGGAGAGCATAGAGAGCGTCAAAATTTTATCCCTGGAAGATGAGGGCGTTGCCGACCGCGCGGGGTATTACGATCAAACGGGCGCGTTTGCCGATATGGTTCAGAACCATCTTCTGCAGACGCTCTGCCTGGTCGCGATGGAAAAGCCGGCGGATTTTGGCGCCGATGAGATACGCGGCAAAAAACTTGAGGTATTAAGCCGCCTCCGCCTCGGCGACGGGCTGCTTTTCGGGCAGTATGAAGGGTATCTGGGCGAAAACCGCATCCCGCCCGATTCGAAAACGGAAACGATGGCCGCGGCCAGGATGTATGTGGATGCGCCCCGCTGGAAGGGGGTTCCCTTCTACCTGGTGACCGGCAAAAAGATGGGGCGCAAACTGATCTATATTCTGGTCACCTTCCGCGCGGCCGCCGGACCGGACGGCGCGGAAATGGCGAAGAACAAGCTGAAAATAAGCGTGTACCCGGACGAGGGCGTGAACCTGGTTTTCAACGGAAAAGCGAAGGGCCTGACGAATGAGATAGAAACCGTGCAGATGAACTACTGCCGTTCCTGCGGGGTTTTCGGAAACACGCCCGAAGCGTACGAGAAACTTATCATGGACGCGCTCCGGGGGGACGGGACATTGTTTACCCGCTGGGACGAGATCGAAGGGCAATGGCGTATTGCCGGGAAGGCGCACCAGGCGAAAAAAACGCTTCCGCTGCTTGTATACAAGGATGCAAAGGAAGTGGGCCAGGCGCTGCAGAATCTTTGGGGGGAGAAAGTGTTATGACTGGGGAATATTTTGATGTTTCCATGGAAATCAGGACGGATATGACCGTATACAAGAACCGGAGGGAAAACGAGCCGAAAATAGACACTTATAACAGCCATCTGACCAAAGGCCTCCAGCAATCCGCCATATGCATGGACCTGCATACGGGCACCCATATAGACATGCCCCTGCATGTGATCGAAAAAGGCGAAAGCTCTTCCAAATTCAGGATTGAGCAGGTATGCGGCGACTGCCGCGTGCTCGATCTTACCGAAAACGATGAAAAAATTACAGACGCGGTTCTCCGGGAAAAAACAATCCGGCCGGGGGAAATTGTCCTGCTTAAAACAAAGAACAGTTTTTGCGATACGTTTGTCGGCGACTTTGCCTATCTTGCCGATTCCGGAGCCTCCTATCTTGCGGGGGAGGGCGTGCGTGCGGTCGGCATCGACGCCCTGGGGATCGAACGGGGACAGGAAGGGCATCCGACGCACAGGATCCTTTTGGGCTGCGGGATTCCCATCATTGAGGGGCTGCGCCTTGCCGATGTGCCCGAAGGCAAATACGAACTGTGGTGCCTTCCGCTGCGCATCGCGGGCGTGGAAGGCCTGCCTGCCCGGGCGGTGCTGATTTCGCTATAATAGGGTATAATAGGTGATTCCTGCTGTTACGGCGCGCCGCCGGGGTTCTTATAGAGGGCCTTGACCCTGGAGGTGATATATGCGGGAACATCGTCTTTTAAGATGCCGAGAGCGACAGAAAACTCGCTGGCCAGCAGATTTTCCGCCTGTTTCAGATATCTTTCATCGGTCTGCCCCAGCTTTTGATTCTGCTGCGCAAGGCTTTTCTTTTTAGTGAATATAGACATGGCAAGTCCGATCAGGTCTGCACAGTCATACGTGCTTATTACGGCTTCGTAATGCTCGACAAGCTCTTGCAGATGATTATTATAATATGCCTTTGCCTGAATATCCGGAATCATGTCAATCAGGCGGTTAACCTCTTCTGCAGATATAACGGGCCGGATAAATATTTTTGTTGTGACCGGCGCGTAGATCACACAGTTCTCATACAACGGCTGGAGGACATAATATAGCCGGTCCGTTTCGCAAATATCTTTCGGGACCGTGATATCGGTGATTTTGCAAATGCCCGTTTTGCCGTATACGATATAATCATCTACTTTAAACATGCCGCGTTTTTCCTTCGATTTGTTTGTATGCCGCCCAAGGGCGTTTGCCGCTGTAATATTTTTTGGAAATATGCGCCTGCGTATTTTCATCCAGCGAACACAAACGCGCAAATGCCTTCCGGCGGTTTTTTATATAGGAACAGTCTTTGCCCAAACAGACGGGAATGTCCATATATCTGCATTTGCCGTTTTCAAGAAGCCCGCTGCAATCGGGAAATTCTAACAGTTCAAGGTTTGAATATCGTGTGTATACCGTCATTTTTTATTCTCCGTTTTATCATTGGCAGCGCAAAGGATGCCGGTTATGCTTGGCGCGCAAAGCCCACCATGTGCCGGTTTTTTAAAACCGGACATGCGGAAATGACGGCCATAGTACAATTTTAGCACTTTTATTTTTTGCAATGTAAGTAAAAATTTTGTGGTTCTGTGAAATA
>Ga0172371_10012368_pt1 | contig 11252 bp, 7 predicted proteins | sample Lak12m_FD_114543 | JGI IMG/M metagenome (GOLD analysis project Ga0172371, IMG submission 114543) | Freshwater microbial communities from Kabuno Bay, South-Kivu, Congo - kab_022012_12m | ecosystem: Environmental > Aquatic > Freshwater > Lake | place: Democratic Republic of the Congo: South-Kivu...
AGTGGGGGGGCTGTCCACAGCGAGCTAAGGGAGATTGTGGTTCCTCCTGCAAAGCGGATCGTGGACGTCGAGGTGCTTCCGTCAGCGGAGAAATACAAGCCCGGGGAGCAGGGCAAGGTCACGGTGCGTGTGAAAGAGCTTTCAGGGAAGCCGTTCGTTGGCTCGCTCGTCATGAGCGTCTACGACAAGTCGGTCGAGTACATTTCCGGGGGGAGCAACGTACCGGAGATAAAGTCGTTCTTCTGGAACTGGCGCAGGCATCACTACCCCAGCACAGAAAGCAGCCTGGAGCGTTGGCAGGGGAACCTGGCGAGGGACGGGGCGGAGATAATGTCCACCCTGGGGGTATTCGGGCACCTGATAGTGGACGAGGATCTCGAGGGGGTGTCGCGATACAAGAACGGCGGCAGCGGCGGTGCCGAGAAGTCGAGACGGGAAGCCGAGGCGATGCCTATTGCTGCCGCGGCGCCCGAGGCGATGATGGATGGCAAGAAGGCGCCCATGAAGGCCCAGATGGCGACTTCTCTTACGAAAGCTGGAGACGCTCCGAGCGACGACAGCGCAGGGCTGAGAGGGCCCGGGGGCGGAAAGGATGCGCAGCTATCGGGGGTGCCCGCACTGGTCGAGGCGACCGTGCGAAAAGAGTTTGCGGACACGGCCTTCTGGGCTGCCGCGCTGGAGACTGACGTGGAAGGGATCGCTGAGGTGGAATTCCCCATGCCGGAGAATCTGACGACGTGGAAGGTACGCACGTGGGCCATGGGGCAGGGGACGAGGGTTGGGGAAGGCACTGCGGAAGTGGTGACCACGAAGAACTTGGTTCTGCGGCTCCAGGCGCCCCGATTCTTCGTCGAAAAGGACGAAGTGGTGCTGTCGGCAAACGTGCACAACTACCTGGGTGCGAAGAAGACAGTCAGCGCTCAGCTCGAAGTGGACGGGAAGATCATCCAGCCGCTGGACGCGGTCGTGCGAGTAGTCGAGGTTGAGCCAAAGGGCGAAGCACGCGTCGACTGGCGAGTGAAGGTTACAGAGGAAGGGGAGGCGGTCGTTCGCATGAAGGCGTTGACCGACGAGGAGTCGGACGCGATGGAGATGCGTTTCCCTGCGTATGTCCACGGCATGCTCAAGACGGAGTCTTTCAGCGGCGTCATCAGGCCCGATGGAACGAAAGCGTCGGTCGAGTTTGCGGTTCCTGCAGAGCGCCGCATCGAGCAGTCCAGGCTCGAATTGAGGTACTCGCCCACGTTGGCAGCGGCCATGATTGATGCTTTGCCCTATCTGGTGGACTACCCATACGGGTGCACGGAGCAGACGCTCAACCGGTTCCTGCCGACGGTCATTACGCAGAAGACGCTCAAGGACCTGGGAGTGAACCTCAAGGCGATCCAGGAGAAGCGCACCAACCTGAACGCTCAGGAAATCGGCAACGACAGCGAGCGCGCAAAGCAGTGGCAGCGGTACGACAGGAACCCGGTGTTTGATGAAGACGAGGTTTCCAAGATGGTCAAGACGGGAGTGCGGCGCCTGACCGCAATGCAGCTTTCGGACGGTGGGTGGGGATGGTTCTCCGGCTGGGGAGAGTACTCCTACCCGCACACGACCGCTTACGTGGTGCACGGCTTGCAGGTCGCTGTGCTCAACGGGGTCGATGTCGATTCCGGAGTGATCGCTCAAGGCGTCAACTGGCTGGAACGGTACGAGGCCGATCAGGTCCGGATGCTGAAGAACGCGGACAAGCGCAAGGACCCGTACAAGATCAGCGCCGACGACCTGGACGCATTCGTGTACATGGTTCTTGCCGACGCAGGCCGGAAGAACGCGGACATGCGCGACTTCCTCTACCGGGACCGCAAGAACCTCTCCGTGTACTCGAAGGCGATGTTCGGGCTGGCCCTCCACCGGCAGAAGGAAACCGAGAAGCGAGACATGCTCATCAGGAACATCCGGCAGTTCGTGGTCGAGGACAAGGAGAACCAGACTGCGTACCTGAACCTGGGAGCCGAGGGGTACTGGTGGTACTGGTACGGAAGCGAGTACGAGGCGCACGCGTACTTCCTCAAGCTGCTTGCCGCAACCGACCCGCAGGGGACCGTGGCGTCCGGGATGGTCAAGTACCTGCTCAACAACCGGAAGCATGCCACATGGTGGAACTCGACTCGTGACACGGCGCTGTGCGTGGAAGCGTTTGCCGACTACCTCAAGGCTACGGGCGAGGCGAGCCCGGACATGACGCTGGAAATTCTGCTCGACGGGAGGAAGGTGAAGGAGGTGGAGATCGACAAGGACAACCTGTTCACTTTCGACAACAGGCTGGTGCTGGAAGGCAGCGCAGTGGAGACGGGCAAGCACCGCATCGAGCTTGTGCGCAAGGGCAAGGGGCCGGTGTATTTCAACGCTTACCTGACCAACTTCACGCTGGAGGATTTCATCACAAAGGCAGGCCTGGAGATCAAGGTGGACCGCAAGTACTACCTGCTCGTGCGTGAGGACAAGAGCATCAAGGCAGCGGGAAGCCGTGGACAGGTGGTAGACCAGAAGGTGGAGAAGTACTCACGCCGGGCTATTGCCAACCTCGACACGCTCAAGAGCGGCGACCTCGTCGAAATCGAGCTCGAAATCGACAGCAAGAACGACTACGAGTACATCGTGTTCGAGGACATGAAGGCTGCCGGGTTCGAGCCCGTGGACGTCAGGAGCGGGTACAACGACAACTCGCTCGGGGCCTACATGGAGCTTCGTGACGAGCGCGTGGCGTTCTTCGTGCGTGCCCTTGCCCGCGGCAAGAACAGCGTTGCGTACCGGATGCGGGCGGAAATACCCGGCCGCTTCTCGGCCCTCCCCACCCGGGCCTTCGCCATGTACGCGCCCGAGTTGAAAGCCAACTCCGACGAGATCAAGGTGCTCATCCAGGACCAGCTCTGAGCCCGTCGCACCCTGTGGCGCAGCCGCGCACCCGTGTCAATCGTTCATTGACATCGGCCATGTCGGCAGGTAAGACAGCGTTGTCTGGCGTGGAGAGGTATCATGCAGATAGCACGGAAGATCATCGGAGCGTTCGTGGCAGTGTTCGTGGCAGTGCCGGTGCTGTGCGGGGTCATCTGGGCCGTTGGGGCCGCACAGGGCGCGCTCAGCGAAGGATTCATATCGGAGGTGCCCAAAGAAGTGGCACGGGAAGCTCCGGCGCTTGTCAAGGAGCTGTACGAGGCGGCCCAGGTGCCGGGAGCGGTCAAGGACGCCAACGCAAAGATGTGGCTGGCTGTCGCTGCGAAGCAGGAAATCTCGCCGCCCGAGCTGCTCGAGAAGCTCGGGGTTTACTCCTGGCTGGCAAACGAGCTATCGGCTGCGATGAAACAGGTCGAGGACGCGGCACGGGGGCGGCTGAATCGCAGCGAGGTCAGCCTGGACTTGAAACCGCTGAAGGCCGCTCTGGTCTCACCGGATGCGCGCAAGTACCTGGCCGGTGTGCTCGACCAGCTTCCCGACTGCACGCCAGAAGACCGTGCCGACTGGTCGGCAGCGGTCATCGAAAAGCGCGAGCTCAGCCAACTCAGGGCCTGCAATCCGGGAAACACGGTAACGAAGACCGCGGTAGACCTCGTGCTCGACCGGGTCCTAGCCATTCCCGACGAGCGCAAGTTGATGAAGGGCACAGACATGCCGTTCCGGTTCGACGCGCTGGCGACCGCGGGAAACCTCCTCTACCTGCTCTTCCTGGTTCCTCTGGGGTTGGTGGCGCTGGCGGCCGGAATCGGAGGGACCTCGCCCGGCGGGTTCCGCCGGTGGTCCGGGGCATGCCTGATGGCAGGAGCAGCAATCCCGCTGCTGGCGACATCTCTGATCAAGGCCGGGCTGCTTGCGGCCATGCACATCGACCCTGCACACTGGGACATGGGCAAGCATTCGCACTTCTGGACGTCGGAAACGAGCACCGTCCTGGCCCGTCACATGACAGGAATCACGTCGATGATCATGGACCGGGTGTTCAGCCCTGTGTGGATGATGTCGGCCGTCATTCTCGGGGTGGGTGTTCTGCTTCTTGTGCTTTCGTTCGTGGGGCGGACCCGGGCACAATCGTGACCTTGCCGGGCGCACCGACTTCTCCGTCGACGTGATGGCTGACGTCCAGGAACATGGCCAGCACCGACAGGTTGGTCAGAAGATGGTTCGAGATGCGCGACGTCGTAAACTCGGACGGGCCGTCCGCCATGCCGAGGAAGGGCACGACCTGGTCCGCGACGTGGGGGTCGAGACACATGCCGGTGGACATATGACGCACGAGAGCCTGGGCAGCATCCGCACCCACCTTCTCGGCCGTCACCCCCCGTTCGCCAAGGGCTGAGAAGCCAGCGGGAAAAGGTCCACCCTCCAGTTTGAGAAAGATGTACGTTCCTGCGGACAACGACTCGATGGCTCTCACTTCTATGTGGCCGTTGAGCCCCGCGGCTTTCAGGACTGCCACCGCGGACTCCCGCTGCCTCACCGCTATGTGCTCAGGGAGGTTGGAGACGACCGAGACTCCGGCAACCGTCCGGCCGCCCCCCGACCCGACAGCGTCGCTTGTGCACTGCAAGCATGGGGACCCCCTCTCCCTACCCTCCCCCGCCAGGGGGGAGGGGATTGAAGGAGTGACGTATGCCGTCAGGCGCCCTCCTCCTTTGGGGTAGAACCCCGGGCGCTGCACGTCGAGCCGGACGTTCACGCCCAGCGTCGAGAGTATCGGCAGCAGGACGTGCTGCATGTGCTCGGCCGGCGGGCTGAAAGGCACGTGCGTGCCCCCGCGGATCTCCACGAGTGAGGGCCCTTCGACCCTCGAAAGCGGAAGGACGAGCGCCTGAAGAAGCAGCGTCGCAGCGCCTGCTGTTTGAATGTCGAAGTAGTAACGGCCCGGGTTCGCTTGCGCAGGGGCGAACTCGACTTCCCGCGCACCCTGAGAATCCCCGGTCACCGTCGCACCGGCAACCTGCTGCGCTGCCTTGACAGCCATCAGATGCTGGGGCATCAGGCCCGGCTTGGGCCGGGAATTGCGGATCCTGAACACTCGAAAAGCCTTCCCAGTCACGCAGGACAATGCCAGCGCTGTTCTAAGGATCTGCCCTCCCCCTTCACCCATGCTCCCGTCAATTTCGATCATCTGCTTGCCAACATCCTCTCTGAAAGCTGTCTGAGGAACACCGTCGCTTCCTCGAACTCCTGGAACCTGCGCTCTTCCGCACGAAACGCCGGAGTGTGGAACCTTCGCCGGTCGGAAGCCGCTTCCAGATGCCCGAGGCGCTTGTGCAGAAGCTCGTGGTACATGATGAAGTCCACGACGAATTCGGGAACCGACGGGTCGTCGAGAGACTGTGAGGCCATCAGTCGGTCGTTGGCGAAACGGTAGTACCCGAACATACGCGACGTCAGCCTGCGGCTCCACGTGAGCACAGGTCTTTGCATCTGGCCGCCGAAGTACGCGCTGTTGACCCTGGCGAAAACCGAGTCCAGGTCGTAGTGACGTCCCTGCGAATGCTCCTTGCCCGGTTCCGCGTATGACTCGAGCTCGCAGCTCACTTCCTGAAAAGGCTCCTCGGTGGTGGTGGCCGTGAGCATTCTGCCGAACTCATCCCGCCTGTTGGCACCAAGGGCCTTGAACAAGTCGTCCCAGAAGGGCTCCGGACACGCAATGAACCCTTCGTGGAAACGGTGCCTGGTCGCGGTGCGCGTGCGGTCCATCTTCCACATCGCAGACATGGCAAGAAAGTGTATTTCGTGCCTCTGCCTGGGCAAGTGACGGATCGCCGCAGCGCGGGCGCTACGAAGCGCCAGCAAGTGGTCCTCGAGCCGCTTCCCTTCCGAAAGGAACTTGAGCCAGCAGTAGGCAGGTCGAGTCCTGCCGTCAAGCATGGACGGGTCGGCCCCGGCAGCTGCGCACAGCTCCTCCACGCGGCGAGCGGAAGCGGCAAGCTCGTCCCTGACCGCGGCGAACACGCGTTCATCGTTGAGAAGGCGATCGCGCACTGCCCAGAGGCGTGCAGAAAGCACGTTTACCGTCGATACCACACGAGTGAGCTTGACTGTCCGGGGTTGCTGCACCGCGGACGGCTCCGTTGCCGGTATTGAAGACAAGTCTATCGATGCCAGGTACCGGTACGCATTCCTGGACGGCCCGGGCAGCTCGTCGGGAGTCATGCCATAGTCGTCGCACAGCTTCTTCACCGCCGTGACCGCTGATTCTATGTTGCGCCGAAACGTATCGAGCTTCTCGGGCGGCACCCCGCGCAAGAGCTCGTCCCGCACCCTGTTCTGGAAAGCCACCAACCCTCTGATCTTGACCATGGAACCCACACCCCCTTTCCCCGCCGCCGCAATCCGGCGCTCTACAAAGGATTCTGCGGACCGGAAGTCCGTGCGTCAAGCCACTCGCGATTTTCGATTTTCGATTTTCGATTTTCGATTTCTTCTTGCGTCGGCGCCCCTCCCGGGATGTCCGGGGGCTGACAACGCCGAGCGCAGCTTGTTCCAGTCGAAGAGGGGTCCCGGGTCCTGCTTCCGCCCTGGAGGCAGTGCGACGTGCTCGTGACCCACTACGTTCTCGCTCTTGATGGGAAGGACTCGCATCAGGGCCTTGACGAGGTCCACCATTGCTGCCCACTGCTCTCCCGGATACTGCTCGTCGACTCCGGGAACGAACACGAGGTCTATGCCCACGCTGTAGCTGTTCACGTCGGCCCGGCCGTGGATTGCGCTGTGACCCGCATGCCATGCGCGGTCCGCCATGCCGACGAGCTGGCAGATGGTCCCGTCCCTGTCTATCACAAAGTGCGTCGAGACCTGCGCTTCAGGGGCGGACAGAATCTCCAGGGAGGGCGCCAGCTCCAGAGCAGTGTAGTGTATCACCAGGGTGTCGATGGTCGCTCCCTCCGGCCGCCGATTGAAGTTCGGACTCCCGTGGACCCCAACTGTACGCCGCACCCTGCTCAACGCTTTGCGCAAGGAGAAATCGAAATTCGAAAATCGAAAATCGAAAATCGGTCTACCCTCCACCGACGAACTCCCTCACAATCGAGTGCGGGGGGATGCTCTGCCGGTCGTCAAGGGGCTCGACCTGTTCGAGGATCTGATAGACGCGGCGGGCCCGTTCGTTCCCGTCTGCTGCGTTTCCGTCACGCCGGATGTAGTCGAGGAAATGCTGCTGGAGGATCGGCTTGTAGAGCGCAATTTCGAACGGCAGCGAGCCGTTCAGTACGAAATCAGCGTCGCCCAGGTAGGGGATGATGTGCTTCTTCTCGCTGCGTCGCACATAGTGCCAGTGGTCGAGCGTCTGGAACGGGGTTACGTTGCGCTGTATTCGGTCCCTCGTCATGCGGCGTAACAGCCTCAGGTCGGTCCATTTGACCCACTCTCCCTCGTCGTCCATGACCTGGACTAGGGCCTCGATGTAGACCTTGTATTTCTGCTCCTCGGGGATCTTGGCGGTGAGCCCTTTGTAGAACCCGTGCAGGGTGTCGATGAGCGCAATTTCCCCTTTCTTGAGCTTGAGGGGGAGGGTTTCGGCAAGTCTGCGGCCGGTGTGGAAGTCGAACTGAGGGCTCTCGATCCTGCGGCCGGCAAGAAGCGCCTCGAGGTGCTCGTTGAACAGGGGGAGGTCGATAGCCTCGGGCGTCTCGTAGTCATAGTCGCCCCCACCGTCGCGGGGCTGGAACTCGAGGTCGCGGAAGTAGTTGTCCACGTTGATGGCCGCAAGATTGAGCCCTTTGGCCGCAAGCCGCTGGGAGAGCCGGTGCGTCGTGGTGGTCTTTCCCGACGACGACGGCCCCCCGACGATTACGAGCTTGACCTGCTCGCTCTTGGCCGCGATTTCTTCCGCGACTGCGTCCAGCTCCAGGTCGAACCGCTTCTCGCTCTCGGTGATGATGTCGTCTATGGTCCCGCCTCGAATCGCCTGGTTGATGGCCTCGAGGCTGAAGCAACCATGGCTCAAGTTCCACGACAGTGTCTCCCAGAGCACTCTGTAGGGAGTCGGCCCGTGAGCGGCTCGCGATGCGCCGCTGCTCTGCTCCCGGGCAGCACGCCTGCTTTCACGATACACGATGAAGGACCGTGCGGTCTGCACGTGCCCGGCGGTGATCAGTACCTCTTCTATGAGGTCCTGGACCACTTCGACCCCCGGTGCATCGTCAGGACCAAACCTGTCCTCCAGCATCATGACCACCCGGTCGGAAAGCCTGGAAGCCCTCTTCAGGTCCCGCCCTCCAACCGACGCCGCTGCCTTGTATATCGCAAACGTTATCCGTTCCTGGTCGAACGGGACTTTCTCTCCCGTCCGCTTCGTCACGTACCCGATATGTATCTTGCTCATCTTGCCTTCGCTCCAGCCACCAGCCCCGAAGGCTAGCAGAACTCGCAGATCCCCGCAACCAGCAAAAGCAAAAAGCAAACGCTACCTCCGTTCGCCACCGGTCGGTGCGAACCAGTTTCCCGCTCCGGGTCACACCCATAATGCAAACTGAAGATTTGACTTTCAATTCGCGAGGTCCTATGCTGGCGCCGAGGAGGTCGAGGGGTGGACTACCTGGCGCGATCGGCAGAAAGGAAACTCAAGGATATGGCCGGGTACTTCAAGGTGGTGCTGGTCGTCGGGGCGCGGCAGGTAGGCAAGAGCACATTGGTCCGACATGCTTTTCCTGGAGTCCGCGACTTCACGTTTGACCCTGACCAGGACCTCTTTCGCGCCAAAGCAGACCCCGACCTGTTCCTCGACAACTTCCGAAGCCCGCTGATCCTTGACGAGATCCAGTTCGCTGCGCAGTTGCTGCCGGCCATAAAGAGGAGGGTGGACCAGAACGACCTGCCCGGCCAGTACATCCTTACAGGATCGCAGAACCCCATGGTCCTCAAGCAGGTATCCGAGACGATGGCGGGACGAGTCGGCATTCTCCAGGTCGAGGGGCTTTCGCTGACGGAGCTTACCGGACAGATGGATAGACCTTCCTGGCTGGAGGCGTGGCTGAGCAACCCGGAAGGCTTCCGGCAAGACTGGAGGGCGGACCCTCCGTCACAGACTCTTGCGGAGGCTTTGTGGAGGGGCTCTCTACCGGCGCTGGCCGGCTTTCCGGATCACCTTGTTGTCGATTACCTGCGCTCGTATGTTCAGACCTATCTCGAGCGGGACGTCCGGACGATGTCGAATCCGGACAGTCTCGAGGATTTCCGCCGGTTTCTGGGACTGAGCGCGGCCCTGACGGCACAAGAGGTCAACGACTCTCAGTTGGGCCGGGAGCTGGGCGTCAGCCCTCCCACTGCGCGGCAGTGGAGGCAGACCCTCATCCACACGTATCAGTGGCGGGAGTTGCCCGCGTACTGTGGCAACACGGTCAAGAGGGTGAGCGGCAGACGCAAGGGGCACGTCACGGACACGGGGCTTGCGTGCTGGCTGCAACTCGTAAGCAGTCCCGAGGCGCTGGCAGTGAATCCTCGTTTCGGTGCGTTCTTCGAAAGCTTCGTGGTGGGTGCCGTTCACAAGGAGTTCGTCCGTCTGCGCATGGCTCCCGCTGTGTACCACTGGCGGACCGCGGGCGGCGCAGAAGTGGACCTCGTTCTGGAGCTGGACGGCAAGCTCTTCCCCGTCGAAGTGAAGACCAGCAGCTTCGTGTCGGCGAAAGCTCTCTCGGGCTTGAAGGCGTTCCGGGAAACATACCCCCGGTCCACGGGGCCCGGGCTTGTCATATACGCGGGCAAGGCGATCTTCGCTCCCGTCCGCGACGTCACAGCGCTGCCGTGGCACTGTCTGTGAGTTCCCCTTCTTCCCCTGGAATTCCCTCCCCGACCCAGCCAGTTTCTCAACCCCATGCAAGAGCCGACGCGCACAAATGAAACCCTTGTTCCGGGGGCGGAAATCAAATATGCTTGGTGGGGAGGTGGGGCGATGAAGGAGCGCCTCGAGTGGGAGCTCGTTCCCAGAGTCAAGGACGAGATGTGCCGGGAAGTTGAGGAGATCGCGGAAGAAATCCTCAACATCGACGCGCTCGTCAGCAACGAAGCGGGCGGCCCCAACGCCGAGCAGCAACTCCGTCTCGACGAGCTGAAGCAGCGCATGACTGGCTGCATTCTCTCCCCTTGCGATGCGGCCGAATCACCGCTCCTGTCGTCACGTCCGGACTGGCTCAAGGAGGCAGCATCGACCTGGGAGTCGCTTCCCGCTGCCGCCGCGCTTCCTCTGCGTGATTTCAGCGATCTCTTCGGACGACAGCACGACTGCACCCGCTGCCAGGGCGCTTCGTCGTTTCCCGGAGCTTCCGGAATCCCGTGCGAGCTCGACCTCGGGCCGCTGCTCGCCATGGTCAGCGACGAGCAAATCCGTGATCAAGTCAACTACGAGCTCTCACCCGACGAGATGCTCGCGCTCGCACAGGACCTGGAGGCCTTGCACAAAGGCCGACAGTACACAACGCCCGACCTCGTGGACCCAGACGAGTACCTCGATGACGTCGTGCGGTTTCTCAGATTCTGGGCAGGAAAAGGGTTTGGCGTCGCTCCCGCCTCCGCCCACGAGGACGACTCGACCCCGTAGGCGCTATGCGCTGGCGCGAAGCGAATCCCAGACATTGATGAGCTCTTCCTGAAGCTCCCTCATCTGCTGGAAGCGGTTCTCAGGCTTCTTGGCCATGGCTATGTTCAGGATCTCGACGAGCGATTCGGGAAGTTCGGGAGTATGGATGCGAGGGTCGGGCAGAGGGTCGCGGCGAATGGCCTTCACCATCGACTCCACGCTCTTCATCTTGAAGGGTGGTTGGCCGGTCACCAGCTTGTATATCGTAGCACCCAGGGAGTAGATGTCCGCCCGGATGTCAACAGTAGCCGCATCCCGGGTCTGCTCCGGCGGCATATAGACCAGCGTGCCTATGCCCACCTTGCGCGCCTCGGGCGCTGCATCCGCCAACACCTTGGCTATCCCAAGGTCCAGCACCTTCACCCGGCTGTCCCGCGTAAACATGATGTTGGAAGGCTTGATGTCCCTGTGAATCACACCCTCGTCGTGGGCAAACTGCATCGCGACCGCAACCTGAACCGCTATGGTCAGCGCCACGGAAAGCGGGAGCTTACCGAGCCTCTTGACCCACATCCCCACGTCTTCGCCTTCGATCATCTCCATGGAGATGAACAGCAGCCCTCCGATACTCCCGGCGTCATAGACCTGGACGATGTTGGGATGGTTCAGGCGCGCTCCCGCCAGAGCTTCCCTTACAAAGCGGTCCACCGCTTTCCGGTTCGGAAGC